>Ga0325402_1006651_pt1 | contig 10945 bp, 3 predicted proteins | sample PopdelMetagenome_22_FD_207212 | JGI IMG/M metagenome (GOLD analysis project Ga0325402, IMG submission 207212) | Populus deltoides microbial communities from Bellville, Georgia, United States - Xylem-PdKOR-R3 | ecosystem: Host-associated > Plants > Phyllosphere > Stem > Wood/Secondary xylem...
ATTAGAAACTTTGGGAGGAACATGTCTTCTTGATTCTTGATTGCTTAGATTCTGTTTCGTAATATTGTGGTTTAATTTTATCTTTTTTTAATATTAAATTTTTTAAATTTTGAATTAAGTTTTTTTTATATTTTTAATCTTTTTAGACTTGTTTATTTTTGTATTTCAAAAGCGTTTTTAAAAAAATTTAAATTTTTTTATTTTTTCTTTGCTTCAAATTAATATTTTTTGATATATTTAAATCGTTTTGATGCGCTTATATTTAAAATGATTTTAAAAAATAAAAAAATATTATTTTAATATATATTTAAGTAAAAAATATTTTAAAAAGTAACCATAACTGAACTCTAAATAAACTCTTAATAATAAATTAGTATAAAAAATAAATTTTAAAAATAAAAAAATATTATTTTAATAGAGAAGTTGCAAGCTAATTTCCTTTAACTTTAATAAAAGAAATCAACTTTAACGTCACCATCAATGTTCTGGTCACACTAAAAGATAATTAAGCATATTTGAATCGACTCAAAGATAATTAAGCATATGATAGCTGACCAAAAAATGTTTGACTAAAATCAAAGAAAACGAAAACAGCAATTGCAGGGATACTTCCTTCGAGCTTGAATGGAAAGCTACTCGGCCTGCTTCTTTTTTTTTTTTTTTTTAACATTGATATTAAGGCCTGTTTGCGTGTAATTTGATTAATTCTATAGGCTCTAAAATTGACGATTATATAAGTCTCTAGTAGCCCTGAGATTTGTGGGACTCAAACTGGTAATCTTTAGAGAGCAAACCTAAAACCTGACCAGTTTAAGTACTCGTTCTATTTCTTTAGAATCACCGGTCTTCAGCCAGGAACTTTTATATAAATACAAAGATTGATAATTGATTTTTTTTTATAAGTGAATTTTATAAATTAATTATGTACTAATTTTATTTGTTTTTTTAATTATCAACTCTCTTAGTATTTCTCTTAAACTATTTTTTGTGCTAGAAGCTACGTTTAACATTTATTTTATTTCTACTAATATGGGAGAATATTGTGCTATGACATCTACTATCAAAGAGATTGTTTGGTTACGTTGGTTACTTGCGGATATGAGAGTTTCCCTTTCTCATCCAACTCCTATGTATTGTGACAACCAGAGTTCTATTCAGATTGCTCACAACTCGGTTTTTCATGAATGAACTAAGCATATTGAGATCGATTGTGTCTTACTCGTCATCATCTTAAGTATGACACCATTACTTTGCCTTTTGTTTCTTCTTCCTTGCATATTGCAAATTTCTTTACTAAGTTGCAATCCATTTCTCGTTTTCATTTTCTAGTTGGCAAACTCTCGATGTTTGTAGCTGTCGCATCGTGAGTTTGAGAGGGAATGATATATATTTATCTTGTTTTCTTTATTAAAGGTAGAATAATATTTTAAATTTAGCTTATATATAATCACTTTGTATTAAGGTTAAAACAAGAACTTCAGAATAAACAGATTAATGAGAATTCCAGTCTCATTCTCTTTTATGTTTGTTTTTGTTTTATGTTAATCTGAATTAATTTAACACAGCTGTCATCTCAAATTGCAATCCCTGGGAGTATAGTTATTAAATTTAGCCTTGATATGTACAAGAGGATGTGTAAAACATGTAAACTTAAAAAAATTAAAAAAATTTAATATTTTAATATTTTATATTAAAAAGTTAATAATTAATACATATAAAGATAGGGAATATATGTTATAAATAATAAAGTTTAAAACATTATTTTAAAAAGTTGTTTTATCTCATATTGGAAAGATATTATCTTATATTTTTAAATTGAAGCGTTTAAACTAAAAATATTTCTTATCCCATTTTGAAAAAACATAATTTTTTTCTTGTGAAGACAAAGTATATATACTAATAAGCTTTTAATCCCATATTAAAAAAATAAAATCTTCTTCTATTATTTATATAGTGAACTTTAATATAACCAAACACTGAAAAATATTTTCTAACTTATTTTCCATGACACTACCAAACATCGAAAAATAATTTACTTTTCAGGAATTCATTTTAAAAAAAAACTATTTTTCAAAAGGAAACTACTTTCTAGCAAATAAATAGGGCCTTAGTACCCAAACTTTAAAAAACACAAATTATATAATTTTGGTACAAAAGTTAATTTTTGTTATTTTTTAGTCCATAAAGATCGTCAGATTCTGGAGGTAGAGAAAGAAGGGTGTCATTGGCACTAATATAGGCAACCAAAATTATCAATATTTGTATCAAATGGTTCTATTTGATCAGATGAGTTCGTATTAAGTGTTTTTGTTTTTTACCTTGAAAGTGCTCGTAACAACAAATCTGAGCTTGATTTGATTTTTGGTTTTGTGTTGATTTTGATTTTTGGGGTGATGATTTTGGTTTTTTAAGGCCATGAATAGGTTTATCACGACTCCTAAGGTGTTTTCTAGATATTTTCGATTGAAAAACATGTTTTTAGATTAAAAAAATTTGAAGCTCAATTTTTCGGTCACCACAGTAGCTGGAATTTGGGCATCATTAGATGATGCGTCGTTTAATTTCTTTTTTTCAAAAATTTTTGGGTGGGTAACATGTCACCTGCCCTAAATTCATATATATATATATATATATATATATATATATATATATATATATATATATAAAAGCAAAGTCGTTTGGGTCTCCAATATTATAATTTTTATTTTACTTTCAATTTTTTAACTATGAAAACATGTTGAAAAAACCCATGTATATTATATTTTCGGTGGAAAAAAAACGTAACCCGCGCGAGAAACGCGGGTAAATTATGTAGACTATATATATAAAGGTGTGTCCCCGCAATGCTAACTTCTTAGTTATTACCTAGTCTTTCCTTTCAATTCTCTTAATAGTTTTTCGTTGTCAAATTTTCTCATTTTTTTTTTCTTGGATAGATTATTTTTAATGGTCCTACCTGTTACAGAAGGCTCGCACTTTTTTCCTCGTGGATTTTTTCTTGGATAAATATTACTATTCAAGAAAGGGACTTGTATTGCAACATCGTAATTCCAAGGAGGACCTTAATGGAACAAAGGACAGGATCTCTTTGAGGACAAAATGAAGAGAAGTTGCAAGGTAATTTCCTTTAACTTTAATAAAAGAAATCAACTTTAACGTCACCATCAATGTTCTGGTCACACTAAAAGATAATTAAGCATATTTGAATTGACTCAAAGATAATTAAGCATATGATAGCTGACCAAAAAATGTTTGACTAAAATCAAAGAAAACGAAAACAGCAATTGCAGGGATAGGGATACTTCCGTCGAGCTTGAATGGAAAGCTACTCGGCCGGCTTCTTTAGGATCACCTGTTTTCAGCTGGTAACTTTTATAAATATAAAGATTGATAATTAACAATCCAGATAGAAAGATATAACTTAATTGATTATCTTCTAGATTTACTTGTTAGAAATCATTAGTTTAAGTTTTATAAATTTTAGATACACGCAAACTGACTCGAATCCGAACAGTATATGTTTATATAATGATAACCCATGAATTGACCTAGTAAACTGGAATCAGTAAACATTTCATCACAATTCTTTGACGTGGTAGCGGATGGATATGAACACACGAGCTTGAGATCGATGAGAAATTATTGAAGATTCAAATTCAATTGCTTTTACAGCACTTCAATAACTATACCAAGCAATCATTTATCAAGTTGCTCAAGTCTTTGTAATTAATTAATCTTTGTCAACTTTCATGTGCTTTAATTGCTTTTTCTTCATCTAGACAATCGCATGGCCATAAATTTCCCAGATTCAAGCTTCAAGAAACCAAAGATAATGGAGAAAACAATCAGAAGAAAATGTCTCTGTCTACAAAGTCAACAAATAATAAGAAGGAAAATACTTAGAAAACACGGGGAAGTTGCCAATCAAGACAAACCACCTTGTTGGAGCTATTGCATGGTCAAAACTTAAAACCCACCTAATTTATAATCCCAATAAATTAGTAAAAAGAAAATCATATATTAGAAAAAAAAATGTTAATTTCTTATGACGTGGATGATTTTTTTAGTCTTCACTGTGAGAGATCTGTAATGGATCTTAAACACACAATCATTTTTTAATTGATGCATTTAAAAAATTATTTTGCTTACTTTTTTTTCTTATAAAAAAATCACTAATGTTACCAAAGTGTTTTAGGATGTGTCAGTAGTTATTTTTTTATTTGAAAATCTATTAAAATAATATTTGTTTTTAATTTTTAATTTTTTTAATATTAATACACTAAAATGATGAGAAATTATAAAAAAATAATTTTTTTTTAAAAAATCAATTTTTTTAAAAAAGATTCCATCAAAAAACAAACACATCGTTATAATCTCTGATTAATTTCTTAAATAAAATTTTGAGCTGGAAAGATCTTGAAACTCGAATATTTTTATATTTAAAGTTTATTTGGTAATGTTGTTGTGATTACTTTTTAAATAATTTTTCGTGTTGAAATACATGTCAATGATGTTTTTTCATTTAAAAAAAATTATTTTTGACATCAGCATATTAAAACGATCTAAAATATATTAAATTTTAATTAAAAAAATTTAAATTTTTTAAAAACGCGGTTTTGCACCGCGTTCCCGAGCATTATCTTAATGATTAAAGTCTTTTCCTTTCTAAAAGACATTTTAGTAGATGATACTCGTCATTGTTACGCGTTTTTCTGATTACGTCCATTGCATTTCCAAACAGTGTATTAATGATCAAAGCCCAGATAAAGATGTATATTTTCCTTTATAAAAGACACTTTAATAGATGATACTCGTCACTGTTACGCGTTTTTCTGATTAAGTCTTTGTGAAATCCAGTCATAAAAGACAATTACCAATTCCAGATTTATTTTGACTCGGACTTTTCAAGCTCATCATAGAAAAAGAGAAGCCTTTTCCACACGCAGAACTATAAAGAGAGTGCTTTGGAGATTCCGAAGTACGACAATCACATATTCATTTCATTGAGCTCCATAGAGGGGTAACCTGCCTCAGGAACACATTTTGAATACATGAGTGGTTATCAGCTTTCAGAATCCAAAAGCGTTGCCATGATGAAATTCTTGGCTCTGTGTTTTTTCGTGATATCTCTGATAAACATACCAATTGCCGAGGCTAGAATTCGTCACTACAAATTTGAGCTCAAGTATGAGTACAAATCCCCTGACTGCTATAAGAAGCTGGTCATTACAATTAATGGGAGAACTCCTGGACCCACAATCTTTGCACAGCAGAATGACACAGTTATTGTTGAGGTCAAGAATAGTTTGTTAACTGAGAATACAGCAATTCATTGGCACGGAATTCGTCAGATTGGAACACCTTGGTTTGATGGAACAGAAGGAGTCACTCAGTGTCCAATTCTGCCTGGAGACACTTTCGTATACAAGTTTGTTGTTGACAGGGTAAGTCCTCAAGTCTTAACACTCTGTAATGCTCTGCTTTTTCACATTACCTGTATGATAGTAACCTCTTGCATCTTCTATACAGCCTGGGACATACTTATATCATGCCCATTATGGAATGCAAAGAGAAGCTGGGATATATGGATCGATTCGGGTAGCGCTTCCCGATGGAGAATCCGAACCCTTTGCTTATGATTATGATCGGAGCATCATACTTACTGATTGGTATCACAAGAGCACGTATGAACAAGCTACAGGATTGTCTTCAATTCCCTTTCAGTGGGTTGGGGAGCCTCAGGTACTTAATTATCTAACATTTCCCTTGTTTGATATCTTCAATGTACTTTACTGTGGTAGCTATCAGTTTCAAACGACTAAACTTGTTCCCTGCAACAAAAATTGCAGTCACTTCTGATACAAGGAAAGGGAAGATTTGACTGCTCCGCTGCCAATCCTCCCCTGAAAGCTGATGTCTGCAATAATACAAGTCCTGAATGCTCTCTTTATTCTACGACTGTAGTCCCAGGAAAAACATATCGGCTTAGGATTAGTAGCTTGACTGCTTTATCAGCTCTTAGTTTCCAGATAGAGGTATTTTCAATCTCCTGACAATTTATATTCTACAGCTAGTTAGAAAAATAAAATGATGAGGTAGTTATTAATTAACATCTTAATAATTCTTATGCAGGGTCACAGCCTGACTGTTGTTGAAGCTGATGGTCACTATGTTGAGCCATTTGTGGTAAAGAATTTATTCATATACTCCGGCGAGACATACTCAGTTCTAGTGAAAACTGACCAAGACCCTTCAAGAAATTATTGGGCTACTACAAATGTTGTTAGCAGAAATGCCACTACCCCACCAGGCTTAGCCATTTTCAACTACTATCCAAACCATCCCAGGAGATACCCTCCGACGATTCCTCCTTCCGGGCCAATGTGGAACGATATTGAGCCGCGGTTTAATCAAAGTGTTGCCATTAAGGCTCGCAAAGGCCACATATATTCCCCTCCTGCAACCTCCGACAGGGTCATAGTCTTCTTGAACACACAAAATCGGGTAAATGGTAATGTCCGTTGGTCAGTTAATAATGTCTCTTTCAATATTCCTCATACACCTTACTTAATTGCGCTCAAGGAGAATTTGCTTCATACCTTCAGCCAAACCCCACCTCCTGAAGGTTATGATTTCAAAAATTATGACATTTTTGCTAGACAAAATAACACCAATGCTACTACTAGTGATGCCATCTACAGGCTTCAGCTCAATTCAACAGTGGATATTATTTTGCAAAATGCAAACACTATGACTCCCAACAATAGTGAAACACATCCATGGCATCTTCATGGACATGACTTTTGGGTCCTAGGCTATGGAAAGGGCAAGTTCGATCCTATTAATGATCCAAAGAACTACAATTTGGTCGATCCAATTATGAAGAATACGGTGCCGGTTCATCCTTTAAGCTGGACAGCTTTGAGGTTTAAGGCTGACAATCCTGGAGCTTGGGCATTCCATTGCCACATTGAGTCACATTTTTTTATGGGCATGGGAGTGGTATTTGAAGAAGGTATAGAGAGGGTTGGAAAATTGCCCTCATCTATCATGGGCTGTGGCGAAACCAAACACTTACTCAAGCCATAGTTGTTCCTGCGGATACTATTATACTACAAATCCTTAGGAGGACTCAAAGAAATTTATTCGAATGTTATGGCTTAGAGACTGAATTGGTTGTCTTTTGTTGTTCACGGACTCCAACAAAACAAAAATTACATTATTCTTTGGTTGTACATGATTTTCTTGTCATTTCTCTGCAAATTAAAAGCTTTGTCATTTTCTTGTTAAACTTCTTTTTTTTTTTTTGTAATGGTTAGCCTTCATAATGAGATATATTTGACTCTTCTCTTGACATTTTATAATTTATAGATTTATTACTTAATTAATGGCTTTCATGGTTTTAAGCCCAATTAAGGAATTTTTTTTTAATTATTAACGTGGATATCCAGGTCAATTTGCACACACATCATCTAATCTCATGGGCCTTGAAGTTAATGACCATGTAAGTCTCTAGTGGTCCTAAGGTTTGTGGAACTCGAACCGGTGATCTCTAGAGAGCAAATTCAGAGCCTGACCAATTGAGCTATACCTCTTAGGGTTCAATCAAGAATAATCTTGTTTCCTTATGACATTTCTTTTTATCAGCCCATCAGCTTAAATTTTTGTTTTCTAATTGACATTGAATTAAACCTAACATCAATCTTGAATTTTTATTAAGATAATATTTTTTTAATATTAAGACGACAACATATATTGACTCGAGTTTCGTAACTTAACCTACCAAACCTATGACCCAGATCATGGACTTCATTGAGTTTAACAACTTCGTTATTTAAAAATATTTTTTACTTAATAATATAATAACAAAAATAGACACTCGGATAATTAAACACTAACCAAATAACATGATGTTTGTTTGAGATTGTGATAATCTCATTCAAACAAAACCAAAATAAATTATGATAACTAATTCAAAATTAATAAAATATTGGAGGATAAAATTGGAAGAAAACAAATTAGAAAGGTAAAATTAAAAACAAATAAAAAGGTTTGAAAAGAAAAAATGAGGTGCTTCACTTTTTATATGAACAATGAAGCACCACAAGAAGGAGGATGACCTGGCACACCCTACGAATCTATCCACGAGCTGGTAAGATGCTAGTGGCACGTGCAACGACACACCAACCATAATAGCTCTCTCATGCGTATATTAGTCATGCATCGCCATTGATTTTCGTCTTCCCAGCAGGCTTTTGCTGTTGTTTCAGCCTATCCCAGTCATCTTTGTTCGCCTTAAAAGATCTATTTTGAACCCCAAACCTCTCTTGAATAATTATCTTGCTTTATTATTGATTTTGGTGTGTTTTGTGATGAGATTTCAAGATTATGCAATGTTTATTAGAATGATTTTGTGTTGGGAAGATGTTGGCCAAGTCTTATAATCTTGCATACTCATTCTCATGTGTAAGGATTATGTGTAATAGCATTCTTAGACTTGATTTTAGCCTTGTGCATGTGCATATGTTTATTACTTAATGTAATTTTATGCATGCAAAATTAGGACTCTTTCTTGTTTATAATGTATTTGGTGGGAAATTAATCTTGTTTTATTTTCATCCATTTTATTTGTAATTACATTATCCTTATCATCCAAAACATAAAAATATTTCATTACCATCAAATATGTATATTGACAAGTCTCTCAAATATTGAAAAAAACAAGAAAAAAAATATTTTTGTATGTTTTGATTTTTCATCTTGGTTAGCATTTTTTCAAAAGAAGGAAGAAAAAAATTTGTTGCATGAATTTTAAGGTTTTTTCAATAAGTTTATAAAAACCATTGAGATTTGGCCCACATTAAAAGGCTCATTGAGCCAACGTTCCCAAAATCTTTAAAAACTCATCTTGGTTTTCTAAAAACCCATTTCAAAAATATTTTGCTATTGACTTTTGATATTTAAGGTAAATGGACTTAATATAGGTTGTTGTTGCATATTAAAAGGATTAACAGTTAAACAATAAAATTTCAAGTCTAATATTTATCAATAACAAAATTGAAAGTATTAAATTTTCAGTCTAATATTCATCGGTAAAAAAAATTAGAAGTATTAGATTTTTAGTCTAATATTCACTTATAACAAATCAGAAGAATTAAAAAGATTTTCAGTCTAATATTCACCAATTACATCCAAGTATGAATCAAGAGTATTAAGTCTTCATTCATCAAATATTACGAGTGAAACCCTAGTGTCAAAGGATATGTGAACCTTATCGAGACACATTCCAGAAGCCTTTCTTAAGATTTGAGCTAGGTTCAATGAGCCCAACATAGACCAACGAATCATTCACTAACATAACTTGATCAACAATTAGTCATATGTTATAATTAAGAGTGACCAATCATAGAATTTTCAATTCACCAAGTGTTATCGAAAGGTAATAACCGAGAGTGGTGAAAATAAATCAGACTTTAGAATAATTGGGTTTAAATCAACAATCAAAGTTTAAATCATTGCAATAAACCTATTATCATCTTGTATATATACTAGTGGTAGACTAGGCACAATAAATTATTAGGAATAAAATATACTATAAGCAATGTAGACTAGTGAGATATGATATTTTAAGATAATATCTTATCTTCAGCATAACTTGTTCTTTACCATAAATTTTGGTTGATCAAATAAAGTTTTCTAGTGACTATAATATTAGGTAATGATTTCTTTTCAAAACACTAAGACCTTTGTCTCTTTCAAAAAAAAAAAAAACTTTTTTTATAGGAAAGAGGACGGGTGATTATGATGTCGAGTGCAACACTCCATGTATACAATCTTAATTTATGAAAACTGAAATTTAAGAAAATAAGGCTCAAAACAAGCTTAAATTTATGAAAACTGAAATCTTAAGCATCTGGATGGCCCAAATGAAGAATTGGCTACCACCTCAACATCAGAAGAAAATAACAAACATGGGTTTACTATAGCGACCAAGCTAAAGCCTTGTAAGTAGCTGGCATTCACTAGGGCCTGTACTTCTTGTTTGTAGAACTATTTTTTTTTTTCTTAATGACTATGAATTTGGTTTGCATTTTAGATAAATACAATTTCTTTCCTGTTCGATATCGTGGGGTTATTTTTTTATTCAATTATTACTTTTTCTTAATGATTTAAATATAGAGTGAAAATATATTTATTCACGAAAAATTAGGTCTTTTTTATTTATGTGTTTTCTTTATTTGACATAAACATGACTTTTTGATCATTATTATGATTTTTTAATACGAATTAAAAGAAAATAGAATAGCAATTAGTAAGAATTCAAATAATTTAAATTTATGAGAATTTTTTTTCTTTAGACAACCCTTTTTTTTTATTCATTCATTTCTTTTAATTTTAATTAACAATTCTTTTTCATCATAAGTTTAGTATTTTTTATATAAAGATTTTATCATGAAAATGCATGATTGCACGGTAGTTCTACCTATAAAAAAGATTACTAGATACTTGACTGCCCAATATATTTCGTCGTGCGTTAAATTTTTTTTCCCAATAAAAAAGTTGTATACATAGGCTTTTTTTGATATATTTTTGTAGTTAAAAACATTCTAAGTAAAAATCACAATGTTTATGTATACATGTAATTAAATAAATCAAGAACTATATGTGTTAATAAATGATAACTAAAAAAAAATTTAAAAAAATCAAAAGACAGATGTAGATTAAGATATTTAATCTCGTAAGACGAGATATTGAACCGATTATATTTGATAATTTTTTATTAAAATATTTTTTATTTAGTCAAACGATAATAGAAATAGACACACACATTAAATTGATTGAATAAAATAAAAGAGAAAAAAAATAATATGTAAGGCTACATATATTAGAAATATTATCTGGAAATAAATATTTTATTTTATTTTAAAAATAAAGTTCATCTATA
>Ga0325402_1006653_pt1 | contig 10944 bp, 5 predicted proteins | sample PopdelMetagenome_22_FD_207212 | JGI IMG/M metagenome (GOLD analysis project Ga0325402, IMG submission 207212) | Populus deltoides microbial communities from Bellville, Georgia, United States - Xylem-PdKOR-R3 | ecosystem: Host-associated > Plants > Phyllosphere > Stem > Wood/Secondary xylem...
TTTTTTTTTATCTATAAATAAAATGCAACTAACTTTTAATACTTCATAAATCTTGTTTCTGACGACAACACAATTGTTAGTGTCATGTCTTCATAATTCATGTCACTTGTAGTGCTTTTTCTATTGATCTAATCAACTATAAAGAATGTATATTGCTAAAAAGCTTGATTGCCCCCATGTATATTAACCAGTCAGGTTTCTTCAATTTTTTTATGTTAAAAGAGTATTTCTTGTTATCATTGACCACCTTTGTAACTTTTGTTTTTTTGTTACTAGGTTTGTTAGCTTATTAAAGCTCTTTTAATGTGGTAATTTAAAAGGGTCTTCCTTAAGCATTGTGACTGATATAAGTTGTTATTAAACTCATCGAAGTTTGATTAAGTAATTGAATAGTGATTAAGTAATTGAATAAGTGTTTGAGAAATCATTCATATAACCAATTAGGTAAATTCCCTTCAATAACTTATTTTATCTTGTTTTATTATCTTTTTATAATGAGTAACACCATCTATAAAGGTGTATATTTCTTGGTGTTTGGTTCCTACAAACCTTTATATGATGTTTAATTGCATTGTTTTCAAAACTTTAAGCTTTTTTAATGTAGCAATTTCAAATGGTCTTCCTTGTTTAAGTTTTGTAACTTATACGAGTTATTGTTAAACTTCTTATTAAAGTCTGCTTCAGTTATTGAATGAGTGTTTGAGATATCATTCATATAGCTAATTGAGTAAATCCATATTAATGACTTATTTTCTTATTCTTTTATAATGATCAACATCATTTGTAAAGGTGTGTATGTCTTGCTGTTTGGTTTGCACAAACCTTTTCTTGATGTCCCGCTGCATCATTTTCAAAATACGTTTAATGCACTCTTGCTCCATTATACTTGTACTCCATATAGTGTTAGAGTCTTAAAATGAAAAGAAAATAGACTATTCTAGATCCTGAATTGTCCCAGCTAAGTTAGCCAATGTCATCTCTAACTCTATTTTATAGAAGTGCTCATGAAAACAAGTCTTCATCTCTTCTTAACTATTAATAAAGTTGGATGGAAAAATAAAAAATAAATGAAAGGGTATTTTTATCAATGATGAACCAAGCAATCTTAACTTTACAAAGGGATTTGTTGTATAGTTACCATATTAGTTAGTGAATTTTTAACGATGAACTCTTTTATGGATTGGTTGTTTTCCTAAAGAACTATTTAAAACCATTAATTTTTACACCTTTAGAAATCAATTACAACCTATCAACCCTCCCTGGACATGAATGATTATATGTAAATCTAGCAATTTGTCTAATTCGTAGCCTCATTTCCTGTAAGTGCTAGGCTAGTTTAACCTTATTTATCTTTTTCCTAACTTACTAATCGATAGTGCGAGTTGTTACGCATGAGGATTAGGGCTCTCTTTTTATAAAATAGTTTGGTCATTAAATTGCCTTATGACAAATTGCTATAATTGGTAATAAGGTTGTAAGGCTATGTAATTACTTGTAGTTTCCTATACATTTATGAGACAACTAGTGTAGTAGGTACAACTATCCCCAGGCTTAGTTATGGTTGTTGTAACGTCCGATATGTTGTATGTGATACCCTGAACATAGCATTGTAGTTCCAAACACCCATGATAGAGAACTTGTGACTACAAAACTTATTAGGACTTACCCTTTAAGTTTATGGGTCCATGAAGTTCTAGATCTACTTTGTCATAGCTTATTATATATTTAATTTAATTAATCAAATATGACATTTATGATACTATTAACCATTATAATATTATTATGATAGGGTATGTTCATTGTGTTCTCCATCTCTATCTAGATGACCCTCATATCAACATTGAAGAGGTTTAATGATGAAAAAATGATGGCTCTTTAGAAGCAAGATAAATTTGTCCATCGTATTTGGCAACATTAAAAAACTTAAATAAATAAATAAAACAATATTGGCCAAAAAGACTGATCGTAAAGCAATAGAAAAGGAAAGGATATTCATATCTTGAAAAGGAAGAAAAATGGGACATCCCATTAAAAAAACTAAATAAGCCACCCAAATATAAAGACAACCATAACTTGTTGAAAACTTAATAATAGTTAAGAAAAACCTAATAATACTGCAAATGTTGATATTAATGATTATAATTGATGCTAATGATTTTTTAGATGAGGACACAATGGAAAAAGACACCCTCTTTAATGATAGTGCATTTTCTAAAAATAGAGAAATGAATGAATTTGCAATCTTGATGTAACAAATTGTCCAAAATTAATGAATTTGCAATCTTGATGTAACAAATTGATGGACAAAATGCAATAATAAAAGCACATGGATTAGAAAATCCTTTTAAAATAGAGATGACAAACCACAAAAATATTATATCAATGAACATAGTTTTTGCTCTTCCCTAAGCCTGTGAGGGCCAAGCTAGCCAATTGATTTATATCAATAGTGGTTGTGAATATAACATAGAAAAATATAAAAATTATAGAGATCATTCAGTTAGAACCTATAGTTATCCAATAACTCAATTTAGTGTTTTTTAAACCAATAATGGCATTAACAAATAACTTCATTAACAAGGAAGATAAGTTTAAAGAACAAAACAATATGATAGTTGATGCTAATGATTTTCTAGATAAAGATACAATAGAAGTAGGAATTATACCCTCTTTAAATGATAGCACATCTTAAAATGGGAAAAGTTAGTGAATTTGCAATGTTGATGCAATAACTAAATGAGCATAATGCAATAATAAAAGAAAGTAGAATAGAAATTTATTTTGAAATAGAGATAAGAGACCATGATGATGTTGTATCAATAAACTTGGTTTTTTTTTTAATCTTCCCTGTGTATTTTAGGCCATACTTGAACAATTACCTTTTCTCGATAATGGTTGCAAAGATAACATAAAAGAAAAAAGTATAAATTATTGAGATCGATTAGTTAGAACCTATGGTTGAACAACAACCAAGTTTGGTGTTTTTTAAGCCATTATGGCTATGAGTCATAACCTCAAACCTCTATACATCACAATTAATTTTAATGGTGTACCTGTGTAACGAGTCTTGGTCAATAATGGTGTAACACTCAATATTATGCCATTGACTTTGATGAGGGAAATTATTCATAAAAAGGTTCACATGACTCCATCTGAAGTGGTCATATCAGATTTTACATGGTTTATAAGAGATTTTATAGAAATGTTGCAAATTGATTTAACAATTGGGTTTAAAATCAATAATATGGCTTACTTGGGCAATATTAGATATATGTTAACATGTGTACACCATCATCCCTATATTAAACTTTGATGATTTGGTTACCATATAGGTCAACTAAGACTAAGAGTGTTCAAAAAAACCGATTAACCGAAAAAACCGAAAAAATGATGAAAAATTAACTGAGAAAACCGAGATGAAAAACCGATTAAACCGATTTTTAAAACCATAAAAACTTGCTGGTTCGGTTCGATTTTGATTTTACAACAGAAACTGGTGAACCGAATTGAACCGAACCAAGTCACAAACCATAAAAGAAAAGACCTATAAATACTACAGTTTACAATTAACCTAACCCTAATAACATTACATTCGCTGCCGCCTAGAGACTAGTTTTTCCTTCTTCCTTTCCCTTTTAATTTTCATCCACTCTACGTCTTTGCCCCCTACATCTATCTCTTTTGTAGCCAAACAAAAACCCACATCTCCATCTTCTTGGCTTTTCTTTTCACTTCACGTTTTGGTCTCTGTTCTATCTCTCGCTCGCACGTATGTCTTTCACCATTTGTAAATTTGCAAAGTCAAACATATAGGCAGGCATGAGCGGTCACAATTCAAAGTATTTATCAACAACCAAGAAGGTTGAAATCCCTGAGCTCAAAGAAGAGCTCAATTCTCAGTACAAAGTCCATTCGTCGTCCTTCTCCTTTCCATTTTGATCGAGTTATTGGATCTGTCTGATTTTGACTGATTGATTTCGTTGAACTTTCTTATGCAACTAGAATTTCGTTGGAGGATTGAATTTTTTATTAATTATGTTCATGTTGCTGAGAAATTGTATAAAATTGCGCTAGGATTTCCTTAGGTTTGGTTTTTTGTTTATTATTATATATTAAGAATTGAAATGGAGCTATTAGGGATCATGTGATGCAAAATATCCTTTCGTGAAGGAAATCTATTATATAGTTTTCATGTGTTGGCATTATGGATTTTAGGAATTCAGGTGATTAGGTTTTCCGGTTTTAAAACCAAAAAACTGAATTTAATCGAACCGAACCGGTTTGGTTTGAATTTTAAAAAATTTGAGTTGCTCGGTTCGGTTGGTTTTTGTGGTTCAAATCGAACCGAACCGAACCATGAACAAGCCTAACTGAGATAGTTGAAGTGGATGACAAACTATTTATGATCAATTTAAAGATAACAAATGCATGGTTTTATAGCAATGATGGAGGTCTAATCTAAGTCATAGACGTATATAATATGGCTTGCCTAATTATCTTTTTAGTTGATAAGAAAATAGTGCACGTGAGATGATTAATAGTAGACTTTACTATGTCAAATGACTTGCAACTAAAAGGTATTCATTAGAGATTTAAGACATGGAAAAAAATGAGGCACCGAGACTTTATTGATATGTTTTGAGGCTTTTAATGAAGTCTACGTACATATTGAGAATAAGAACATAATTTTTTTTAATGGAACTAGATCAAGATTATTTATCAATTGTGTTTAGCATGACAAGGCTTCCTCCAAAACCACCTAAATTGAATGATTAATATGATGAAGTTTAGTTACCTATAATTGAAGTTAACTTAGGGACTGAAGACGAACCAAGACCAACTTATATAAGTTTATAAAATAGATATTGTATTGTTACTTCTCATGTATAGACTTTTTTGTTTAGAATTATGATGAAATGTCTAATTTAGATAAAAGTTTGGTTAAACATCCATTACCAATCAAACATATATTTAATCCATACAAATAGGCTCCGTAAAGAATGGATTCAAGTATGATTGGTTGTACAAAAAAAGAAATCACATGACTCATAGTAACTAGTTTTATTATATCAATAAAATAACTTGGTGATCTCAAGTATAAGAATCACTTGCATAACTAGTGATTTCAAGTCTAAAAATTACTTACACAAGTAACATATGAATTTTTCCATAAATATGGATAATCTCTCCATATTGAATCCTTATGCAAGTTAATTTAGTATGCATGTCAACTGACAAATACCTACATACTAGTTCTAAGTATCCCTTATACCTCATCATATAAGAAGATTTGCTTTCTTTCATAAAAAAATAACATAATTTTTATTAGTCTTAACAACTCTAATTAATGTCTTGTCTTAGTTGAGCATTGACCATGAATATTTAAGAACAATGATTTGATGTAATAGGAATTCTCATAATTATAACCATTTTTATATTTTCTTTTTCAAAGCTTTTTTGCCCTAAAGTCTTTATTTTTACTCTAGACTTATTAATCAAACAAAAATAAACATTAAAAATAAAGAAAGTCGTTATTAATAATAAATATATTTTTGTTTGAACAAAGTTAGTGTCATATGTAACTAAATAATTAGATACATGATATATACATTTTAATGGAAGGCATTGATGATAGACATCTAAGATCTAAAAGTGATATAGCCTTCAATATATGACATATGACCCGTTCTAGGAATGTCTATTAAAATCCCAACAATGATTTGTAATAAAATAAATGAATTGGAAAATGTTAAAATACAAACATATGAAAATTATAAAACTTGTATTGTCCTAAATATGATCATTTGAATTCCAACTCTAAGCAATAAACTTTTTAACCTAACTTCTCAATTGAAAAGATGACAACATTAATAGCTAGCATATTCACGTCATTTAATATAAATATAGGTAGTCGAGAGGCATTGACACAAAAACCTAAAGCTTTAAAGAATATATATACATAAAGATTGGTTTTGCATATCCTGAAAAGTTGTTGGAATAAAGGAACCAAAATACACATGATGAGTTGAGGTTTGTATCTTAGCAAGAACATGTTCCTCCAAGTATGATGAGCTCACTCTGTAGCTTCACTAGCATTAAAAGATATTGGAACTCCTCGTTAACATCAACACTCTTATTAATCTCCTGTAATGTACTTTTTACCTCCTTCAAACATCCTCTCTTAATAAGGGAAATGAAGATTTAAGGAATGAAGAAAAATTAATGAAGAAAAAGATTGCTTGCAATCTTAAATTATTTTCCTAACCTTTTTAGTCTTCATATATTGAGCTATATAATTAATGACATCACCAATCAAATTATCACTTGCAATTTCTAATGGATGCACAATCCTTAAGCATCCCTCAATCTCTGCTAATGATTTTTCATATAAATAAACCAATTTACACTACACATACAAGACAAGATATGTCTCTGAACTTATACTTATTATAATATACATTAACGATAAAAAACATAAAATGTTCTCACCAATTTAGCTAATCCAACACCTAGACCAAGAATCAAATGGTTAACAAAAAAGTAGTAATGATAGCAACTCAACTAATAACATTTTTTACAAAATAAAAAAAAAATTCCTTAGGTTGTAACAAACATTAAGCTCTTACAATTGAACTTTGTTGTTATTATAGTAAAAAAAACTGTGATAAATAAGCTTCCAATCTTCTTATTTGTAGTATAATTTCTCATTGTTATTCTATTTTGTCTTTATTATGTATTGGTCGGAAGAATTATTAATATAAGGAGTACGATGAATTTAACCCTTTTAATAAATTACCTTTGATGCTTAACAAACTATAATTCATCATTATTTTAGTTAATATAATAAATGTAAGGTATTTGATTGATTAATTGAGATGTTATTTACATAATCGAACGTAATCCCTCTCAATATACTAGCTAAACCACTAAGAACTATTAGTGCATATATACAATATACAATTCCTCTCTTGCAAAAGTAACAAAAGTCAACATATATTTTTCTATAAGATTTTTGGGTAATGAATAAGATTTATTTATTATTATATTTTTATGAGGAAAATCCAACAAATAGCTTGTTTTTATCAAATATCTAAGTATAACGATTTGGGCACCTTTACTTTTTATGGATCTTGAGTAATTAAATATGTAGATGAACCTTTTTAGATATTAATATTTTTAAAGTCAACACTAATATCTCATAATACTAATATCTCATAATTGAGTTAATAATTCAAATCTCAATAAATTTGCTTATTAGATTATGTACATAAAATAAATTATTGCTTTCTAACATTAAATGACTAGGATTTATATCCTTCATACAATTTGTATGAACAAAATCATAGTTTGTTTTGTAAGTTTTTTTTTCTATAAAAATATATTCATTAGAGGTCTATAACTTCTTATACCAGACATACATTCTTTCTTACTAATGTCCTTAAATGACTTCAAAACACTTAAATATTTCTTTGCTTACAAAATTCACTTTTTAAAGTCTTGGATGTTAAGACTAGATGAAAATAACCATTAAAAAAAAACTCATTCATCAACTTTATTATTTCTTAGGCATAATATCTTTCATGTCAAAATTCATGGATTTTTTGCATCCATAAACAAAAGCAATTGAAATTCTATCTTTACCCTTAATTGATTTTAAATTCTTTTTTTTTATCCTCAATTGCATCCTTCCAACATAATCATAATATATTTAAGATCCTAGTAATATAGGATGCCTAGTTGATTAGTTTGTGGTTTAGATTAATAAATCCAAGCCGAATAAAAAAATGTAAAAGGAAAAATGCACATTACTTTTTTGATGGGCCATAACTTTTGATTTATATGTCTAATTGATTTAAATTTCATCAATCTAGAATGTTGATTTGAAGGCTGGTATCTTAATGGTAGTAGTGAAGTTGTCAAAGATCATTTTTAAGGTAAAAAAACTACTTTAAAGATCAAATTTTAGGCTTTTTTTATTATTCAAACTCGTATATAAAACCTAAATTGCTGTTGTTTATGAATTATAGCTTTCATATTTATTATTTTCTTATTATTTCTTAGGTTATTGATTATTTTTTAGATTTGTTGGTCATGTATTTCTTTCTTATTTTTCCATTATATTTGTTTTAGGATAGGCTATTTAAATAACTTTTTAACCTAACTTATATTTCAAGAATAATCTATAGACTTTGAGACTTGCTTTATAAATTTATATTGTTATCATTTTTTAGGGTTTTGAGGAACTAACAAACTCTACTAATCCCACTACATATTGTGTCACCCATCAACAGATCTAGTAAATAAACAATACCTTCATTAGAAACTAAGTGTTTCATTCTATATATTTTTTTATAAACAATATTGTCGCACCTCAGTAGACATCGTAGCGAGCTGAATTGTGTGAAAGGATAAAATTATGAGAAAAAAAAATCACCACCTAGTTTTATGGTAATTAGAAACCCTATTTGGTATTTTAGAGTTTTTGGGTAAGAGACTGGTTATAATAGAGAGAATATAATATTACCCTAAAGCATTCTACCTAAGGTAAGTTGCATTGATTGTCTTTCATTGCTAAGAGTTTGTTATACTGATGGTCTACTTATAGAGTTTGTCTTCCATTCTATGATCTGATTTGTTTTTTTCATCCTTAGTTACTACCTTTAGATAATATTGATGAATTGACAATTTTAAAGTTAGGCCCTCGTAATCTCAACTTGTGACTTTTATCAATCAAATCATGTCAGTGAGTTAACCCATTGAGCTTACGACAAACTCATTAAACCTGGTCCAAATCCTATGGAAGGTCCATGAAATGAGGAGCCTCAATGAAGTTCATCAATACATATAATTTTATAATTAAAAATTGAAACATATTAAAATTTCACAACTAAAATGTTACACATTGAAATTTTACAATTTAAAACTTCAAACACATTAAAATTAATAATTTAAAAAAAACAAAATCAATATATTAACCTTTCATAATTAAAATTAACACATTAAAATTAAAAGTTTAAAAACTATCAACACATAAAAATTTCACAATTAAAACTTACAAACTTGTTCAAATTGATAGTGTAAGGGCAATACAACATGTTAAAAATTTACAATTAAGAAATATCAAGCATAGTAAAATTGATAGTTTAGTGTATCATCAACATATTAAAATTTCACGATTAAACATCAAACACATTAAATTCAATAGTTTAAAAGCAACATCAACACACTAAGATTTCCTGATTGAAAACATCAATATACTAAAAGTGACAAATTAATACATTTATAATCATAATACATTAGGTATTTTTTTTTCATGTGTTCTCCTTTTATTTTATAGCAAAGTGCACTTAATGCACCGTGGTTAAGGTACTGCTACTAAATGCATTGTGTACATCTTGTTTTTTTTTCTAATTTTTCTAATTTTTATTTAAAAAAAAATTGTAAACACAAAAATAATAGATAAAATGATTGAAAATTATGAAATGATTGGTAATTGGCCGAATGACGTTGAAAATACATTTTTTTTTTAAATTTTTGTACTTTTTTGAAAATATATTAAAAAAATAAAGTCAAAATTAGATGGTGACAAATATAAAAGTTATAATAACTAGTGTTACTGTCATGACCCCTTTAATCTTCTCCATATTCATTCTTAAGATATTAAACCCAGCTTCAACATCCTACTTTCTAAAAACTAAACTTTGATTAATATCCAAATGACATAATAAAATCTCAATTTGTTCCATATGTTTGTATATCATTAAAAGTATATATATAAAAAAACTAAGTTTAAAATAAATGCATTATAGGTTTCTATATTAAGAGACATTTTTTTCTCTCCATTTTCTTTGATAAATCATGATCAACTTTCATTATCTTCCCCTCATTTATAAGCAAGGTGTTGCAAACCATTAAATGTAAGGCGCATTTATATTGCTCTCTATTCTATATAATATCTCAACAACCTCCACAACATGATCTATATTACCAATAATCACCACCATCTTAGTCACAACTAAAACATAAATATTATTATAAGCATTATCAGATGTCCAAGTCTAACTCTTGCTAACAAGCATACTAATATGATTTTTTAATTATTATATTGCAATAACATTAAAACCGAATCATTATGCTTTTAACGAGCCTTGCATCTAGCATGTTTGCCAGACCCATGTTATGTTGCACTTAACTGATTGTCAAGTCCAACTGCTCTGGAATTGGTTCCGTTAAGTAGGTCTGACATGTTTGTCACACCTACGTTACTTTGTACTTAGCTGACGGTCAAGTCCAAGTGTCTTGGATTTGACATGTTTGCTAGACTCATGTTATCTTAAACTTAGCTGACTGTCAAATTCATCTGTTTTGGACTTGGCGGAATATCAAGTTCAAGTGTCTTGGGTCTGACATATTTGACAGACCCACTTTACCTTGAACTTGGCTGATTGTCAAGTCCAATACACTACCAAGCCTAAAAGACATATAGGTTTGGCTGATGTCAGACCCAACTTGCCTGAGGCTTGACACACTACTAAGCTCCAGAGTGATTAGGCTTGGCCCCCACTTAAAGCATACTCATTCTCTTGAGCATGCTCAAAGAAGAAGAGTCATAAGAGTTTTTTAAGCTCGTTAAAAATAGGTTTGTTAAATAAAAAAAATAAGTTTTTCAATTAGGTATTATTGTTATTATTTTGTATATTATAGATAGTTTAGAAAAGGTATATGTTTTCGCAACTAAAGCCGAGGCAAGGAAAATGCACTTTACCACAATAATTCTCTGATCAAATTCGATATCAATTATATGAGATATTAAATACATGATAGTTAACTTTCTCTGTGATTATTTTTATTTTCATGAAACTATAATCTATTTAGCAATAATTTAAAGGCAAAAAGAAGTTGCCATGTGGCAATAAAATTGCAAGCAAGGTATCAACATTCGCC
>Ga0325402_1006654_pt1 | contig 10944 bp, 3 predicted proteins | sample PopdelMetagenome_22_FD_207212 | JGI IMG/M metagenome (GOLD analysis project Ga0325402, IMG submission 207212) | Populus deltoides microbial communities from Bellville, Georgia, United States - Xylem-PdKOR-R3 | ecosystem: Host-associated > Plants > Phyllosphere > Stem > Wood/Secondary xylem...
GTTTATTTAGGATTATAATTTATATTTTGGCTAACATATTTGAAATCTAATGAGTCACACACATTAAAAACTATTGGTCATAAATTAAAATATGATGATTAATCAAGTATGACTTGGTTATAAATAACTTTTCAAAATTAAAAACTAGAATATAATTAATACATAAGTTTACAATTCTAGACCTATAAAAATCAAGTGTAGACTTGATTGAATAAATTTCTAAAATTATTCTAAAATGATATGATTAATACATGGTTATTAAGTTTTTTCTATAAATAAAATGTTATGCCTCGTACTTTTTAGAGAAGTATGTTACAAAATATATGGTTTTAGTTATACAAACATTATAGATTATACGATATAGAAAAACATATAAAAAAACACATACAAAAAAGCTAACATTCAAAGACATAGCAATCACCCTCTTCTAAAAGGGTTTAAGATATTTTTTACTAATGCTTCATATGAATTACTGTTAGAAGTCGAACATTTAGATGACATGTGATTTACGACAACTCAAGTTTGAAGAAGTTAATCAAACCTTTAAAAGCAAATATAATTTTTAGGTAATCTTTGCTCAAACCCTAAACGAATCTATATTGTCTAACGATATCCTTGAGACTTCAAAAAAAAATGATTGTTTTTTATGCGTCTAAGATTTTTTAGAAACGTAATGTTAAGTACCTAATTTTAAATAGGAATCTCATTAATTTTAGGATGAACCATCTTTTTTATGTAGAATTGTAGTAAGATTGATTTTTTTCTTTTTCATTTTTTGTTACTTCTTGAAGTTTCATTTACAAATCGATTATTGTATCCTCTATTGTTTGTTATGTAGAATGATTTTATCCTTTTTGAAATTATGACGATGATCTCAATTATTTTTTATGATTTTTGTTATTATGATGAAGATATACCATTTTGACTAAATTTAAATTTCTTGTTTGCTTAGTCAAAATTGCTTTGAAAGCCAAGTCATTAGGATATTTTTCTAACTTGGATTTTATATTTTATGGGCAATATTGGACAATATTTAGCTTCCTTACCTCTACCTTTACTATTTAGCAATTGCATTCTTATAGATTGAGTCTTAAGGTGTATTTGATTTGCATAAAATATATTACAAATGAAAAATGTTTTACAAGATATTTTACACTTAAAATGTTTTCCCGTAAAATATTTTACATTTAAAATATTTTTCAATGTTTGGCTTGAAAAATATTTTCTTGTAAAATATTTTTCAGTGATAGTGGTAATGGTGAGGTGATTGTGGTGGTGGTGGTGGAGGAAGAGGTGGTAATTAGATAGTGATAATGTTACAAGAGGTGGTCGTGAGGTAGTGGTAATGAGATGACGATATTAGTTGAGGTGATAGTGAAAGAGGAGGAGGTGGAGGGGGTGGTTATGGTTGTGATAGTAGTGGTGGTGAGATGGTTATGGTGGTGATGGTGCATAAAGAGGTAATGGTGGGGGAGGAGGAGGTGGTGGTGTTGAGATAGAAGTGATGGTTGAAATAGTTTGATGGTATTGGAAGTAGATTATTATTCGTAAAATATTTTATAAAATTTCATGAGCTGAAAATATTTTTCAGTAAATTAACTAAGCTTGAAAGTTAACTATAAAATATTATACTTTGACTAGTTTTCTTATAAAATATTTTACGGGAAACAAACACAGAAAAGTTTTTTCTTTCTCTAGAAACAAACACAAAACAAAATCTAGAAAACATTTCTTGTGAAATATTTTATGCAAAAAAAACATAACATTAGTTAAAAAGTTTTAGCCTCTTGTTGCTCTAAGCTAAGTAAGTGATTTAGATTAGTTTAATCATTCTTCTAGAAGTCTAGGTTTTCTGGACAATGTTTGTGCTATTTAATATATGATGGTTCTAATGGCTTTCACAACTTTAATGTTCTAGTTATATTACTTAAGTTGTCCATTAGTTTAAAATAATTTTAGAATTTGAACTTTCATGAATCCTATACAAGCCTTATGTAGGAGTTAAGCCTTTAAAGACTGGCCAAATTAGTGGATGAGAAATCCATTTGATATATTTATTTCTTAGTTTATGGATCCTTTTTTAATTCTAGTTTTATTCTTTGATTATAAAGTGAAATCTTTGTATTGCTTTAGGGACAAATAATATTTAAAGATTAACAAAAGTCACGATCATACTCACCTTCAAAAAGGATCTTCATTGACCTATATTTTTTTCAGCAAACTTTGAACAACCTATTTATAGTTCTTTTTTAATATGATTCTTGAAAGTCATATTAAATTATCTGTAGAATGCTTCTAACAATCGTACTATTTATAGCATGTTTTGCCTTTTATTGGATATATCCCCTACTTATAGGTTGACCAAAAATCTATTAAGCATTACCAATATTAAGGGAATACTTTTGATCAAGGTTGTTAAAATCACGAGTTGACTCGTAAAATCATATGATTTTACGATTTTACGAGTCAATATATTCTTAACGTGCAAAATCGTTTTAAAAACTCGAAAATGGTTAAAATCGGGTTAAAATCTGGTGAAATCGGTAAAATCAGGTGAAATCGTATAAAATCACGATTTTAGAGCCATTTTTACGTTTTTCATCAAGAATTATATACTTCAGGCTCCAACCCTCCAGCTCACATCAGCATGACCTTGGCTGTACCTTAAAGACTATACTTATAGCATGATGTGGCTAAGTAAAGCTGCAAAAACTATACTTATAGCATGACGTGGCCAAGTAAAGTTTTCAGAATCATTCATATTAATGGGTATTTGGCAATTGGTATAGTTTTTGTTTGCGTTTCTAGATTTTTTTAAAAAAAATATTTTTATATAATTTTTATATATTAATATAAAAAATATTTTAACATATTTTTAAATAAAAATTATTTTAAAAAGCATCATTCATTATAATTTTACACAGAATGATTCGTATTATTCTTATACTATAACAATTAATTAATCAAGTTCTTTCATCACTCAATTTAAATGATGTTTACATGCTCAATTGTACATATAAATAATAGTTTTTTTATTTTTTAAAATTTATTTTTGATATCAACATATTAAAATGATCTAAAATCATAAAAAATAATTTGAAGAAAAAAATAAAATAATCTATAGTTTTTTTAAAATATTTTTAAAATATAAAAATAACTTTTTACGATTTCACGATCCGTTTTTACAATCCGAGTTTAATTTGCATTTTTCATGCCGTGTTAAAAATGCATTTTTAACAACCTTGCTTTTGATCATAAAACTCTATGAGGTTTGGTCTTTGTATACTTGTAGGTTAGTGTTTTAATAGTCATCGACTTTTTAATATTTCTTGGTTTTTTTTCATTTCTCGAGAAATCTTAGATTTAGGATTTAAAGATACGTGGATGTTGCCTTGGCTGAGATTCCCATCTACCATTTGTATGGCTTTTATTTTTATTATTCATTTTCTCTTAGTTTTCTTTTATGTTTTTTTTTTATTATGACTTATTTTTCCCATTTCAACTATACATTAAAATCTAATCCCTCCATACTACTTCATCTAGCTTTTTATTTAGCTCAACTATAAAAGTTTTTTAGTGAATTTTCTAATTCAATATTATATATATCATGGTTTTTTTTTCCTTTTCTAAATAGTAACCTTTCATTAACTAATGGTAATAACCCTCATAATTTAATATGAGGCTCACGCCTAATTATAGACATAAAGAAGTTTTCACAAAACAAATGCATGTCTTGATTTCAAGTGGTATTATTATCAATTAGAAATTTATTGATTGTGATAATTTTGAAAATAACACTCTAATTTAATTAATTAATCTTAAAGGAAAAATGTATCTTGAACATTCTGAAGTATAATTTGTATTCAATATAGGAATAACAATTTTATCCAAACCTAATAGATACTGACTCGATGGGTAGCAATATTATCCTACTCGACCTGAAACTCTACTTGAACCCTACCCAAACAATAACAAAAACTTTAAAGTTTCAATAAATTATATTTTATACCAAGCTATATATATGTTGAACATTTAGGGCTACCCCATTTACTTTAGCCATCACCACTCACCTAATTATCCATGTTTTTCTCTCTTCCTCTCATTCTCTTTTTCAATCACCACTTCTCCATCCAGCAGCAGATATCAATAATAACACCAATAGGTTGAAGCTCCAATTAATAGACATCATCAACTGAATTAGTGTGTTCACTCTAGAGATTTTTCTTTTCAAATAGCTGATTCTTTAAGACAAATGCAATTAAAGCTGATGAGTGTGGCAAGCAAACAAATCTTAATTTTTCTATGGTGGAACATGTTGTTTCACCAACAAACTTCGCTCATAATAATTGCGAGGAATTTTTTGACTTCAAAATCTATAATTGAAGTTTTATTTTTTAAGGATTGCTTTCATTTTCCACTTGGTAAGGATGGTTATGAACCTTTCTAGTATTTATGTAATGTTTTTGTGTTGTTTATCAATGCTTGCTTCTTTTTTTTCTTTCATTTGAAGAATTATTCAAGTAATTGCAATTAAATAGATTGCACAGTATTTGGGAGCGCATTATTTTATTCCAAGTATTGATACTAATACTAATAAATTTTGTATTTTATAATTTTGATACTAATTCTTAAACTCTACTAATTATAGCAATTCCAATTCTTGTATTTAGGCCAAAACTTTTGGTGTATTTGGTTTGGTCTTGAAAAGCTATTCTTCTAGGTTATTATGTTAGTGTTTTTATAATTCATGTCAAGTCGAGTATGGATGTCTAATGGATACCTAATGCTTAAGGTATATCCATGATCATAAGAAAATGAGATAATTACAAAAAAAAAAAAAACTTATGTAGTTTAATTAGTTTTTCATTTTTCCTTAATTCTTTCATAAATTACACTTCACATCTTATATCAACTTAATTTTTGAAATAAACTAAAAAAATGAATTTACCCTTATATATACAGCATAAATACACATATGACATGTCAATTTCTTTTTCAAATCTCTTTCCCTTCATTCTTACCTTCTCTCTCTTCCGTTCTCTATCTTCATCTCTTTCACTGTAAAAAGACTCACAAAGATGCAAGATATTAAAAAAAGAAAAAGTATTTGGCTCATGACTCTAAAAAGAGCAAACACATTATCATGAAGCCAACCTAAATAGAAAATTTGTAATATTTATTAGTTCTTCCATCATAAATCTTCTTGTTTTCAAGTCAAAACCCATTTCAATATCAATAAACATATACATATGCCTCAAAAGCATTAGCATGAGAATATCACTTGTGAAACCATTAAGCCAAATGCCTAGTTGGTGATATTTAATATATGCAATATGTTGATGCTTTTACAACCTTAAGTTTGAAGGTTTGTGACGTAGTCTTTCTTTGAAAAGTCAATTATCCATGACACTTCAAGGTGTCACTGCCAAAAAAATTGAAAAACACCAACGTTTTGGCATTTAGGAAAAAATTCCATTGGTATTTTAATTATTGATGGTCATTGATGAAAATTCATCGTAGAAAGCATTTGAAATAGGAGATGGAATATTCGCGTTAAAAAACAAATTTTATCACCCATTTTCCATCAGAAACTTCATCAATAACTAATTTTCCAATAGAATTTTTCATCTCTAATTCTGTCAAAAAATACCAAGATGATTCTATCAGTGTTTTCACTTTTTGTTTGGTTTGTTGTTATGAATCCTCAAGCCAACAATGATCACCTAACCACACAGCAACAACAACAACAACAAATAACATCAAGAATCTTGGAGCCAACAATTGTTCACATTAAACTCACAACCACAATAAAAAAAAAAAAAACTTGTGCAATGATTGAAGCAATGAACACATATCCAAAAAACATACAACAAAATTATTTAATAAATATAAATATAATAAATTATGAAGAACCAATAAATACCTTACACATTTCAAATTTTATTGCATGATGACATATCAAATCTATATTTTTAAATAAAGCAAATATCTTAAATCCTGAATTAGAATTATAGTTGATAAACCTTCGTATTGACTCTAACTTCGAGTAATGAATTTTTATATAATGTTAATATAAACAAAAGCCTTTGAAAATTGAACACCCTAGGAAAATCAACAAAATACCTATTCAATTCAAACTCAACCTAAATTCATACATTTTAATTATTATCAATTCCACAAAAAAATAATTTTCTTCAAATTTTCAACTTAACAATAAAAGTGATACCCATTAAATTACCCATCATGTGTTTAATTATAACACACCTAAGTTACAAAATTAAACTCAATTTTATCAATTGACAAAAAAATATATTTCCTTCAAATCCCAAACATACCCTAAAATACATATCATACATTAATTCAACAACATTATCTAGAAAAAAGCTTTAAAACACTTAAATGTATAAACAACTACAAATACTACAAACAAATATCAATAAATCAACTTAAAATTTAAATGGGTTACAAAAAAAATGGATGGGTTTGTTGACTAGGTGGAGTAAAGCTTGACAATAAATGGATTCATAAGAGAGAAGTTAACACTACTAACAAATATAAGTCGATATCGACAGGTTAGGTGATCAAATTTGTGAAGGGGTGACTGGATTTGCTAATTAATTGGGAGAGAGAGGTTGTTGTTTTAAAAGAAAGAAGAAGAAGAAATGGTTGGGAGATGAGGAACACTTAGGTTTTAATTCATTTAAAATCATTGATGGATGGAATTTCCATTGGCAATTCCATTGAGCTTTGTTAACATCCATGACATATCAAATTGTCAACAATTTTTTTATTGTTTTTTTTAATTTTTTCTATTCTATTGGCCTTTTTGTTGTTTTTTTTTTTTAATTTTTTGGTTATGTGTGATGATTCTGATTGGTTTAAGAACTTTTTTCTAGCAAAAAAAGATGGATATAGTAAAAATTTTAGTTTCAAAATTTGTATTTTAAAAAATGATCCAAAAATCATTGATCTACAATTTGTTTATCAAGAAATTATGATTCATGCTGAGTAAACTGAGTTAAAATGGGAATTTCATGTCCATAGCTTTTCAATCTCTCTAAAAACTTAGTTATTTTTTGTTATTTTTTTAAAATAGAATATAATGATAATTATGTAAATAATATGATATTTTTTATTAATTGTTTTACGCATCAGAATAAGAAAATATAGTGTTATGAACTCTGAAATATAATTTCTAAAAGAATTAAGATAAAATAAAAAAATAAATAAACTATAAAAATAAATTCTTATAATTATCCCTAAATAAATTAGATGAACATTCATGCTATATATAATGTCATTAATTAGTTATAAAAGAAATTCACCTGCAATAAGATGTATATAGAAAAAACAAATTAATGTGGAATCACATACATATTTTTTTTTTCATTTAATAAATTCATTGCATCCCTTAATGTTTTATTTCATTTGTATTTTTATCTAATTTTGGACTTTATTTTTTATTTTTTTAATCATTTTCTTAATTTGGTTTTTTTCTTTTAATTTTTTTCCCTCAACATCTTAATTTATTTGTTTTTTTATCCAATTTTGTTTCTCATTCTTTTAATTTTTTTTAAATATATATATTTTTTAATTTTTTTTTGATGAAGTCCCCCATTATCTTATTTCATTAGTTTTTATAGCAGATTAGATCTTTTTTTTATTATTTGTTTTGTTCTTAATTTTGTGATGGTTAAAAATTTTGTTCAAGATTATTTTTATCTTTTGTAAGGTCATCTCGGTTTCTTGATCAAAGTTGTTGGTTTTAAAAATTAGCCTGATTTAACTTTGGTTTTTCTTTTTTTAAAAAAATTTGTCATTTGACATTAGGCTTTTGGATGCTGAGCTTTCTATTTTTTCCTTTTTTCTTCCTCTGGGGTTATCCCCGGTCACGGGTTAGTCAAGTTAACACGAGTTGCTTTGAATTTTTTATCAATATTTTTTTTTAATTTTATTATTTGACGTTTGACTATTGGGTCTTGAGATTTATTATTTTTTAATGCTTTTTTTTTCTATAAGGTTATCCCGGGTTGCAGGTTCGTTAAGTTAACTCAGTGTGACTTGGGTGTTTTTTTTCTAATTTTTATATTTATTTATCTTTGATCCTTTTCTCTAGGTTATTTTATTTTTAAATAATTTTCTTATCACAATCTCATGTCGCAGGTAGTGGGTTAATAGAATGAACTTTAGTTGACTTGAGTTTTTTTTCTTTTATATTTTTTTTTAATTTTTTTTTTATCATTTGAAATTAACTTTGGTATGCCTTGAGCTTTTATTTTTTTTCTCTTTTCTATTAAGTTAATTTGAATTCACTCAAGTTATTATTGTTTAAATATTTTTATATATTAAAAAAATTAACCCATTCCATGGTATCTACGAGAAAAAAATCTAGTAATCTCTATTGTTCGAGTCTCTCAAATAATAATTTTAAACAACATCATAACCCTTGAAACCTTAATAATAATAATTTCATAACTTGGAATTCAAAACACCGATGTCATAAATTGCCATAACTCCTTTATCAATTTCATCTTCTAGTGTATTTTTTTTAATTATGTTTTGATAATTTTTTTAATTTCATGAGTTTTCTTAATGTACTTTCTTCTTCGATCAATAGTTAATAAATACATTCACATGTGATGGCACACAGACTTGTCCCCATACAGGTAGATTCATACATGCATACACCTCATTATCTAGAAGTTTCCTTCAATTTTTCCCTGGGCAATCTAATGTCAAAGTGGCGTCTCATGACTAAATAAAGTGGTCGGTTCCTTCTCTCGTAGCCATCTTTGATTTTCCGTTCCTCTTTCTTTCTTTCCTCACACGCCTAATTATAACACACCAATGCAAACAACTCTCTTTCTCCTTGTTTCTTGTTTTATTTATATATATATATATGTTCTCTGTCACGTTATAAGAAAAAAAAAAAGGCTCATCAATTATTTAAGTCTAACATAAATAGTCAGTCTTTTGATTAATTGGAAAACTGAATTTAATTAAAATATGATTAAAAAATACGTATTAATGTAAAACAATCTTGCTTTAACACTTTGGATCTCTAGCCAATTAGCTTGACCATCAAATTATGGGATTTTATAATCTATGAGAAGGATGTCATGTGCTTAATTACTATTCATGTACGGCTTTTTAACTTTTTCCTTCATTATCATTTTATCATATAAAAATAAACATTTACATGTAATTTAATAAAAACAATAATGACTAACTTTGTATTTTTAAAGAAATCAGAAAAGAAAGTTAAAATTGACCATCAATCAAGAAATTAGAATTTACATTTCCAATGGCAGATCAAGTCCTGTTAGCAAATTTATGAATATTATAGTATAATTATAATTATAACACATAAAATTACTAGGAGGACACGCACAATTAGAAATATAAATTGTATTAGGATTCATATTGAAAAACTTTTATCCGATTATTTTTATAAAACTAAAATTTATCTTATCTATGCTGTGTAATTTTTTTCGAAAAAGATCTATCTTACTAAAACAGATCCTCCATTGTCGAAGAAATTCTGTCTTTATTCATTAGTCATCTTGTATCTTAGCTATAGTTTATGTAAAACTCAATCTAAGTAACATTATAAATAGCTCGTCTATCAGCTGAAAAAGATGATCAACTGTATATATAAGCTTTCTACAATTTATTGCCTTCTCTTTCTCATGTTTACTACAATCATCATTTTCTTTATTGCTTTTCTTTATTGTTTTTACCTAATTTATAGTTTCTTGGCATTACCCTTTTCATCTATTAACATGTTAAATCAAGTTAAGAATTTCACGCTTTTCTTGATTTGCGAGGCTATTACTTGCCTCTGATTAGCATTAAATTTCTAATTGTAGTTTCTCCTTATCGGAAGAAAAAGACAAATAACAGGTAGCATATTGATTGAAAAATCAATGATTGATAAATAAATTTTCATGTCTAGTGAGACTAATTTGTCAAATAATAACATATTAGTAATCATATTAAAAAAAACAAAATAAAAAAATAAACTAGTTTAGAATATTACAAGAGGAATATTTTTCACTATAAATATTTTTTAACTATATTACCTTATTTGTCAAAACAAACACTCTGTTTTGTCTTCTACCACAGTAGCTTGCCAGAACACTTGAAGATCTTCAAACAATTGTCATTCTAATTGGGACATCCAGTTGCTAATAGTTAACACAAGAACTCCCCCTATGAGTTTGCAAGCTCTTCAGCTCTTAAGCGAACAATTCTCATTGAGAATTTTCTTCACACTCTACTCATATGTCAAGAGTATATAATGTGAAACTCTATATAACTCCTTAACTGGTTGGGCAATCTTGCTCCGCTACAAGCGCTGCTCCACCTAGTGTTGCTCTCACTTCTTTAATGCTTCATATTATCCTTTTGTGTGTGTGTGTGTGTGTGTGTGTGAGAGAGAGAGAGAGAGAGAGATAAGGATAAAAACATTTGATAAACATTATCTTCAAGCTTCCTAGTCTGTTACATTTTTAACAGATTGTTATTAATGTTTCAAAAAAAAAATAGTTCTCTGATAATTATCTTTGGATAACTTGTATCTTTTTTTTTTTATAAAACCTATATGAACTTTCTAAATAATATATCCAAACAAACTAGATAATTACAAAAATAATCATGTTATATCTTATAAGATAAACTTAAGTAATTCTTTATCTAATTTAGATAAACTAACAATCTAAACAAGTTCATCTTCAACAATGTAAATAGTCCTTCACTAATTAAAGCCAAACATTTTGACATTTACTATGTCCTTTTTTGTCTGATTTATGACAAAACATTATAAGGATGAATTAATATGCAAATAATTTTGATAGTTTAATCATAAACAAATACTTCATTACAGTATTTCTACAAGCACAATTGAAACAATGTTATATAGCATGAGAGAAATTAATAATATTT
>Ga0325402_1006655_pt1 | contig 10944 bp, 6 predicted proteins | sample PopdelMetagenome_22_FD_207212 | JGI IMG/M metagenome (GOLD analysis project Ga0325402, IMG submission 207212) | Populus deltoides microbial communities from Bellville, Georgia, United States - Xylem-PdKOR-R3 | ecosystem: Host-associated > Plants > Phyllosphere > Stem > Wood/Secondary xylem...
TGTTCTTGGATAGATCAGTTTTGTCAGTCTACCATGTGTCAGTGGCCCACGACACATCACCATGTTTAGCGATTCCTACCCGAGCTGTATAAGAAAGAGTGTGTTCTTGGATAGATCAGTTTTGTGAGCCATCGATTACCACACAAGTTCAAAATAGATTGGTCTTCCTGTGATAGACTTAATTTAGAAGTCAAAAGGGTTACCTATAGCTAGGGTTCTATAGAGATAAAGTGAAGCTGGGATTTGGTGTTTTGACAATTTATCTCATAAAATGACTGTATTACTTCCTATTTATAAGTTAATTAATTACTCATTAGTTATTTTTATTAAACAGAAAATATTTTATTCTTATTTTTAATAAAATAATCAAGATAGTAGGGGTTGGATTTGGTTTAATTAAATTTAAATATTCAATTAGATCAAATAAATTTAACCAAATTAATTATTTATCTAGTTTAGTAAAAAACCCGACTTAAATTGGACTCTAAATCCTATTTTTTTCACCCTATATTTGTTCTTAATTAAATATTAACATATGGGGGTTTGGATATAATTTAATTAAGTTAATCAGTCACTAAAATTTTTATTAGATCAAATGGATTTGACTATATTAATATTTTGTCCAATTCAATTAAAAATTTAATTAAATTAGATTTTAAATACTGAATTTCTAAACCCAAACCAAATTTAATCCTATTGAAAGGGTTCCCTATCACAATGGTCATGATTTCACTATCATAACTCAAACTTGTTAAAGGAGCTTTCTTTTATCCTATGTTATGAAAATCTTGAAACTATGATCAAATTTGAACTCTTTTACTGATTATTGGAAGCTACATTAGACCTTTAGCATGTCCATGACAGGCAGTAAGTACATGTCCTCCTCGAATCTAAACTTTATTTCAATTGTTTTAGAAATTGAAGTAAGAATTCCAGAGTATAATTTCTGGGTTATCTACTCGTAAATTAATGAATATAATATTGAAGACATTAAATGAACAAAAAAAAAAGGCGATACAAGATACTATTTCAAGATACTAAGAGTATTGACAATTTAATTTCTAAATCTAGCTAGCTATAGTTTTCGCGACTTCACTACTTTATGTATTCTCGATTTTCTCTACATTAATAGACTACAAAATACTACCATTAATTTCTTAATTTGATTGTACAACCTAAGCCTTTATCACAAACCTCCAAGAACCAACCAAACAGTAGGATTATGAATTTATAAGTCATTGTTATTAACTTAATTAGATTCACATTAATATTAAAAATATAAGAAAATAGCTATCCTCTGTAGAGATTTAACTTGTTGATAAGTGGATTTGTTTTATATTTATTGTTCAAAGTTTCAATCTTAAATCATTTAATTTAAATGTGATCTCGAAGATTTATAGTATGTTTTGAGATAAATGAAATAGAAAGAAGAGTTGTGTAAATAAAATAAATAATAATAAGCCTCTTAATTTTCTTTGTTTGAAAGCTAAAATTAGAAATAGAATATAAAGAAACGAACATAAATCTTTAACTTTCTTGTTTTTATATACACAAAATTTGTCTGCCTAAATTCAGAGAAAATTGAAGTAAATAAAAAAATGGACAAAACATCATTAACTTATTTATATATTTTGAATAAAAAATTGACGTAAAAAAATTGTAATTATATTTTTTTTTCAATCAGTATATCTAAACAAACAAGACATCATTTTCCTTATTTTAGTATCTTTTATATCCCTTAACATATTTTTATTTGCTATATGGATCATTAATTTATTTATATATTTTGAATGTAAATGATTTCTTTAAAATATGTTAAAAAGATACTTATTCTTTGTGTAAAAAATAAACAAATTATAGTGTTTAAAAAATAACTAACAACACTGTATTAGTTACTCTATATGATTTTTTTTAAAGAAAGAAATAAACATAAAGACGACAAGAATCAATATAAAATTCATTATCTAAATTAAAAAATGATTAGGTACTCCCTGTAATTATTTTTAGAGAATTTTCCTTTAAATAACTAATAAGATCATAAATTACCTGTAAAAGCTGCCACAATCATGTCCTCATTGCTTAAAAAAAAAAACACAAAGACTGGTTAAAAGCTATCCATGTCAGTATACGTAATAGCTGTGGAAAAACTAGGCAATTTCCAGGAGCCCTTATTCATTCCATGACCATGTCTGTTTAATGTGGAACACATGGAAGAAATTTGTGGCAATAATATTGAGTTTTCAATTAATTAAGAACATGGACCACCAAGGACCACTAGAAAGTAGATAGAATCACACCTAGGAAACAATATATTCCTCTCTGCGTGTCGCTCAAGCGAAGACTCGGTTGCTCAAGCGAAGACTCGGCTTCGGTTTTTTCAGATCGACAGATAATGTTGTCAACTGCATAGTTAGTAAATTTGAAATGTAAAAAGTCTAGCATATATGTTCATGTGGCACACCGGCATGTCTAAATTATTTTATAAGAAGCTTGCATGAGTAAAACAAATTTGCTAGTTGAAATTAGCATAACTACTTTTAATTGAATTGTAATCGAAATAAGACTGTATGAGCGCGTTTTACAAATCCAATTCTGTAAAAAATTAGCTCACTGTAATGAATTAAGGTCTTGTTTTATATCCAAATTAATTCGATTTTGAAGTTGTTGTTTCATTATTCTTTTTATTTTTCTTATTAGTTTTTAAATATCTACTTAATTTTGATTTAATTAGTTAGGTTAATTTAACTTATCTATTGACAAACAATTGTTAACATTTCAGAATCTTTAAATCACAATTCTCTCTACAATATAATTGTAATTTAAGAGTTTGTGAGGCCTTGAATGAAGCATATAGTGACTCCCTCATATGAGTAGCTAACTCACATTGAACATTCAATGAAGCATGTATGAAGTCTTGAATGAGAGGGTATGAAGTCTTGAATGAGAGGTAGCGACAAGTCTCTATCGCACGTGAACAGTTAATGATACATTGAAATTTTAGGTTTGATTGAGAGGTAACGACAAGTTTGTTCGTGAATCAATTCAGGTTTTTGACTGACTCAATTTCTTCTTTTGTTTTTTTTATCAGACCAGTCTAGATTTCAAATCAACCCTAGCCAGTTCTGTGTTGACCAGCAATTTGGTTCAAGTTTTATAATAGTGGCTACAATACAAACTATGTTAGTTTTTATATATATATTTTTATGAAATTAGTTTTTTTTAATTAATTCTTTATACTTTTTTATAAAAAAATTCTTGATAGTATTTTTTTTATTGAAATTTGATTCTCATGTGATGCTAAGCTTTTATTTTAAAAAATTATTTTGTTTTCATAAAAAAAAAACATGTATATACTGACCATATTGCCTACGGAATATATAGATTTTTGAAATGTTGCAGCGGTGTGATGACGTGGATTTTTTCAGATGATTTTACCGATGGAATGACCAAGGGATTCAAATCGGGATCTCCATACAGTGACGTGGCACAATCACCGGCGGGTATACCAACAGTATTTTACCGAGAGTTGCAAAAAGATTACAGCATTTTGCCACAATCACCGATGGATATATTGATGAAATGTGTCCCATCGATATTTTACCGAGATTTGCAAAAAAATTACAGTATTTTTCCACAATCATCGATGGCCATACCGACGACATTTGTCCCGTCAGTATTTTACCAAGAGTTACAAACAAATTACAGCCCATGCCACAGTCATCGACGTGTTTCCCGATAAAATCACCAATGGACAGTGCAAATTCCAATGTGTGTGACTGTCAGACTGCCAGGTCGGTCGGCACATTTACCGACAGAATCACAGACAAAAGCAGCAAATCCAATGTGCATGTGCTCTGACACCTATTTACCGACGGATGTGCCGACAAACTTTGAAAAATCTAGAGGGATTTTCAAAATTTTAGTGCGAAATTCAAAAAAATACCGACAGAATTTAATGCCACCGCCCAAGAAAATATTATTTTAAGTTCCATCAAGAAATCTATCAGTAAAAATGCAGTATAAAACCAACCCCCCCCCACCACAGTTTATTTTTTCTCGACTCCTTTCATTCATCTTCTCTTCTCCTTTGCTTCCTCAAATAGTTTTTTTAATGTTTTGATTGTAGTTTTCAACAATATTAAAAGGTATCATTCTCCTTTCTTTATCTTTGTATTTGTTTACTTTTATTTATTTTAGTTATGATTATTTTTGTTGTGTTTTTTGTTTTGTGTATTGTTTGTAGATAAAATCTTGAAAGCAACACACTATTAAGGTAAACATTTTTCATTGCCAAAGTCTTTGGTTTTTTCTTTTTATTTTTTCAATTTATCTTATTGTTTGTATTGCCATAATAATTGAAAATTTTTTTAAATTTGAATTTTTATTGTTGAATTTACCTTTAAAATGTTAATTAAAATATAGAATTAAATTTAATTAGTTTATCTTAATTTTATTATATTATTGCTTGTTATGTTTTTTATTATTTCGATTAATTTTATTTGTATTTATGAATTTGTATAGATGTTAGTTGAAAATACATAGATGTTGATTTTCTATAAATGTTAGGTTGTATATAAGATTATTGTTGTCATTTGTAACTTCATGCATGTTGCTAGCACTAGAAGTTGACCCAACTACCCTTTCTCCCATGCTCTCATTACAAACAAATAGTTTTCCGTGTGCATACCAACACAGGTAATCCTCCATAAACCCTTTGTGTAGAAGATGCATCATTACAACATCTTGATTCATATACTTTTTATTTTGACACTTCCTGTATGGACACCTAATATCGCCTCTAGTAAAATTTATGGGAATAGATGTTGCAAAATTAATAAAACCTCGAACCCCATTATAATAATCCATCCTCCGCAATCCTTGGGGTAAATCTCAATACATCCATGAACGATCATCCATGACTTCTATCAAACCTTTATAAAATTATGATGACAACATGTAATAATTAACTATGTTAGGTAAATAAATTTGCAAAAATATTGGTTTATCTCAAGATTATCCAACAAACTAATTAAAACTTCTTATAAATATTCATAATCAATTATCAACCTTCATACAAATTTATATATATAAATTTACAGAAATTACAACTCTGAAATAGCATTTGTTATAACCCAATTTTGGGTTATTCCCAAAAACTTACTTTTTTCCAAAAAATAAAAATAAAAAAATAAAATAAAAGCTGGCAATGTGGAGAAAGCAGATTAAGGAGGACTACAAGAATATGGAAAAATCAAGCTGCAGTTTTTGGATAAAATTAAAGACCTAATTGTCCCCTAGTCTGCCCGAATATGAAGAAAAAAAAATAACTAATATGATGATGCTCAACCAAGTGAAGAAAAAAAATTAAAGAGCCCAAACCCAATACTGGGGGGCACGACAATCCATTTTGGAAAGAAATTTCAAAAACAAAAGGTCAAGAAACAAGCACTTATGATCTTTAGTTTTGAAATCCCTTAAACACCTTTTGAGCTGCAAATATCCTATTCTTCATAACCAAGAGCACAAGCCTACATTACATGCCTAATCAAGCCCTTTGTGATCAAGGACAAGCAATCTGGATCAGTAGGCAATGCTTTCCCAAGCAAACCAAATCATTATTCACGCAAATAAAATGAATACTTTGGAAATTGGTTCTCTGTAACCCTTAAATTAAAGTTTAAACCTCTTAACCAACAAAATATCACTTCATATTTTCACCAAAAGCAAAACAAAAGTTTTTATCACTTCTAAAAACATGTCTATAGGAATCTCTTGAATTTCTTCATAACGAGTTCGCTTTAAATCGATGTCGAAATGATTTCTGTGTCTGGAATAGCTTTGAAAGTCCAAAATTTATGCATGAAAACAACTCCTTGTCAAACCTTTTATCACATAGTCTCATCCCTAAATAAAACCCAATTTGAACACTTGTGGGGCATGATCAAGCTGGGGGGCAATCCAAAAACACATAATAAGATTGGCTCCATGATTCTCTTTCTAAGAAAACAAAATGTTGGCAGAATTGATGACTCTTGAGATAAAGGTTGGAGGATAAAAAAGTATGATGATATCAAACCCTTCCCAGAGGTCAAGATCACAAAATATGACTTGAGTAAGCAAGAGCGAAAAGGCTATCGAAGTTTGCGATCAAGACTCAAACTTTTGAGAAAAGAAAAACTCCATGAAAAAAAGGAGGACCTATATTTCTCAGATAAGTATACATGCATATTAATCATAATGCATTGTTTTCAACATTGACAGGTCGGTGTTTCACCATCAACTTTTAGGTAATGTGTTTTCTACCCTACCTCTTTTCGAGTGTGCCTTTGAGCCCTCACTTCTTTTTTAGTGCGCTTTCGAGCCCTCACTTCCATTTGAGCATGCCATTGAGCCCTCACTTTCTTTTGAGCACGCTTTTAGGCCCTCATCTCTTTTGGAGAGCGCCTTTGAGCCCTCACCTCCTTTAGAGTGTGCCTTTGAGCCACCATTTCTTGGGTAGTGAGTTTTCTAACCCTACCTTTTTTCAAGTGCGTCTTTGAGCCCTCACCTCTTGGGTAGTGTGTTTTCTAACCTTACCTCCTTTTAAATATGCCTTTGAACCCTCACCTTTTGGGTAGTGCATTTTCTAACCCTACCTCCTTTCGAGTTCGACTTTGAGCCCTCACCTCTTGAATAGTGCGTTTTCTAACCCTACCTCCTTTCGAGTGCGACTTTGAGCCCTTACTTCCTTTTAGGTAGTGTTTTTCTAACCCTACTTCCTTTCGAGTGTGTCTTTGAGCCCTCATCATCCTTTTTTTAGGTAAGTCACCCATTATAATGAGATCAATTCTCCATATTTTTTTACTTAGGCAGATCACTCATTACAATGAGACCACTTTTCATTTTTTCCCCTTGGGTAGGTCACCCATTACAATGAGACCATTCTTTCACCTGGGTAGGTCACTCATTACAATGAGACCACTCTTTCTTTTTTCTACTTGGGTAGGTCACTCATTACGATGAGACCACCTCAAAAACTCTTTTTTATTTTTCCTTGGGCAGGTCACCCATGATAATTTGACCATTTTAAAATCTTTCAAATTTCAAAAGACAAGTCTTCTAATTTTTACTCTGAGTGCGCGTTCCAACCCTCAAAAGATTCATCATTTTTTAATATGGTGAGCCCATCGTTATCTCATTCTTCTTTTTACAACACTTACTATCTAAAGTCTCTTACAAGACTTCCTATCATAAGCATTGTAAAGAGGAGAGCAACTGTCATAACTTAATTCTAAGTTATTCCCAAAAACTTACTTTTTCTCAAAAAATAAAAATCAAAAAATAAAATAAAAGCTGGCAATACAGAGAAAGTAGATCAAGGAGGACTATAAAAATATGGAAAAACCAAGCTGTAGTTTTTGGACGAAATTAAAGACCTAATTGTCACCCCCAAAATGGAGAAACAATGCAAATTCAAACTCAAATTAAATTATTATTGGATAAATTTGCATAAGAATTAAGTTCAAGGACATAATTAATTTTTTAATAGGCCAATTTGATTTAATTATAGGCCAAATTGAATTTTGATTACGTTTAAGAATTAATTTGGGTCCAATTAAAGGATTTAATTAAGTGCAACGACTTAATTATACTTTAAATAGGTCAAATTAATTTTATTAGCAACTTAATTGGTGAAAAATTAAGTTTGAGGGTCCAATTTGGGCTTAATTGAGGACCAAATTTAATTTTTACCAAGTTAATTGATTGAAATGAAGGGCAAAATTGCAAGAAAATTGAAGTTTCGGGGTCAATTAGGGGTTAAATTGAAGAAATTTGCAGTCAATGACCATTTTGCAAAAGATGGCAGACTATGAGGGACCAAACGACACAAACCGAGGGTAAAATTGAAGAAATTGAAAGTTTAATGGTCAATTGGGGGTTAAATTGCATAAATCTGAAATCAAAGACCAAAATGCAAAAGGCACGTATCTTCAAGGTTACAATTGATGTTTATCCTAGGACTCAATTGCATAACATTAAACATTTGAAACTAATCAGAGGTGTAGAGGAGATAAATTAGAAATCAAGGGACCGAAATGAACTTTACCAAAACGGCACCGTTTTGGTTACTGTTCATTTTCTTCTTTAAATTTCTTTGAAAAGGTTGTTTAAGTTACCTACTTTGTATGTGCATTTAATGCATGTACCCTCCATCAAATTTGACAAAACTTACACGCAAGTGATCACCTAACATCCCTCTACCTTTAGGTATCGTCCATTCAGACCAAAAAAGGCCAACTCAGGCAGCCTGTAGGTGCAGATTTGATAGTGCACCATGACTACTTTGAGCCAACGGTTGGGATCTTTTCCAACTGAATCAAGGGCTGAATTGTTTCCCCAATATAGAAAAGATTGTCCTCTTCCACCACTTAATTTCATGACCTGAGAGAGGAGAGATTGATATCCAAAGTTAGGAAAAAATCATCTTTCTCGGGTTCGCAGCAGCTGCTCCCTCTCTCCATTGTGGCCTTCGGCCACCACCATCCATCACCACTGTTCCAGCCACCACCAGCCTCTCCACCACTAGCCCCACCGCAGTAAGTCATTCGGCCACCAAGAGCCACCATTGCCCCCACTCTTTCTCCCCCTGCAGATTTTCTTCTCCTTTTTTCTTCCTGCCTTAGCCATCGTTTGCACCACGCTGCCCTTCACACCTGCCATACCATCGCCATCACAGGTTAGCCTTCCTCCCCCTTCTTCTTCTTCTTCTTTCCCGTTGTTCACTGTGTGAATAGTAGGCGTGAATTAACTCACGCCTTCTATTCATTCATGAACAGTGGGCGTGAATTATAATTCATATCCATTGTTCATGCAGCCGTGGGATTCAGCCAAGATTTTTTGGGCCAAGTCAGAGCCAATCCCAAAAAAAATTAAAAAAATATTGTCTGAAAAAATTTATGATTTCCCCACGTATTTTGTTATGGAATTTTGCTTAATATTGGTTTGTATTTTTATACAGTAAAGATACAAATCCGATATTAAAATACCTAGTTTTTGTCAAAACCTTAAAAAAAATGTTTTTATTTTCATGCATATGGCCAAGTCTCTCAAAGAAAAAAATCACATCATATTTTCATACAATAAAAAATTCAAAAAAAATGTATTAGCATGCATGTTGGCTTTAATAACCAGTTTATTAAAGTCATGAGAACTAGGCCAATATTTTAAAAACACTCAAAAAATATTTTGTTTTCTTTTAATATCTGGGATTACAAATTTATATGTAAAACGTCCTCTTGATATTAAAAAGATAGTTTTTTTATTGACGTTAGAACGATTAGGTTTTAACCTGATAAGATAATGACCTAACCCGAGACATCTAATTATATTCATAAAAATAAGTTTTAATTAAAAAATAATATTATAATATATATATATATATATATATATATATTAAAAAAACATATATTAATAATACACCTCTTACACATTACCTTGAAAAATATTTTTGGAAATGCCACCAAACCCAGCTCAATTCAGCAGGTTAATATGGAGACGACCTAACCCGAGACCCTGCTTACTCGAGCTTCAAATCAAACTAAATGGGAGATGACCTGATATGATCGAGTCGACCTAACTAGTTAAAATATAACCTAGTCAAAACCTAGTTTAACTTAAAAAAAATTAAACATGATGTCATTCTAGCCCTTTTTTATATATACTAAGATGATAATATTTTGAACTGACTCGGGTCATCTAAGTATGCCTGACTTGTTTAAAAAGAGGTCAGGTCTATTGACTTACAAGGCTAAGCCCATATGCCTAACTTCTCTTTTTTCATAAAATAGGTGGACAATGTGCATTATTTTGTGGCAAACGACTATTGTTTGCTTGTCTAGGCTCTAACTATCGAAATAGTAGAAATTGGGTTGGGTTTTTTGAATCCAAAAAACTATTTTTCAACTTATTTTCATCTAATAACTTAATAAACTAATTTCTCAATTCAAAAAATATGTAAATTGGTTTTAAAAATATAAAATTAAACTAAAAAAAATCTCTCAACTATGATCTAGTTTCTTCAACAAAATAAAAATTCAAAATCATGAATACTAGTAAAAAAGAATACATCGATATCAAATATTGATACTCATTGGATATCCATAAACCATAAACAGACTAATAATAAGAAAACATAAAAAGACCTTAGATTTTTATCAGACAATAAAACAATGCAGCTTACCTTAGGTAAGGCGTATTTGGGGTGCTAATACATTTCCTTTACATAACCAGTCTCCGTACCCGATCTATGAGACCAATTAGGGTTCCTAGTGGCCAAAATACCAGGTGGCAACTCTCATTCCCTTTTTCCATGAAAAAAACAAGAATTCCTTGTCCCCCATATCTGCTAGATAGACACTCGACACCTGAGGGTGGTAGACAATCATCGCAACGCCGCACACGTGTGACAACATTGATAAAAATTAAAACGAACCCGTTAAACAAACTATTAATTATTTCATCACAACATATGCAATTCAGTAATTCAACAAAGTTTCAATAATTTACAAATAAATACAATTTTTTAAAATCTAAAACAAACCATAACAAGTACAAAATTAATTATACATTTATCCTACAAGTTTGTTTGTAATAATGAGTTTAAAACATGTATATACACTAACAAAATACATATACTACAAAAACAATAAAAAAAAAATTGACATTTAAATGTTAAAATTAAAAAAGTTAGATTTACTTACAAAAAATGATAAAATCCATAATAAATCAGAACACAGATATTGTGACCACTGACACGATCAAAAGATTGACGTCTTCTCCCAAGTGCAGGAGTGTCGAAGTAATAAATAACTTGACAAGACCGGGATCGAACCACAAGGAAGTGAACTATATAAATTACAAATAATAACAATAATAAAATAACAACAACAACAACAACAACAACAA
>Ga0325402_1006656_pt1 | contig 10943 bp, 8 predicted proteins | sample PopdelMetagenome_22_FD_207212 | JGI IMG/M metagenome (GOLD analysis project Ga0325402, IMG submission 207212) | Populus deltoides microbial communities from Bellville, Georgia, United States - Xylem-PdKOR-R3 | ecosystem: Host-associated > Plants > Phyllosphere > Stem > Wood/Secondary xylem...
GCTTCCTCGTGAACATGTAGTCATGTTGTTTTGAGCATTCTTCTATTTACAACGACGATGATAATCATGGTTGTATGCAAAACAAGTTTCTATGAACATTATGTTAACATTATTACAATTATTAAGATACTTTAAAATAATCTTAAAGAATGTCGTTCAACTAATCAAGTTTTAAGTTTGCTTTTTAAAAATCATCAATTCAAGTTCTACAAATTTCAGGGTCAGTAAAAAGCTAAAAACTTAAATAGTTGTTAACTTCAAGACCCGTGTAATTAATCAAGAAGCACAAGTTAACTCAAACACCCATGTTAATTTAAAAAAAAACATATAAAAAAACTTTTTAGTTTTTATTTAAGATCACACCCCTTAAATTTTTAGTTTTTTCACAATGAAAGCATGTGTAGAGAACGAGTTTACTATTAGTACAATTGGGATTAGAGGACTACCCGATAGCTGGTTAGTCAATAAATTAGTACTATCAGCACTAATTTTAATTATAGGATAAACTTTACAAATATATATCATATTTATACATAATCATAAAGATAATACACTTGAACAAAATTAATTAGAATTAATCATAAAAATCTTAAATCAACATAAGTGTGTGTGTGTGTATAATTAATGTATACATACATCAAAAACAACATGCAGTAATGCACAAGGAATGTGACAGAGGCATGTATTTTAAGAGAAGATAATGACCACAAATTGACAAAAAGATGTGTATGTGCAAGGTGTCTTCTTTTTTACAGTATCTTTTGGAATAAGATAAAAATACTTAGGTTATTTTTATTTTTGTATTTTAAAAATATTTTTAAAAAAGTTTAAAAATTAATATTTTTTAATGTTTTTAAATATATATTAATATTAAAAAAATTTATTTTAATATATTTATAAATAAAAAAAAAACAACATAACCACGCTCCAAACTCCAAACATGCTGTTAAATTTCTAGTTTTTCCAGCTATTTTCCTTCAAAAGCAACTGGAATTTCAAGCAAATATGAAATCTTTTAGTGGAAACAAGGCAGTTCTCTATAAGAAGAAAGAGAGAGAAAGTTACCAGACATGTCAGTGGTTAGGAGTTGTTGCACTTCATGAACCTCGGGCTTGAATTTAAAACTACCCTCTCTCTCTCCTTTTCACTTGGCTCCTTTCCTTCTCTTTTCTTGTCCATCCTCAGATTTGTGGCACCAATCCACAATTTTCTGTATGGAACAGCTGCTTTAGTTCTTGATGATGCCACTGAGAGTGAGACCAAAGAGGAAGAGAGCAGTCTCATACTAAAGGGTGTCCTAAACAAAAGAAAAGCCAGACTTGATATGGCCTCTCGGGTCTCAACCGAAGACCTTAAGGCTTAAATTTGGCTCCTTTTTTGCATAAAGCCCATAACTTTATATTTATTTTTTGCTCTCTTCTGAGACTTGAGAGAGAAACTATTAAACCCTCTTTTCCTTTCCTTTCCTTTCCTTTCTTCTCTTCTGATGAGCTGCTGCTTCTGCAAAGAACAAGAGCAGTAAGATCAAAGAGAATGGGAGTGATAAAAGAAGGAAAAGTGAGTGGATTGATACCAAGCAAAGAGGGTTTTGCAGTTCATTATCCAGGCTATCCTTCTTCAATATCTCGGGCTATCCAAACTCTCGGAGGAACTGAATCAATTCTTAAGGTACGGCAACAAACAAACTCCAAATCCCAATTACGACCCTTTATTTATTAGCTTTTGTTTTGTGTTATTAGTGATTAATTTTGGTTGTTAATGCTGTGAATTTGGCATTTTAGGCTCGTAGTTCACAATCTAATAAGTTGGAACTGTATTTTCGCCCTGAGGATCCATACTCGCATCCTGTGTCAGGAGAGCTTCGTTCTTGTCACAGTATGTTGCTGAAAATATCTAGAAAGAAGAAGAATTCTAGTCCCATTAATGAAGCAAAGGAAGAATCAGAGGAGTTTCATGCTGATATTGTTGCTAGAATACCAGAGGCTTATTACTTTGAGGGTTAGGATTGAACTGTCTTCTTTTATGTTTGTTAATGAATAAGAAATAAAGTTTGATTCTTTCTTCCGGTTTCTTTCGGATTTGGAATTTTTTGTAGGAATGGCTGACTACCAGCATGTTGTTCCAGTTCATGCTGATATTGCCAGGAGGAAGAGGAAGAATCCTAGTGAGATGGAGGAGCCACATTTTCAAAGTAATGGTTTGTTACACACACACACACACACACACACACACACACACACACACACACACACATTTGTATATAAAACTGGGAAACCTTTTGTTTTAGTAAACTCTTTATTCTTGTTTTTGTAGAAAAACCCGGTCTAATTGATATGGGTCCCGAGGATGTGATGATGCTATCGCCTCCACTTTTTTCACTCAAAGATGTGCCAGAAAATATAGTGTACGAGGCTCTGTTTCTGTGTTTGGCCATGTTGTTTATTTAATGGTCTAGCAATTTATCATATTTTTAATCAAGGGCTTTGCCTATGGTGACAAGGAGGAAGAACATAAGCTTTTAGAGGGGATTGATTAAATGTTTGTTTTGGAGTCTAGATTGCTAAATAATTGTTGGTTTGATTTTAGTTTGCTTTCGTGCTTTTCAGGTTAAGACCACCATCAACGTCAAGTTCAAAAAAGAAACAAGATGAACCTCCAGAAACCCATTCAAAGGTATTGAATAAAAAAATAGTTGGTTTTTAAGTTCATCACTGACTAAGGAGGGATGTAAATGTGGTCTAATGGCATAAACACAGATTATAAGATTAGCTTGTAACCTCATTCTGTGATTTAGATCTCATTACATTTACTCTTGCTAGACATTACCAACACGTGTTAAGCTAAAATTTAATGATCTTGTTTCTTTCCATTTTTCAGATGACCTTTGAGCCAGCACTTGGTATTGATTTTAAAGATGTTCAAGATATCCTGATGTTAAGTGGTTTTTGTTTCATGAGTAATTGTGTGTTTAGGTCTTTTTTATCCACAATGATACTTCTGTTAGAACACTGTTGGGTATCCATGGTCTTTTCATTGTTTATGAATGTCAAGAGAATAGATGGTTGTTTTGATGTGGTCAACCGTCCTAATGATCTAAGGGGTGATTTCTACAACTTTTTGGATCGGTTTTATTTCTTTAAACTGTTGCAGGGGAGCCGCCTTTTTCAAAGAAGTGCTTCTTGTGAAGTGTGTACAGACCACAAGTTGAGCATTTATTTTGTGTAGACCTCTTGATGTAGTGTTCATTTCTCTTTTGAGTTCTGGATTATATCCTACAAAGCCCTGTTCATTTTATTTGGTAGCCCTTAGCTTTCATACAGATTCCTAAGAAAATAAATTGGAAGGAATTCATAACAGAAGGTACACCAATGTGGGAGTGGCAGATAGCTGTATCTGAGCTGTTTGAGGAGCGGCCCATATGGCCCAAATATTCACTGATTGAACGCTTACTTGATAAAAATCTTAAATTTACATATCAAACGCTTAAAAGGTATTCTGCCACTTATTACTGATAATTCTTTGTCAGGTTGATCATGGTTACTTCATCTGATTATTTTCTAACATGTTGATAGGTTTCACTTTGTATGAACAGTCACCTTTCATCTGTTTGATCTGGCAGGCTTCTGCTCACAGTTGGATACTACTTTTCAGGCGGACCATTTCAGAAGTTCTGGATCAGAAAAGGATATGATCCTCGCAAAGATCCTGATTCTCGCATGTGCATTCTCTTACCTCAACATTCTTTTTGGATCTTTTCTTGGCTCAGATCTTAAATCTGTTTTGCTTTTGGTGGCATTTAATTTACTGGTCATTTAGTTTCTTTTGAATATGAATTGAATAAGTCTTCCTGTTCCAATTATCCATTAGAAGGGGTGTTCTTTGGGAATTCCTCATCTTCTGCTTATAGATTATAAAAGAAGTAGCTCAGGCTGCATCATGAATCATGATTAATCATCCCCACATAGGAACTGCTTTTTCTTTTTCATCACCTTAAGTAATCTAAACCAGGATGTTTTCAACATTATGGTGGAGAAAAGATGTATCTTTATCCAGTCAAGTAATTTGGGAAGCACATGATGGTTTGTGGCATCTTTGTACGGATATTGCTGGTCCGGGTTCAAAATTTCCAGCCTCCATTCACTTGATTTACAGTTCAGGCTTACAACCTCTGGTATTTTATGTCACATTTCCTTCCTTTACATGTTGATTATTGCTGGCATGCTGTTGGTTCTGAATGTGCCGATTAAGCCCTTTTCTTTTGGAAGAGAATCTTAAGCATATCTCTGTCATATCAGAAAATTTTCTTTTCTACTAGAATTAGAAGAACTTGTCGTCAAATAGTGAGTCACTCAGAAGTAAACAAAATTTGAAATTGAGTTCTCTTAAGTTCCAGTTTATCTATGTAGTACTCTTGAACTGCCTATTTGAATTGGAGAAATGTGAATTGTGTTTTATAGATGCTAATCTATGGTATTCTCTTTAGCAGATATCAAAGCGTTGCTTTTCGAGTACCACCTGAATTAAAAAGTTACTGTGATGATAATGCTGCTAAAGGGTAAGTATGAGAACTAATATCAGTCCCTTACTCACTTCCTGTAAGTTCTTGAGGTAACTTTTTTACTGCCGGCATGATGGCATCGGAGATGATGGATGATACCACACCTCTTCCAAAGACCACAAATCATTTTCTTCAACAACTCCAAATTAGGCCAACCTCATGCATATAGCAAGGTCTTTGGAGTGGCTATGATAGATGCCTGTACTTGAAGCTTATGATTTGCCCATTGACCTGGCCTCTGACCAAAACCGTTGTTGAATGTGACTACACGTATGATAACTGATATGCACTGTCCACAAGCTGCTCATATGTTTCATGGCTAGACTGTTTGCTTGTGCTGCACCGAAGCTCGTCCAAATACTGAAATCTGTTCTGTGTGGCTTTGCAGCTTGAAGCATAGATGGGAGGATTTGTGCAAATTTCGATTTTTTCCTTACAGAAACCAGTATTCGTTCCAGCTGTATGAACTTGATGATGATTACATTCAACAAGAGATACAAAAGCCTCCAAAGCAGACAAGTTGCACTGTGAGTTTTTCATGTTTAGCTGTGTTGATATTGATATTGATTTTTTTTTGCGTGTGCTTATTGGAACTTTGAGCATATGACAGTGACAGTGACCCCAGTGCACATATCTATTATGAAACTATGCAACACATGTTTCAGCGTCATTCTTCTCAAAGGGTCTTCTATTTCTACTATAAATCCCATAGTAATGTCCATTGTATTGTATGAATGTCATATATCTCTCAATTTTGAACACTGTACTTAAACTTATGGCCTTTTACTCTATTTGATCACAATGTTAGACCATCAAGTAAACAACATGGAAAAACACATAAGAAATAGAGCTTTCTTACAGTATATTTTTGGGCACATCTTTGAGTGAAAAGTGGAGGAAATAGCATCATCACATCCTCAGGACCCTAGTCCATAAGACCAGGTTTTTCTACAAAATGAAACATATAAACAGTCTACTGGTGACAAAATTTCCTGGTCTTAGATACAAATGTAAAGATTATACACACACACACACACACACACACACACAATGAAATTGTGGTTCCATCGATTGCTGTTCAATTCTCATATTTCCTCCTGGCAATATTTGCTTGAACTGGAACAACATGCTGGTAGTTTACCATTCCTATACAAAATCCCAAACAAAAAGAAACCCAAACAAAAAATCAAACTTCATTCTTTCTATTTGGTCTGGTGGATCAACCTCTAATAATTTATTATTCATGCTGACTTGCATGTTTCTGCATTTCTTCAGATGAGGATAGTTTGTATTTAAATTTATGATTTCTATAGCAGATCATGAACAGCGATACAGTTAATTTTCTCATTTTTATCTAAACTTTGTCTGTTGTTTTATGTTTGTTCGTGTTAGAAGATCAAGATTTAATGTAACTTGGTTAACAGTATGAAACAGGATGGTTCTCACAGCATGTGCATGATAGCTTGAGACTTTGTGTTAAGGTGAGGTTCCTATCAATATTCCCAGAGACTGGCGCAGAAAAATTTCTTAAAGCTGCTTCTGAAAAATTTATGAAGTCAAAGAGAGCATGCATTTTCAAAGATGCACCAAAACCAGTTCAGGAGGAGCATCAGCAAATTAATGAAGGTTGAATTAACACCTGCACTTGTTTGTCCAATTTTGCTTAAGAAAATAATTTTCATCTTTCAAGAAGTTTTATCTATTCTGATTATTAGTGCCATCCTATATTTTATAAAATTGTTTCATATTGTACGAGTCTTAAGAATTTCAAACCATTATTACCAAAAATGATTTTTTAACTAATATCTATAATATTTATATAAGCTCTGGTTTTCTAGCCCTCGGCAGTTTTTTTTTCTTCCTTCATATTTATTCACAGTTTTTTGCCTCTTCCCATTCATTATTTTATGCCTTATTTTTGAAATGTGGTTGAACTATCTGTGAAGGTTGTTTTTCTAAATGATGCTATGGTATCAATGTTAGCATAAGAACACTGTACGAATGTGTGTGTGGCTGTTAAATTATTTCCTGCCTGCTTTCTGATTTCAATGTAGATCATGAAACCTTAAAAAACGATACAGATGCTGTAGATGAAGCTATTGAAAATCAGATCGACACTGATGATGTTGAGGTGGATGAACTCGATTCTGATGATGGCGAAGAGGAGTTTGATGTATATGGAATGGATTCGGTAATCAAACATCTGCTCTATGCATTTTACATGCAGCTTCTTTTGATAAATCATTTTGAAGTTTGTTACTTCTTTTTGCTTGTAGGCGGGTGAGGCAGATAATCTTTCGTTGAATTCATATTCACGTATCCTTTATTGTGCACATCCCTTGTTGTGTTCAAGTGTGCACAGACCAATAAAGAACTTACTTTAAGCATCTTTCTATAGTAATTTTCTTTTTCTTGAAACATTTCCATGTCCGGTTGTTACTGTGTATCCTTTACACGCATGGATCTAGATATGGAGAACACCTCCACAAGCTATCTGCAACAACTCTTGGGCAGTTTTCCATCGATGGACACCAATGGTGACAAAAAGCAAGATGGTGGTGAAAGTAGTGACGGGGAATATCAGATATACGAGCAGGATGACGATGAAAATTACCTTGATGACGATGATGACTGACCTAATCTACAATGCACTATGTGAATATGTTTAGCTTTGTTTCCTTTAATTTATCTTCATTCTCTCAAGCTGCATTATTTTGATTTGTATGCGTTTGGTTTATGGTGTTGAGTGTTTTTTTATTAAAAATATATTAAAATAATATTTTTTTATATAATAATTTTTTATATCAGCATATTAAAACCATTGAAAAATATTTAAAAAATATTAATTTAATATTTTTTTAACAATAAAAGGTAATTCGGGAATGTTTTATCAGGAATGCTTTCTCTAAGCATTTGCATGTTAAAACCAAGTTGTTTACTTTTGGCAGTAATCTTGCATCAAGGCTTGACCATTTTAGTCCTCTGAAGCCAGACAGTTCTTGTATTGCGGCTTTTCCATGCAATGCTTGGAAGGAGTTATGCACCTACAAATGATGGGGGGGTTTTCAAAAAAAAATTATTTTTTCTTTAATTATTTTTTTTATATAGTTTAGAAAATTAAATAATATGTTTAATAATTTTATTTTTTATAACTTGTTTAGAACATTTATTGCTTTCCTTTATTGTCAAGTTTTTTTAATTTGTTTATGTTAGTTTTTTGGTTTTCAAGGAGTTATAAACTTTTTCAAACATGTAAACTAATTGAAAAGAAATATTTAATAATAAAATTATGAATTAGAGTTCATGTGTGATGCTTTATTTGAAAATTTTATTTTATCAAAAATTAAATGGTGTGGGGAAATTATTGTAGATTAAGAGATATTTAACTGGGATTGTAATAGTAATATCATTTTTAATTTCTTATTTTTTTGTGAGCAAAAATGTTTTTTAGGCTTTTTTCAACAAGGATAATCAGGTTTTCTCAATTTTCAAGTACATGCAAATAATGTTTTTAGCCTCGACAATAAAAAAAACTTTGCCTTTAGGGTCTTTTGGTGTTTTTAAATGGGTGTTTTGTGTAATTAAGATGACTATGGGGGCGTTTTAATATTTTCATGTTGTACTTTTTTAATTAAAAAGTTGTTAGTGCGTGTTTCCAACACCTCAAAGAGTGGGCGGCGCCCGTGCCATTAAAGAGGCGTGTGAGATGTTTCCCAAAGGCAAAACCTGGTCATCCATCGTATTACCAGATGCATGGAGCGGCGCATGTAGATATATTTATGGTTGGATTGCTGTCGGTAATTGATTGTTTGTATTTTTTGTTTGTCCTAACAACTAAAGTGCACAATTATCTTTTCTTTGTTTGTTGTTTGCTTGAGTCTGGCAACCATGTTTGATGCTAGACCTAAGTAAACTTGGATCACGCATGATTGTCAGACCCAAGCACCTTGAGTCTAGCGACTAGCATAGTTGTTGTTGTTGTTAGTATTGTTGTTGTTGTTAATTTTTGTAACCTTCCGTGTGAAAATAAATTAGGTCTGGCATGATTGCCAGACCCAATTCGCTTGGATTTAGCATGATTGTCAAGTTATACCAAACAAAAAAATACTTCAAAATATTTTTTATATATTTAATATTTTTTTTATTTAAAAAATTAATACTAACCTGTTGTGGAATGTCGGTCAATTTACTAATGTTATTGTGTTTGTTGTTTTTCTTGATTGTTTAGTTTATGACACTAAAGTTTCTCGTAAGGAGACCACATGGACACAAATGAGGAATAATAATAATGAAGACAAATGACAATTTTCCTGTATTTATAAGATTCATCATCTAAATTTTATAGTTCGCTGATTTAACTTTTTCCATGAAAAAACTTTATATGAAGTTAGAAAAGTTGCGAGGATTTGAAATTCACTCGTAAATTATTTCATGCCTAAAAGTTGTGGACGATCCGCACCGGTTCCCCAAGAACACAGTGCAAAAGGGCCGGGTTTATGGCAACTGTGGATAATCTCAGCAGGTGGTGATGGTGTCCTTGCATGGAGATTCTTTACAGAAATATAAAATAACCGACAAAGAGGATGTGTTATGTCATTTTTATTTTAAGATTAAAAACAAAAAATCACATTTATCTGCTAACTAGTTGGGTGGTAACATGAGAATTTATTCGGTTGACGGTCTCTATCTTAAGACAAAAGCTCTTGATCTGTTGAGTGCAGACAAATTATTCGAACAGAAGCTGATGCAAAAACAGGGCTAGCTTGCAAGGAGAATAATATTTCTGCGGCAGCAACAGTTTCTCCGCCATTTATAACCAGCTTGATCTTAGTAGAAACTACCATTTACACCCCTCATTTATTTCAGCAATTTTATGGAACTCTGGCAAAGTAATGATCAAATAGCAGACTTTCCTGCATAATGTTAATGCCAATAACCAAAGGATAGCCTTCAACAACTTGCCTTCGGGGAATTCAGAGGTGCTTCCTTTCTCACTTGATAGCCACTCTTAGCTTTCACAGAGACAGATTTTTTTGCAAAGAGATTTGGTACTGGCGTTATTATGTAGCAATATTACAAATACGGATGGCCCAAAACTACTCGAGTGGAACCCACATTTAACAGAAACAAGGAGTTCCGTCATCAGGTGATCCTACTATATGTCCCATCTCTTTTTAACACGGAACATGAGTGCAGAATTTCTGATGTCATCCCGTGGCACTTGCAGCATAAACTGGATTTTCATCTTCATCGGGGTGGTCTTTGCGGTGCTAGCTTCATCTCCAACCTACAACATGGAGATTGTGCATAACGAGGTCATATATTAACACCTCTTGAATTCCATATAACAAATAAGAAACATGACTGCTTAACAGATGCTAAGTTGCAAAGAAGGTTATGATCCTCGTCTTCAATTTATACTTCCTTCTTCCAAGTATTACAGCATCTTAATCGCTAAAAGGTTTTTAGCTTTTGAGATGCGCTCTTAGGATTCTTGACCATGGCTCAGCTCCAATCTAGATAAAAGTTTCTTGTTATGGAAAAAAAAAAGCAAGCAATTTTGCTAGATAGAGCTTACAAAGACATCATTCAGTAGCCCTATAGACTGTACTAAAAAAATCAAGTGTTTAAAACACCATGTCCACAGAATGATCTAATTCATCCTATGTAGCAAATGAACTGATTGGGAATGGAGAACAAAAGGATCATCAAGGAGCTCGAATCTGAGCAATTTAGGGTTGTATCAGAACTAAAACGCCTTCAAACTGCACTTTCCGATCATACAGAAGTTAGCATGTGGCATTTACATTACACAGAGGCAAATGTCATAGTTCTGCGAGTAAAATTCCTACATCCTTGTTAAAGAAACACATTCTCAAGAGTTGCCATCGATAGATCATTTATAGCAAAGCACTTTCCTTAATCTATAAGGAGAGGATTATACAGAGCATGGTGAACATGCATGTATTTAATTATTTTGTCTTTATTTTTGGGTGCTAAGGAGCCAAGACTATATACACATTAGGAAAATGGGACTGAATCTGTACAAGACCATAAAGGCAAAAATTCAAATAAGTTCTGTCAAAACAACAAATACACTACCCTCTCCGCTTTAGCACATATAGAGATGTCACAGACATGCAGTGGTTCTGTAACTTCAAATCCCATGACAAAGGTAGAAGTGGCTCCATCACTACATTTATGCTAGCAAAAAGGGTGTCACTTCCCAAATAGGTTGAGATAAGATTACAATAAAAGACAATGAAAACAAAGATAACATCATCAATAAAATTAGAAGTTCACTTGTCAGGGAAAAAGCAAAAGGTTAAAAAGTTTAATATATAGGAATACTTACCCAAAGTGATGCCCAGCCAAGACTAGCATC
>Ga0325402_1006660_pt1 | contig 10936 bp, 2 predicted proteins | sample PopdelMetagenome_22_FD_207212 | JGI IMG/M metagenome (GOLD analysis project Ga0325402, IMG submission 207212) | Populus deltoides microbial communities from Bellville, Georgia, United States - Xylem-PdKOR-R3 | ecosystem: Host-associated > Plants > Phyllosphere > Stem > Wood/Secondary xylem...
TTTTTCTTTTTTTGTTATTGCTTATGTTGACGTTCAGTCTTGGAAAGGTAAGGTTTAGATAGACTTTTGGCGGTGTTGAATCGTGACCGTCAGATTTGGATTGGACGGGGTGCTGGAAGGCTGGACAGGAGAAGTGTGGCCCACCCGTTTACAATTGTGATAGCCTTTTCTTTTGTCAGCTGGCTGGCTTCGGAAGACTGGGAGTGCAGAGGAAATTATTTTTTAAAGTTTTTTAAAATAATATTTTTTTATTTTAAAAAAATTATTTTTGATATAAATATGTTAGGATTTTTAAAAATATAAAAAAATAATTTTTAAATTTTTTAAAACATGGTTGAATCAAATGAAAAAAAAATCTTTTGTCTCTTGTTTATTGGATAAGGCTATGAACAGGACAATAAATTCTTTATGAGGCAACATCACCATCTGACCTGATGGTACTAGCCGTCTGGTTGATGGCAAAGGGACATGGTGCATTTGCTTGGTACAGTGGTCTAATCATGTTTTTAAAAGAAATTTGTTTTTAAATTAATTAAATATTTTTAGTAATTTTTTATTATTTTCATGGATTGATATTAAAAATAAAATATATATATATATTAAAATATTTGTAAGTAAAAGATTTTTAAAAACTAATATATTACACTCTCAAACAAACTTGTTAAAACGTATGTAGTGTTTGTTTGCGTGGCTTAACTGTATTTTTAAATTTTTTTATTTTTTTAAAATTAAATTGATTTTTTGTGTATTTTAAATTATTTTAATATACTGATATTAAAAATTAAAAAAATATTATTTTAATATATTTTCAAACAGAAAAATATTTTAAAAAATAAACTTTACCACAATTTCAAACACGCTCTTATCTTTAACAAGACGTGGAGTATGTTTGACTCCTAAGTGTGTGTTTTTTAAAATGATGTATGATATTTTTGTAATAATATTTTCATTGAAATATGTTTTCAAAATTTTACATCAATATATCAAAATTATTAAAAAAAACACTTTAAAAGTATCAATTTAATGTTTTTTGGGCAAAAATAGTTTGAGAAGCGCTTTACATGTATTTGACATTGTAATAGTTTTTTGCAGTTATGTTTTGCAAAATACATATCGAACAACAAAAACAAACACAACATTTGAAATGCAGGTTGAAACATAAAAACAAAGATATTGTTTGGAAGAGTGATTGGACTGCATTTTTTATAAAAAAATTTTAAATTAATATTTTTAGTATTTTTTATTATTTTGATATGCTAATATCAAAAATAAATAAAAATATCATAATATCTTTTCAAATAAAAGACACATCAAAAGTAAATATATTAAGGTGATTACTGCATTGTAAAATTAAATATATTAAATCATTATTGGAATGTTCTGAAAATGTCTAATTGTTTGGTTACTTTGTTTTTTGAATTAAATTATTATTAATAACATAATTTAAATTCAAAAGTTTCTAAAAATTAAAATAAATTATTTAAAAGCATGAATTCTTTTATTCATAGAACAGGAATTTTGAAATATATTTATATTAACTAGATATTATATCGAAGAAATTTATCTAATATGTTTATATCGAATAAAATAATTTTTTAAATAGTTGTCTTCTTATCTCTATTGCAATTCGGTGAGACCAGCAAGCAATTCCACTTTGTATTTACGTGTGTTTATAGATGACTTGACAATACAAGGTGACGCACCCTACCTAATCACTCGATCAGACCTTCTCCAATAAACTATAAAAGACAAATTACTAAAGCAATGATTTTCCAGTACATTGTTTTTTTTTAAGATAAACCTCCAACCATCCACTATAAACCTAAAACTCAATATCTTAGTTGTATCTAGTAAATATTTAAGTTATAAAATATAAATATCCTAAATATTTATAAAAATATATACATCTTATAAAACACTATAAAAATAATAAGAAAAGGAAACGGGTCAACCAGGTGAAGGTCGACTTGTCTGATGATGGTGGGTCTGGCTAGGCCTACCTAGAATAGATGAGCCACATTTATTTAATATGAGCCAGGTGGAGCCTACTTAGATTGGATCAGCCCAAGAATTAGTATTATTGTACAGTTTTTTTATGTATCATAAAAACCTTGCAAACATGCAAGTTTGGAAGACTTGACCTAGCAGGAGTGGGGTATGAAATATTTATAAATAAGTAATGTTAGCTTTTGTGTGTACAAGCCATCATAAAAGTTGTTTCTTGGTGTAGCCTTGGACATAGCCGTGAATTATAGTTGTGGGCATAGTCATCGACGGAACCATGAGCGTCCTTGTGGGTGATGTCTTAGGTGTGGCTGCATGTACCCATGTGAGGCGTAACCCCTAGCGTAGCCTATGTAAGGTACATTCATGGTGGCTTAGGCGTTGGCATAGTTATAAACATAGTTGTTGTTTCGTTGAGGTTTTGTTAGCCATAAAAAAAGCTTTTGAGAGATCATAATGAACTGTATTTTTGTTTAATTTCCACAGACGACACTAATGATGAGACTATAAAAAATTATTAGGAGAAGGATTGAAGGCACTTTTCGTGAGCTGATAAAACTAGATTTAGAGAACTTGGTGAGCTCAACAACACCTCTTCTAATACTTAAATCAATATAGTATTCTTACCGATGACAGGAAAAGTGAGTTGTATTTGTGTGTAAAGAGAATAAATGTTATTTTTTAAACTTAAATGTTCCTTAAACCTTGGTTAAGTATTGTATTAGACATGTGTTGTGCTAGAGCTCTAGAAGAATGAATTATAAATAAATTTGTTTATATATATTTTCTTAAGATAAATATCTTAAGAAATATCAAAGTTTTAATATATTTTACATTAACATCTCATAAATATATAATTTATAAGATATTTAATATAAATATCCTAGATATTTATAAAAATATATCCATTGTATAAAATACTGTAAAAATAATGAGAAAGAGGATCTGATCGGTCAGAGAAAGGCCAGGTTGTTCGATGTTGGTGGACTCGACTGGAGCTGATAGTTGCATGGGTATCTTATATGACAAGGTGAAGCCTACCCGAAACCCAATTGAACTAGGCCCAAAAAATAATATTATTATATAGTTTTTTCATATATCATCATAATTAAAACAAAAGCAATTAATATCGGCAATCAAATTAATGCCCAAGAACTAAAGCCCTTCGACCACACTCGTAAAAGATGAAAGAAGTTTCAATTATGACATTCAAGTAGGACTCTTTAGAAACGAGGACGATAAAAGTATGATTTACATTCTTCAACAAGGAGTCCCGATGAAAAAAAAAAACCGTCCAAACAAGAACGGAGATAGGGGTGGTTGGCAGCGGCCTCGACCGTATAAAAATTATTTTTTAAAAATTTTTTTTGAATAATTATAAATTTAAGCCCTAAAATTATTAGATTTTAACTTTTGCCCCTCTACTTTCGAAGCATCTTTACTAACAATATATCTAAGATTTCTATTTATTTTTACATTTTAAAAATATTTTTAAATTTTTTTAATTTTTTTACTCCAAATTAATTTTTTTAATATCTTTAAATCATTTTAATATACTAATATTAAAAATATTTTTTAAAAAATAAAAAATATTTTTTTAATACATTTTTAAATAAAAAATATTTTAAAAAATAATCATAATTAAACTCTCATGAATCTATAATTTACTATAAAAATTATTATTATTTTTTAATTTTTTTGAATAATTATAAATTTAAGCCCTAAAATTATTAGATTTTAACCTTTTCCCCTCTAGTTTCGAAGCATCTTTACTGACAATATATTTAAGATTTTTATTTATTTTTACATTTTAAAAATACTTTTAAAAAATTTTAATTTTTTTTACTTCAAATTAATTTTTTAAATTTTTTTAATATACTAATATTAAAAATAATTTTTAAAAAATAAAAAATACTTTTTAAATAAAAAATATTTTAAAAAATAATCACTATAATTTACCGAAGATTTTGGAAGGCTGAATTTGATCCTCAGCAAACTTTATCTTACTATCACGAACATGAGACGTCAAACTTTGATTGGCTTGAAATGAAACACACCTCAGCACAAATTTCAAGTTTAAGACAATAGAAGGAGGAAGTTCCGTGGTAAACGGGATCTAGGAATATTGTATAATTTAATAAATTCTTTTACTGATAAAACAAAATTATTTTTAATATATATAAGAAAATAATTAATATATTATATAGTTTTTTTTTCCTATTTCACTTCTAAGCTTCTCTATTTTAATTAATTATTAATATGAATAAATCTTTTTTTATCCTTTAATAATTTACTCAGTTCAATTGTATGACTTGAACTAGCCAAGGTAGTGTTGGGTAAAGCTCTCTTAACATAATTAGATACTTGTTTGAATGGAACATAATTTACAGATACAGAGGTTGTTAGATATGTTGAGGATTTTTTCATTAAATGGTGTCAATAATAAAATATAAAAATCAATGATAAAATAATAGAATATTATATGATCAAGACGAGATAAAATTATTCTTCTTAGGATACGCCGGCGATACAGTAATATTGTGGTTCATTTTTATAAGGATAAATATTAATCTCTTAATTTTTTCTTAATCTTTATTATAATTAGATTAATAAATAATAAAAAGTAATAACAATATACATGTAAAAATAAAAAAAAAATATTCTAGAAAAATACTGCATTCAATAAGATTTGAACCTATACTAAAGATTTAGAAGACCTATGTTCTATCTATTAGACAATCAACGCTTTTTCATTCCAATTTTTTTTTTCTTTCAATTGCATTGCATATTTAATTAAAAATAAAATTAATTAAAAATTATAAAATTAAATGATAAGTTAATTATTATTTCATTTTTTAATATTTAATATTAATTATTAAATGAATTTTTTTTATAGAGAAATAAGATAGGAGTGAGGAGGGAGAATTATTAAAGGAGTTGAATACTGTTCCCCGAATGTTAATATTTAGGATAAATAATTTTAAACCTTGGATAGTGTTTAGTATAAAGTAAAAAAATAAAATAGAGGTGAATTATTTCACGAGTAGTTATTATATAAATAATGTTAAAATATTGAAGTTAGTTTTGGATATTATTTTTGAATATTTTTAAATTATTTTAATGTATTGATATTAAAATAAAAAAAAACTAATATTAAACTATGGTTTGGAGAGTGAATTTTACGTGGAGGGTAATTATTTGTCCTTCAAAAACACCAATGCGGGTAGTATCTGTTAGAGAATAATATAAATCATATCCTGGGACCTCACCTAAAAGTTTAAACTTTTGGGTTGAGATGGTTCTTTGACATGGTAGCGGAGCCTTGATGACCAAGCGGTCACGAGTTCGAATTTTACCATCTCTATTTATTTGATAAAAAAATTAAGCACAAGGTAAAGTGGGCCTGTGCAAGTTTAAAGCCCAAAGAGCTTTCACTTGAGGGAGTGTGTTAGAGAATAATATAAATCATATCCTGGGACCTCACCTAAAAGCTTAAGTTATTGGATTGAAATGGTTCTCTGACAATATCCTTAACAATTAAACTTCTTTAAAAAAAAATCAACCAAACATGATTAAATTGTGAACCTCAATAGCCCTTGTACCAAGCATATTCATAGAAAGAAAAGGGTGAAAAGATTTTTAATAATTTTAATTTTTTTTTTTTACATGGAGTTAAAATGGTGTTTGAGTTTTACATTCAATGTTATTGATATTTATATTTCATATTAGTTAAGAGTTGACGGTGGAAATGTTTTAGGGAGTCAAAGTTTAAATTTTAAAAGTTTTAACCATAAAATTTAAAATTATTCTTTTTATAGAGGTATAATATTAATGATTTGTTTTTGCAGGCTCATGTCTATGCCAATCCATTGCCTCCACCCTTGAATAGTGTTATGACAAGAATTATTATTATTATAGAAAATACTAAAACAAGTGGGTTTTCACTGCAATAATATATATATATATATATTTTAATTTATTCCTTAAATTTTGTTTTTTCTTCTATTTTTATTATTCAATAATTATTTGATTTTGAATTTGTCTTCATAGTTTATTTTAATTTGCTTTCTATAAAATTGTTATAATTTCAAACAAATATCCTGTCATTTGATTTGTACTCGATTTTGTGAGTATCTATTTTTTTATTATATAATTAAATAAAAAATATTAAATAAAAAACTTATTAAATCCAACGAAGTCCATAACCTAAGTCATAGATTTAGTATGTTACGTTACGTAGTTTTAATTTTATCAAATGACTTAAATTTTTAACAAACCTTTATTTGAATTGTTTTTCATCTTTGTTAAAAAAATGTGATCCTAATTAAAAACAATGATATTATTTTGATAAAAATTAAAAAAAAATCACGATGATATTATCAATTGCTTTATAAATAATTATGTGGATTTTTGCTATTAATGTGCTCAATAATATTAAATGAGAAAAATGAACAAATTAATTCTTTTTTGTTTTTTTTATCAAATTAAGAACCTATGAGAAAAAAATGATATTTTTTTTGAAAAAGATATTAGTAAGAAAATCAGAAATTATACTAGAAATTATTGTTAATGGAGTTTAAATTATTCATGCTCTAAAAATAATAATTGAAGAGCTCTCACAATATGAGATCAAATATATTAATATGCATATTTATCTCAGCTTCCTGACTCAAATTTTTTTATTGAAATTAACATATTTGTTATTATTTATTAGCACATAATTTTCAATTTATTTTATTGAACACAGTATCAATTTTTTAGTTTGCAGTTAAAATTTTTCTTAGTGGTGAAAAAAAATAACAACGCTTATGTATTTTTTGTGTTAAAAATTACTCCACCTCATGGTATAACGTGGGGGGATCAAACTAGTGATTTCTTATATGACATAAGTGTTCTTGGATAGGTTGGACCATTCCATCAAATTTTGAAAAAGGAAGCCAATTACATTATGTTCTGTCGGTTTGATGATAGACTTAACTTTTACAATTGCCTTCCTAACCGTTGCAAACATTAAGCAATAACAATAAGAGGTCACAAAGTAATCGAGAGATAAATTCATAAACCTAGATGGGATAAAAGAATTGATAAAGAGAATATAGATGATGATATAAATCTTACTAAGAAACAAAAGTTGATCATCCACCATGAATAATTTTCCAGTTTTAGCTTGATCATGTGACTAGAAGTGACATTGCCTCCTGTTGCTCGGTGTTTATCATCCCATCCCATCACCCATGTATTTATCTTATATAAAACATTTTAATAAGTGTTTTAGAAAACTAGCACAAGCTAAAAAAAGATTTTGGAAAATAACATGGTTTGGTTAAAGTCAAGGGTGAAAACTGTGACTTTTTAAAAAGTTATAGTTAGGAATAAAATATTTTAAAGAAATAGTTTAAATGGACTGGTATAGATTCTAAAAAAAAAAAAACGAAAAGAAAGGGAATAAAAAAAAGAATAAGATCCTTAAGGCAAATTGAAACTTTGTTGACGACATCCCCGACACCAATAAAAATATATCGATAAGATGAATCTAATAATACCAAGAAATGTCAACAATTATAGTCAGAATGGGTCACACATGTTGCTTAAAAGCAAATAAACCATATTTTACCTCTAGACAGCACGCATGACCCACTCTAGCCACAATCAGTGACATTCTCTTGGAGTTGTTGGATTCGTCTTGTCAATATCTTTTTGATAATATTAGAGTTGTCATTATGCTTTGTTGTGCCTATAGAAGGTCTTATTTTTTCTTTATTTCCTTTCCTTTTCTCTCTCTCCTCTTCTTTTTGAAATTTATGCCAACTCATTTTAACCATTTCTTCAAAATGTCACCATTCTTAATTACAACTTTTAAAAAAGTCACGGTTACTTTTTTTTTTAACAAATAAAAAGACAAAATACCTTTTTTAATAACCTAGATAGGAATCCTGTTAGCTCGTCTTTAAATGCCAAAAGATAGGCCTTTGACAAAACCTTATTGGGACAGCTAAAACTGATTGATGCCCAGTCCTAATCTGATTGACTACGCTTGAAAGGTAAGGTGTTATTCGTAGATCACTCATTATCATAGAGATCTGTTTTCCCTTTATAGCAATTCATAGATCTTCCTTAAGGCAAGGGTAGCAACTTATTATTCGCAGTAATCATTTTTTTTTATAGAAGAATGCTTTCATCTCCTCTTAATTCAAGTGGATGCACCAAGACATTAAAGGTGCATACAAGACAAGTCCTTTCCTTTTAGTGTGCTTACCTAAGTGAATCTCTTACGCACCTCGCACTCTAATGTAGAGAAAGTCGTTTGTTCATGACAAGAGACAAATTTAAAAATGAACCTTCGCCCAAACTAAGTTCTTGCTTTTGGATTTAATCCTTAGTAAAGTGTTCAATCTTGTGGAGAGGTATGCCTCCAAAAGAAAAGAGAGTGGACATAGGCTCGAGAATAGGTTTTATGAACAAATTGTCGATACATAATCTGAGCTTCCAAGCCAACCCCTTGAACTTCACTCATAGGCCATTCAATTCAACAACATGAAAAGTCAATCCAATTTTGGTTAGAAGCTAGCTTTAGGAGCTTCCTTTTAGTTAGACGTCTGATCGAAGGTTGAAATAATGATTCAGGGTCAGAGGAAGAAGACAACATTCAACCTTTCCTCCATCTATGATTGAGAATTCCCCTAGTGAGTAGAAGTCCCTAAAAAGGTAGATGAGATAAAGGATAAAGGCCTCACTCTACCAAATCAAAGATTCAAGATTACCCTTTTATCGATTGGGATCAAACAAAAGTAGAATAATTTAGAAAGACCATGATTTTCACTTAAAGCTGATTTCCTACCTATGATTAGAAAAACTAAATGACTCAAGGTTCGAGGATTGATCAGGCAATGAAGTTAGCCCAGCCTTTTAGGTTTAAGGAGATTGAAGGAATGACTAATTTATGCCTAGCCACAAGAAGAGCCAACTGATCTCTCGATCCATAACAACTAGGAGGCGAACGACCTTTTTCTCTCAATTTGGCATATAATTGTCAGCTACCATGGATTTCAGGGTTTCCTTTATGGATTGACTCAAAGAAAAAGAAAGAGGCGCGCTCTTATATAAATAACAAGAAGAGATATGAACAAAGTAAGGTGACTAAACGAGTTCAATCAAAGAGCAAAAGGGACATGTATAATCTAAGTTAGAAAACGATAAGAAAAGACAATTTATCATTTTGTAATTCTTCCTTGAAGGTGGAGTTCCCATTCTAGTTATTCTCCATTACTATGGACTTAGAGCATTGTATCAAAATTAGACCCTTTGCATTTCATTGAGCATCCACACTAATCAAACCACACCGATTCACTTTCCACATCTCTTATATTGTAGCACCATCCACCGAAAAAAGCTTTCATTCCCAAATAAGAACAATAATGGCATTTAGTTTCCTTAACACCCATTTAACCCCCATTTTTTTTCTTAATTGGGTTCTCCTCTCATGTTCCATGACAAGATCTTCATGACAAATAAACACCCGTCTTGGGGAAAAGGTTGCAGTAGAAGAAAGCCTTCAGAGCTATCTTGTGATTCTCTTTTATTTAGCCTAGCTCAAGAGAAAGAGGTCCTAGAGAGAGATCTCCACTAGGATAGACGAACAAGAAAACTACCTTATACAGCTAGAAGACTAGGGAAGGTATGTTGCTTTTAGGTAATAAAAAATGGCGATTGAAAAAACAACATGGGTGTGGAACCAAGGATTTCACCTATTTTTCTCCATGTAAAAAGAAAGACCAAGTACCTTTCTCCATAAGCAATGTTGACATTTTCCATAAGCAAAAACGATTCCAATTGCTACAATGAAATGACCAATAAATTATATCTTGACTTTGACTGCTTTTTTTTTATCCATATAATGTAGAGCGATGAGTTGGTTATAAATTCTAAATTTATACTTATTAATTAATAGTGTGTATTGGTCTAGTTTTTTTTTTGTCTGACCAAAAGATCTTTCTTTCGAGACCAGCCATTCTTATTCTTCATACGACACTAGAAAGAAAAAACGAATATCACAAGTAGAGTGAAAAACATAAACTAACATAGATGGGAATCTGAAGATAAAAACTGGAATCTAAATCCATTAAAGTACATATGATGTTTATATTTAATAAATTGGATTGAAAAATATAAAAAGTAATAAATTGAATAAGAATTGTTAATGCTGATTAAAGATCTAAACGGGATGCTGGTCTTCTTTATCAAAAGTAAAAGATAGATGCACGTGTAAATGTTTTATCTTATCTTTTTTATTTTTTACATTTTATTTTATTTATTTTTGAGGTTTGTTCTACTCGCTAAGTACATATAATTTTCATTTTTCTAAATTAATTGTGAAAATACAACTTATCCATTTAAAATTTAAGATGAGAAAAAAAATCAAAGACAAATTAAAATAATATCTTTGAAGCACTATAAAAATAATTTAAAAGATCAATTAATTATTTTTTAAATAATTAAACTAACAAGCTTTTAAAATGAGAGAGATGACGGTAATTAAAAATTAATGGGAAAAATATCTTTAATATCTTGTAGTTTGGTTTATTAATCACTTACTTATGGTATTTTGAAAAATCATACCTTTCATCCGGGGTTGATAAAAAAAATTAATTGCATGAAGAAACCAAACTACTCATATATAATATATAAAAATATCATTTTCTCTTTAGTGACTGTTTAAACTCAAATCAAAATCTAGTGTTTATAATCAATTTTTCTTAAATATTCTCAAATAAATTTTTTATCAAATAAAAAATCTAGTATTTATATTAATACGTTAAAATAATAAAAAACTAGTTTAAAAAACATTTTTAAAAATAGAATGAAAAATAAAAAATGACGTATCATAATAGAACGTACCCCAAACCAAAAGTGGCAATACGTTGGGCCTAAAGAA
>Ga0325402_1006662_pt1 | contig 10935 bp, 4 predicted proteins | sample PopdelMetagenome_22_FD_207212 | JGI IMG/M metagenome (GOLD analysis project Ga0325402, IMG submission 207212) | Populus deltoides microbial communities from Bellville, Georgia, United States - Xylem-PdKOR-R3 | ecosystem: Host-associated > Plants > Phyllosphere > Stem > Wood/Secondary xylem...
TCAACTAGACCTTTGTCAGGCAGTGGCAGTTTCTTAAGCGAGGAGCCTGTTAATGAAGATTCTGATGACCCAGGTGCTTATTTTTACTCCTTAGCTACTATTGAACTATTATTTCTACTGGTCACGGTTTTGTCTGTGTTTATATTATGGGTTTCAGTCGGCATTCAGTTAGATAATTACTTTTCTTGTAAGGATCCTTGGCTTAATGGAGAAATGGTTTTTTCAATCAGGTACTAAAACTATGAGTGTTCTTGTTGAAATGAGAGGATTGCTTTGTGATATTAGATATTATTGTTAATTATTTTAGGGAATCCAGTGACATGAATTTCCTTGCGGAAATGAGAATTGCCCGAGGTGTTAGTTTGGCCCCGTCTCTTGTTTTAGGGTTCGAGGAGGGAGTTGTTTATAGCTCTACTAATCAAAGCAACTAACTTTTGGTTCTTGGGTTCTGATTCTATGGTTTTGAATGATATTTGGCTTGGTTTGAGTATCTGCATAAAAGGATCGTGAGTTCACTGCCATTGCAGTAGTTGATTCAGTGGTGGTGTTAAATCATCTGGAGCATCTGGTTTTAGTTACTGTAGTAATTTAGTGCTAAGTAATAAGCTATCTTGCTCCATACTAGTTTGAAAACATTTGTGTAGATTTTTACTTGTTTGTGCTTCTGAGCATGGCATCTTCTAACTGAAGTAGGGACAATAATTTTCATATCATATATTTTGTATGTTGACAAGGCAAAAGAAATTGTTTTAATGTTGGGATCTGAGTTTCCATCTAGTTTGAAATTGTTTTATGTTTGCCATCGGACTTTAACTTTTATGTTGATTTTTCTTTCTGCAAGAGTTTATTTGTTTGTCATTATTTGCAGGTCACATGGCCCGGTCAGAGTCTTCATCACCAACTTCTGATACTTCATGCTCTTCTAGCTGCAATCAAGAAACTGGGTCTCCTCAATCTCTGCAGCAAGTGGCTGAAGATTCTTGCCAATCTATTCATGGGGTTGAGGTAAAGAAAGCGGATCCATTGACCAAGATTGAGGATCTCCGAATCAACTTCTTCCGCCTTCTTCTAAGGTTTGGGCAGTCACATGACAATCTTCTGGTGGCAAAGGTTTTGCATAGATTGCAGCTAGCAGCTTCAATACGAGCAGAGGAAATGAATTTAATAAGAGTTAAAGTTGATAGAGCTAGAGCTGTAGCAGCAGAACAAGAGGCATCTGGAATACCCGAATTGAACTCCTCTCTTAGAATACTAGTGTTGGGTAAAACAGGTGTTGGAAAGAGTGCAACTATAAATTCTGTATTTGATCAAACAAAGGCACTGACTGATGCATTTCGACCAGCCACTATTCACATCAAAGAGGTTGTGGGGTCTATCAATGGGGTCAAAGTAACATTTATTGACACCCCTGGTTTTTTACCTTCATCCACAAGTAATTTGAGAAGAAATAGGAAGATTATGCTTTCTGTTAGGAGATTCATTAGGAAATCACCACCGGACATTGTTCTATTCTTTGAACGCCTGGACCTCATCAACATGGGTTACTGTGACTTCCCCCTTCTGAAGCTTATGACTGAAGTCTTTGGCAATGCCTTTTGGTTTAATACCATCCTTGTCATGACTCATGGTTCTGCAACTCCTGAAGGACCTAGTGGATTTCCTATTACCTATGAATCATATGTGACCCAATGTGCAGATTTGATGCAGCATTACATAAATCAGGCAGTATCCGACTCAAAACTTGAAAACCCGATTGTTTTAGTGGAGAACGATCCTCACTGTAAAAAGAACTTCATGGGGGAAAGTGTTCTTCCCAATGGACAAGTTTGGAAATCTCATTTCTTATTATTATGCATATGCACCAAAGTTCTTGGCGATGCAAATACCCTCTTGGATTTCGAAGGTAGCATTGAATTGGGGCCGTTGATTACCCCCCGAGTGCCTTCTTTGCCCCATCTTCTCTCATCTCTTCTGAAGCATCGCTCTACAACAGACTCAACTGGAGTGGAACAGGATGCTGATGAGATTTTACTTTCAGATGCAGAGGAGGAAGATGACTACAATCAACTACCTCCAATCCGAATCCTGACAAAATCACAGTTTGAAAAGTTGACTAAATCCCAGAAAAAAGACTACCTTGACGAGCTGGATTACCGGGAAACACTATATTTGAAAAAACAATTAAAAGAAGAGTCTCAGAAGCGGAGGGAGAGGAGGCTTTCCGGAGAGGAAGATTGTGGAGTGGGGGATGATTCTGATCACCAGCAAGCCTCTCCTGAGGCTGTTTTGTTACCTGATATGGCAGTCCCTCCAAGTTTTGACTCAGATTGCACCATACACAAGTATCGCTGCCTTGTCACAAGTGACCAGTGGCTTGTGAGACCTGTTCTTGATCCTCACGGATGGGACCACGACGTGGGCTTTGATGGTGTAAACTTGGAGACAGCTATAGAAATAAGAAGGAATGTATATGCCTCAATCACAGGACAGATGAGCAAGGACAAGCAGGATTTCAGTATTCATTCTGAGTGCGCTGCAGCTTATGCAGATCCTAGGGGCCGAACTTATTCTGCAGCCCTTGATGTTCAGAGTTCGTCTGGCAAAGGTATGATCTATACAGTTCATAGCAACACAAAGCTGAGGAATCTGAAGCAAAATGTTATTGAATGTGGAGTTTCCTTGACATCCTATGATAACAAGTACTATGTTGGTGCCAAGCTTGAAGATACAATCTTGGTTGGGAAGCGACTCAAAGTTGTAGTGAATGCTGGCCAAATGAGGGGCCCTGAACAAGTGGCATATGGTGGGAGTTTAGAGGCCACGTTAAAAGGGGGAGACTACCCTGTGAGGGATGATAGAATCAGTCTGTCAATGTCAGCTCTCTCCTTTAAGAATGAGATGGTGTTGGGTGGAGGTTTTCAGTCTGAGTTTAGACCAATCCGAGGCTTGAGAATGGCTGTTAATGCCAATCTGAATAGCCAGAACATGGGGCAAGTTAATATAAAGATTAGCAGCTCAGCGCACATTGAAATTGCTCTCGTTGCTGTTTTCTCAATTTTCAAGGCCATTTTGCGTAAGAAAGTGACTGAAAACAAAAGCAGGGAACTATTGAAGATGGGATGAGTCTTTGTTGTCCTCTTCTTACCTTGATTTTCTTTGTTCGGCTATGGAACCATTGCCAGAAAGCTGTTTATTTACTTAACTAGTGCAAATCGTCCTTCCACATGAAGAAGTAGAGTGAAGAGCTAAGTTTTGCCGAGGCTGTTCAAATTTTTTTTTTCTGCCCCACAATTTTTTGATGAGTCTTTCAATGCGGCTAGATAGTGATATATTGTTTCCATGTTACTTGAATATACAACTGGTCCGCCAGCCGGGGCCTGAGACTAGTAAATTGTTTGTTATATTTGTACAGGAAATTGGAAAATAAGTATGTACACTTTGATCCAGGGAATCCACTTAGAACAAGTAAACAAAATCTCTTTTGATGGTCCTACTTTCTGAGTGTCTTCGAATTGTTATTATTGAACTATGTTTAATGTTAACCTAATCGTGTTACCCAATGAAAATTAACATGCAACGATTGCACAGTTGACTGCCTAAACTCCTCTTCCAGAAAGAAATGCAAATTTCAACAATGAGATAAAACTTGGTCCACTAGAAACTGACCACGCCCTTTAAAGTTGGGGCGTCAGCCGTGTGTCAATATTTTTCCTTGACAATGAGAGACGGACACAAGTGTCTTCTTTAGTTGTGTCCAATCTGCAGTTGGTGAGGGGATCCGCGTCAATTTTCCCAGTCCACCAATCCAAACGTTACGAAGTATTGAACTGTAATAGTCTCTGTGGCTGCATGCCACCTTTGGTTGCCAATGAGGCTACATGTCAAGGTGGTTTCCCATTGCCTTCTTTCCTTAGGCTCTCAGTTCTGACTTCCTAAACTGTCATCGTGATGACTAGCATTCGGGGGTCCTTAAAACCATAAGTACAAAGCATATCTATCAGCAGTCAGCAAACCAGCTAACAAGATGGGCAGAAGCTTTTAAAAATCGCCGGGGATCATACTGCAACTCGTTGAGAGTATCTAACACCCTTAAATGAATAGTTTCAGACAAGCTTACGATCCCCACCAACCATGAATACTGGAAAAGTATGTCCTTTGTTTTTGCAAATTCGTAGAGAATGTGGTGGCTAGTGGCTACCATCAAATGGAGCAGACAGTAGATACTGATAACCTTCATAGATCCTGTGATTATTTTGTAACCATGATGACCATGAGTTCTGTAAGATGGTAGTGGACAGTTCTCTGCTTTTATGCAACCAAGGAAAGGTGGTCTTGTCCAAACTCCAAATGCTAACGACTGCAGCTTTTGGGCATAGCCTGGCCACAATACGATGACAACATTCATGGGGTCTGGCACTTTAGAGTATGCCTTTATAGGTTGGATTTTGCAACTATCAACGTCTGTATTTGACAATATAAGCATCGAAGAATCTAGCTCAGCATGTAAACAGAAGTTCAATTTTCTTAACTCCATCAGTTGTTTAGCCTGTTAATTTATCAGTAAATTCGCATATAAATCTGTTTTATTGGGAAGAAAAGAATAGCACAAAACTAAAATTACCTGCTGTATTATATTTTTTATTTTAAAATGATAGAAATTTATTTCAAATTTATTTTTAAAAAATATTTTTTATATATTTTTTTCTTATCTTTTCATTAAAATACGTTTCTTCTCCTTTTGTCCTAGCTGTAACCAAACGAAATAGTCAGTCCTATCAATGTCTCGGTGTGTTGACCATGAAAGCACACAAATTAGAATCTTCAAGCCCAACAGCATATGCCAAGCAAGGATGCCCCCTCCAAATCTCGAGCCTCCAAGGCATAAAAGCTTAAGCTTAAAGTATACATTCATCCGCATGATTTCCCAAACTGTAGAAAGAAGGTCCTTGTTCCAAAATCTCCACAGATTCCTGACATCCTCCAACAAATATCTTTACAGTATCATTTATCAAAAAGTAAATTAACACACACAAATGGAAAGAGAAAATAGGAAAATATTTGAAACAAATACTAGTTTGATCAATGAAATTTCTTCATCGTCAGAAATGGGGAGAAGAAAAGGGTGACTTGACTCCCAATTCATGAAATGCAACATTCCAATTTATTCAACAATTTCTTTACACCATTGATGAATACATAGATGGACACGACACAAGGTATGATTACAAACAAAATAATTTCTAACAAATCACCAAACCATGTCAAAATTAATTACCTTTCCAATTTCTTGCTAGTCCAAATTTGTTATTACACAATTTCAAGGTGAAGAACCCCAAAGAACTTCAGCTATAACAGTAGCAGCCTCAGCATCAGAAACACAAGCTTCCCTTACTCTCTTCAATATCTCTTGCTTAAATGCCCTCTTCTCTCTTTGCCTTAACCCTTCTCCCACCTCTAATTGAACTGCAAATCTTGCCACACAACTTGCAAATGGATGACTCTCTGAAAACTTCTTCTCCCCTTTACCTCTCTCTTTCTCATCATCAAACATTCCCATATCAATCAAATCCTCACCAAGTTCTGATCTTTGCAACTCCATTAGCTTCTTTATCAACCCTTCTCTAAGCATGGCTTCAATGGCCTCTTTTCGGCCGAAATAGCCAATTTCAAGAATGCAATCCATTGCTACAACTCTCCAATGCAAGTCTTTGTAGTCCAAGAAACTAATGATTTTTGGGATTTCACCATTAGACTCGATCTCGTCAACGAGTGGTGATTTTATTGACTTGATTAATGAACAGAGTACTTTCATCGATTCCCAAGAAGCCATTGAGACAAGAGCATGAATCAAAGGACCCATCAACACTTGACCAGCAAAAACATCCTTGTTAAATCTAATCAAAGCTGAAACAACAAAAGCACACTGTTCTCTTACCTTTTTAGAGCAATTGGGATTACATAAAACTCTTTCAAGTAAACAAAAAATCTTTGATTTAAGCACCAAGTCTTGTAACTCACGGTTAAACCCTTGTGAAACTCGGTCCTCAAACTGACTCAACAAACTCACCATATCATCTTCCTCAGTTTGCAACGGCTCGTTCAAACCTTTTATCAAACTCTCTATACTTTCACGATCAATCCAAGCTTGAATCTCCGACTCGATGGACCCAGCAACTCGGGAGATAGACTGAATCAAGACTCTGCGAGTCAAAAAACTTCTAAGGCCATGATCACAGCATTTCTGTAGAGTGTCAACAAGGGATTTGAGCTTAGTAAGGTGTTGAGAGAGAGTAGAGAGATATGGGTCTTTTGAGAGAATTGTATCTGACTCGGTCTCGAGCTCTAACAAAGCTTTAATGGCAGGTGAGTTGGACTCGGTCAAGCTGGTGCTCGGGAGTGTTTGTAACTCATGGGAAGCTTGTTTAAGAGCTTCTAGGACTTTAAGGACCCGTGTAATCTCTTCTTTTGATGACGGGTCTTCCATCATTTCAGCGCTAGTTTTACTTCCAAGGAGAAAGATTGAATCTTTTTAGTATAATTTGAGACAGAGAGAGAGACGTGAATGATTTGTATGTTCAGAGTTTCGAGTTTCTGAGAAAAAGAGCTTCAACGAACAGTCATAGGCTTCACAGAAGCTTAGGTATGTGTGCAGTGTGCCCTTCTGTTTTTTTTTTTTTTATATATATATATATAAATTATCTTTGCCCATTTTATAATTTAGTTATTTTTATATTTATTCTTTATATTTGAAAAATTATATTCCATATTCTTAGTAAGTATAAAATAGACTAAACTATAGTATAATTTAAGATATAAATTGTTAAGTGGCAACAAAGATTATAATATAAATTATAATTTTTAAAATATGGAAGATAAATGTAAAAATAAAAAGAATTATAAAATATATATAACAAATCGATAATGTTTAATAATTTGAGTTTTTAGTGATTCATGTGATTTTTGTACTGTGAATATTGACTTAGATTTTAACTCATTTAATGAATATAACATATCTTATATTTAATAAATTGTATGTTTATGCATGGTGTATAAAGTGTCTATTTGATATTTTGGTATTACAGTAGTTGTTGTTTTTTTAAATGATTTTTTATTGAAATAATATTTTTTTATTTTTTAAATTTATTTTTAATATTAACATATCAAAATAATATAAAAATATTAAAAATAATTAATCCTATTTTACAGCCAGTGAACTTCTCAAGATTCAAAAGACATTCCTTTCTCCAAATTGCCAATCTTAATTAATTAAACTTGATTGCCACTGATTAACAAATTTGATCCCCAGGTTGACACCAAATTCAAGAAGATTTGAGCGTATACAAATGGCAAGTAGTATTCAGCAAGCATATTGCCATTTGTTTTTTTTTTTAATCTAGAATTGCATTTTAAAAATATATTTAACTTGAAAAAAATAAAAAATTAAATTATTTAATACTTTCTAATTATTTTAATGCATTTAATATGTTTTTATTTTTAAAAAAACACTTTTAAAAAAACTATCACAGCACTATCAAGCACATGTCATCAGAAACCATGATGGTGTCGAGGTTCAAGAACTGTTTTGTTCTTTGCTATTTAATTTCTCTTTTTTAAATCTAATGGGTCCAAATTAATTGTTGGCTTTCGATTACAAATTGAATTCTCTGTCTTCCATTGCCTTTATCTAATTAATGTATTTTATTTTATTTTATTTTTATTATGTGGGGTTTCAGTTTTGAGCACGGGTTATCATTTGTGTGGTGTCCTCCATGGATGGGGAAAAAAAAACTCAAAAACCCCTCACGTAAGAAATTTATATTGTTGGGTATTGTTTGTAGCCTTGTTTTCTGCTTCAAATACAGCAAGATATGGCCAAGGAATGCATGCCAATTTTGAAACATATTTTTCATATTAGATCCCGGGATTAGCCTGGGAAAAAAAAATCAGGTTATTGAGTTAATTTATGTGTTAATAGATTATCGAGAATCAATTCTACTTAATTATTTTTATTAAAATAATATTGTTTTATTTTTGTAAAAAAAAAAATTGGTATTGACGTGGTCAATCATTCACTAAGAAATCGTTTGGAAATGCGGTGCAAACCGCGTTCTTAAAAAATTTAAATTTTTATTTTATTTTTGCTAAAATTTAATATATTTTGTATGTTTTTGATCTTTTTGATGTGCTAATGTCAAAAATAATTTTTAAAAAATAAAAAAACATCATTGACATGTATTTCAACACGAAAAGTTATTTGAAAAACAACCGTAACCACACTGTGAAATATATTCTAAAAATCTAATTAAATCGATCGAGTTTGACACTGAGTTAATATTTTATTTGATATTTTTTCAATCAACATGTTAATTTATGTTTAATAATTATGTTTTAAAAGGACACTTTTAGAATTGAAACGAATAAGATGTATATTCCGTAAGAATATACTAAATTGATTTTAGAGTTTTGTAAAAAACTAACACTCTAATTAAGTTATACGACTTTATTAAAATGGATAAGATAGTATTAACCAGATTCATTACCTTAGATATTGCTAGGTATTGTAGTAATTTATGTTTTTTATTCAACCACGGAGAAAAAAATTATTTGGCTAGTGAAATAGCTTATGTATTTTTTATCAACCTCCATCTATAATTGTATTTTAAACTTTGATTTTGTAAGAATTAAAATAACTTATTTTTTTTTTATTAATGGAGACTTAATTTTCATTTATTTTTCATGTAAAGATACATATTATATTAATTTTAACTAAACACATATTTTCTAACCTACTTTTTTAAAATCATGACTAAAACTGTTTTTTTAAAATTTAATTTTTTTAATCGCAACAAGAAAAATTATTATATTGACATGCGCTTAGTTTGTGTTTGTTTATGCGGTTCAATCGTGCTCTTGACAAAAAATTAATTTTTTATTTACTTCAAATTATTTTTTTCAGTGTTATTAAAATGAATCTTAAAAAATAAAAAAAAAATATTTTAAAGCATTTTCAAGTAAAAAATAATTTAAAAAACAATCCCAACTATAATCTAAATACGGTCTTATTAGATTAATAAACTGTTTTATAATGCGGTAGAAATTGCTTTAGAAATTATACAAGTGTAGGCTGAGATGTTAAATCAAGAAGAATTATTTCCTCGAGTTCATTATAGTCATGTTGTTACATTACATTATAACTATATCATATCTTGAAATAATAATTATTTTTTCAGTAAAGTGCAAGACTCGGTGTCATTATAATTAATTTATGTTGGGTATTATTTGTAGCCTTGTTTTCTGTTTCCAATCCAGCAAGATATGGCCTGGGAAGGCATGCCAGTTTTGAAACATGTTTTTCTTATTAGATTCGGGATTAAGCTGGAAAAAGATTTAGCCCATCAGAATTGTATTATCAACTTAATCAATCGGCTCAAATTAATTTGATTTAGTTATTTTTATTAAAATAATATTATTTTATTTTAAAAAATAAAAATAGTTTTGATGTTGATCCAGTTATATTTATCTTAATCAAATAAATTAATAAAAATTTAATTCGATCATCTGAGTTTTATCGAGTCAATATTTTATCCGATTCAACAAAAAACTCAATTTAAATCCGGTTTCAGATTCAGATACTTAAAATAAACCTGTTTTGATCAGATTTAATGATCGTGTTTTAAAATGTATATTTTTATATTCAATTTATATATATGGTAAGAATATAGCTAGTCGATTTTAGAGTTTTGTGAAAAATTGACACTCCGGTTAAGGTTAAGTTGAACGGCTTAATTCAAACGGATGGAAGATTCATCACGGCAAAGTTGGATATACAATATGTAAGGTTTCAAAATTTTCATAACAGTGATGAGAATTCGTTGCATTGCCATGACAATATAATTTTCTATTAGTAAAATAATTAAATTATCTTTCAAAATAATTTTTTTTTAACTGATATTCAAGAGCTTTTCCATATTTTAATCATATTTTTTTTTAGTTACAATCAAGTTAATTAAAAAAAATTTAATTTTGTTTGCAAAAATTTAAAATACTATTTAAAAAAGGAAATTGGATTGCACGCGCCAGTATATAGAATATATTTGCGTACTTCACCTTGCTTATGCGGCGTCTTATGGTGACCAAACATAAGCTTTCACAACGATGTTTAAATCATTTCAGTAGCCTCTCAATTCATGGGCAACGCATGTGGCCAATGGACCACCGTTTTGTTGCTGACACCCTTTTTTTTTATTTCATATTTTCTCTCTTCACTTGGTTTCTCTATTTGACCTTTCTAAATTTTTAAAGCAAACTTTCAATTTTTTTTTATTTGGTCATTGTTATGTTGTTTGTTGTTTGTTTTATTTGAAATAATTTGTAAAAATAGATTTTTTTCAATTTCATTCTCCTTTAATTTTTTTTACTTGTTAGATTTAATACTCATTCTTTTTATTATTACTTGTTCTGTTTTGAATTATTTTTTAATTTAATTTATTTTGCAATTTTATCTGTCATTATTTTATTTTATTTTATTTCTACATCAAATATGCTTTTTATTTTTTTTATTGCTATTTGTTTGGTTGCATATCATTTTTTATTGAAACTTTGTTTTTTTTTTTTTAATTCTATCACTAAGCAATTATTTGATTAGGATTTTGCTGATTGGGAATTTGACTTCATGATTTTTTTGGATTTGCTTTTTATAAGATAATCTTGATCCCAAAACCCGAATCACGGATTTAAAAAGTTAGTCTAAGTTGATTTAAGTATTTTTTTTAGATCAATTTTTATAATTTAATACTAAGTTTATTAAAGATTAGATTATATTATTATTTTTTAAATTTTTATGAGATTACCTCATTTTATATACTAAGTTGCAGGTATGATAAAGTAACCTAGATCAACCTTGGCTAATTTTTTTATTCATTTTATTTACTATTA
>Ga0325402_1006667_pt1 | contig 10932 bp, 6 predicted proteins | sample PopdelMetagenome_22_FD_207212 | JGI IMG/M metagenome (GOLD analysis project Ga0325402, IMG submission 207212) | Populus deltoides microbial communities from Bellville, Georgia, United States - Xylem-PdKOR-R3 | ecosystem: Host-associated > Plants > Phyllosphere > Stem > Wood/Secondary xylem...
TCAATACTAGACAACTCAGAATCACATATTAACATAGGCCGACTACATCACTAAGCTTGGTGTATTGATCCTTGTGCCGTTGAACTTTTCTAGACAAGGCAATGACTATACCATATATACACAATGGTTGATGCTTAATGCCAAATCACTGAGGTATATTATGTAGCGGGCTAACATCACAACATGATTAGTGGCTAAGACTTTGAGAGGTTTGCCAACAATGAAAAAACATAGACAACCTGGAAGTTGGTTGGTGGAGTCGGCTTTGGCTTTTCAGAAGTTGCAGAAGATGAATGTTTAAGCTACTTTGCTTTGTATTGCTTGGAATGCTTGCATATTGTTACACTCCATTGCTTGGAAAGAAAGAATGGCCGGATTGCTTGTTGATATATGTTATTATCCTAGTAGTATAATTGAGCCCATTGTCTTTTTTGTCAAGTATAAGGTCTTGAGATTGAAAACAAATCAAGCTATCTAGTTTCTCCTATAAATATAATTGTATGTATACATGTACAGAGATTGGAAACTCACTGCAATAATAGTATCATCTGCTGCTGCAAGATTTTCCAGCATACTCTGCTTTGATTTATATGTTTTGATATTCTATCACTTCAGAACCACTAAAGAGCTCGAGGATAGCTCCTTCAAGCTCGAATTTTCTTGAAACCTGCATTAGCAGTGATAACTTGGACTTTATTTATATAAAAAGGAGCTAGCAGAACCATTGTTTCTTATGTAGCTACCTCTTTCGTCTTCTTTTTAAAGATATGGAAATTCTCAGTGTAGAATCAATTTTTATAATTTACCAGAATTATTATTTGTTAATCCCAAAGGCAGGTTGACTGGTTCAGTTAGCATTCTTAAAGTACAGTTTTATAAATTGACGCTACTACTGGCTCACGAAATTGGTAACAACGAACCAGTGTGGGGAAAATCCATGGAAAATGCCAGCTTAATGCAAGAATAGGCTGGACTTGCCATGCTCAACAAGTTATGAAGTATGGTGACAGTCGGACATAATCTGTTAGCTTCTGGTTGTTAATCTGTGTCAAGTGGCCAGGGAAACTCTAGGGGACAATCGACGTGCTCTTTGTTACACAACACAAAACATCTGCATGTAATATGCTGAAGGTTTCTTTATATATTCTGTCGAAGTAGGGGACCGAGCATTTAAGAGATGATAGAACTGAACCTGGCCGGTATTCGGACTGGGTGAACGTTGTTTAGGCGAGAGAATGAGTGGCCATGAATTTCCTACAACCTTTTGTAAATACCCTGACTGGTATCTTTCCAACTTCATTTGATGTTGCAACTTTTGCAGCCTTTCCAGGAAATTCTTCACGCTCAACTGCAATTGCTAGATTCTGCAGACGCTGAAAAGGAAATTAAAGGTTGGATAGAGATCAGAATGGGAAAAGGGAAATTATTCTGAACCTTCAATGTTGCTCACAGTTCCGTCTAGATTCATGTTATATGCTTCGATGCAGAAAGCCAAAGACAGGAAAAAGCTATCCTTGTTAGGAGGCTCCATTTTCATACCAAGTGACCAATAATAAGCAAAAAAGAATCAAACCTTTTTTGTGATCACATTTTAGTATAAAGAATATACTAGTCATCGTTTACCACGCTTCACCACGAGACGAGTTGGATAAAAAAAACAATTAATGTAAAAAAATTGCACATTCATAGAAAATGAGGAGAAACAAATTACAAAAACCAATTTCTAATAAACACAATGTTAAAGAACTAAATAAAAAAAAAGGACCAAAAAAATATAGTATTGTTTCAGCGAATCTATGAGGAGAGCTGCCCTGAATTCAACAATTCTTTTAGATTTTTTTAATATGGTCCTAGAATCTAATAAGATTACCTAGAAATATCTAGATAATCTAGAAAGGAGAGGCTGGACAGAGATCATAGAATAGAAAAGAGTCGCATGATACTGTTCTCTTGCTCACAATTCTCATCCATTTAGCCCATTTTTGCGTCCAGGTTCTCCACGTACTTGCTAGCTGCTGCACAAAATAGCTCCTATAAATATTAAGGCTGATGACCATTCCATGCATACACTAAAACAAGAAGGATCGGCATAGCATAGCATACCATAGATCAAGTGTCCCCTAGAGTTCCTCTGAGCACTTCATTGGGAATTTTCGATCAAATGAAAGAGTATTATCATTCCTACTGAAGTGTTTGGGGGAACTCCTGGTGTCATTTGATGTTTACAAGCTCAGCAAACAAGCAATTCTGTCAACTCGTCCTTACGGGTGAATTATCTTCTTCCTATTTTCTTTCCTAGCTAGCTAGTATATATATTATGACACTGATAAGCTGTCAACACATCCTGCTTTTGCGATTCATTTGTGCACCAAGGAGATTCGAAGCTGCAAAAATCTGATAAGTCTTATCATGCAACGTATGTATTAAGAACCATCCATTACCTTTATCAGTGAGAGCCTCCTAAGATAACTTAAGCAAGAAGAATTTCTAGACTGAAACGTCCAACCCCACAAAAAGGTGCACAGGCCAGAGTTGACTCTTCTCGTTGTTTCTGCCAAAACATCACTGCAGGTAAGCAATGTCTGGTTTAGAACACAAGATTCACAGCATGTTCTTACATCCCATCTTTGATAATTGCAGCAGACGGTTCTACATTTGGATACCATGATTTCACAGAATTTCCAAGTCATCATTATCTGACAGCAATTTAAGAACCTTCAACTACAATCATAGAGAATGCTATAAAACCAAAATTAACATTACTAACCTTCTCCATCAAGGGTTACATATACTCAGCAACTTTCTGTCTCTCTAGCCAGGAATTGCAGATTGTGGAGTCCTCCATTCTATGGTTGCTCGACTAGCTACAACCACTTAGTTTTTACTTAAAATGAAGGCAGAAATAATGAAAAGATAAGACAGGAGCCAACCTTTCTTTTGATGATCTCCATAAGATCGAAGTACCTTCAGTCAAAAGTTCATTCCTAGATATATCACCTCTTTTGAAGGTGGAGTTCTGGGGAGCATCAGCACTGCAATCACATCACTGAAAGGGTTCGCATCCATTAATTACTTCTTATTTAGGAGGTCAAGGGGTTGAGAAACAAGCTCAACAAACTGGCAACTGATGAGAGCTGCTGGAAGCCTCTTGAACTCCTGAATATTGGCACTGAGATGATATCACTTTTTGAAACAAATGTAAAATAAAGAGAACAAATATGATGTCACTGAATTAGTCTTCTATGATTTTCCCCTTCACAATTCATAGCAATATATCACTGATCATGGAATAATTGGCACTCAATAATCTGATAAGAATCTTAAGGTTGACAGTTGAAAATCTTAAACTATTTTCTTAATGAAGCACTCACTACCAAGAAATTGTCTAAAACCGACCAAAATTTTTTTCATTAGTAATTTTAGCGACAAAATATTTTGATTGACAATTCTCGATTATGATAGTGACAAAATAATTTCAATTAGTGAATACCACATGATCATTGACAGAATAAAATAATTAAAATATTTTTTATTTGTTGATGAATCCGTCTTCAAAATGACACGTTATCAATAACTAACGGAATTACCAACAATGTATTTTGTCGACAAATCTAAACATGTTATAACCGGCCTCATCTCCTCCTCCTCCTCCTCCTCCTCCTCCTCCTCCTTTTCTTTCTCTACAATTCAAAACACTAGCCCCTTCCTCTTATATTTTGGCACAAATCTGAGTACCATCATTACAAATTTTGGTCACCCAACATTTCATAGTGTCAGCATCAATGCTTTGATATAATTTTCTCTAAATATCCCCTACACCACACGTAAACAAACAAACTTATTTATAGTTTTTAGTATTTTTAATGTAGTTTGCTTGTATATTTATCCAACATTTATGACTTCAATTGTTGTGCTTTCTCCAAAAATCAACTACCATCCTAGGATTTTGTTAGGAATTAGGATTAATGAGATTTAAAATAAACAAATTGTTCCAGGTGAACTTTGATTGAAGAAGGTTTACTAAAGCAAGAAGGAAGAATTACTGAAATAAGAGAGTTTTAAAAAGTATGATTGTTGCTTATTCTGCCGTTGGATGCAACGCTGTGTTTTATATTTAGTTGTAATCTACGTGCGCACCATTTCATTAAACTACATTCTCACTTATTTAATTAGAGCCTGGGTAGCTATGCAACTAGAGTTTCATGAAATTTTAATATATAATTTTTGTTTGAAATTATTTTTTTTATTTTTTTGAATCGTTTTAATATGCTGATGTCAAAAATAAATTTTAAAAAAATAAAAAATATATTATTTTAATGTATTTCCAAACAAAAAATACTTTGAAAAGCTACCATTACCTTACTTTTGAAACTCCTCCAAAAGTTTAGGCTCACAGAAAAAATACATGGTTTCTCCATGAAATTCAACATCCATTATGATGAATATTTATCAAGTTAGAGAATCATAATTAACACCAGTATTCATTTTAATGATCAACATGCTCAAGAAAAACTCTTTGGAACGCTTGAGGAGTCAACTTGTTGCGCTAGTGTTTATTAAGAAGTATAAATACGACAGAACAAAGAACACAGGGTGATAAATTTGAAACTATTAAGGCATAAGTTGTGTCAATAAGAGTGTGGAATTAATGGTACTGTTCAATAGTTAGTAGAACTAAAGTGTACTGAATTGATTAAATGAGCTACAAGAGCAATGCGGCATCTCTCCAATATTACGATAACAGCATATGAGCTTTATCAATGAAAGACGAAGAACCTCCAACAAGTGTTAATTTTTATGCTCAACAATCCCATTCTAGTAGTTTTATGAACAATTTCTTATGCCTTTAAATACTATTGAAGTTCAGAATCATAATATTCTCCCTCATTTGATCATTAATCTAAACTATAATAGGAAACAATTCAGTCCCACATGCATGATTCTACATCTTTTCACTGTTTTTTTTTTTTTTTCCAGTTTTGCTGGTTTGATTATTATTCTTTTTTCGTTGCTGTTGCTGTCGCTATGGCTACAGAGTTCCTCAAAAGAAGATTACGCCACCAGTTCCCAGACTTGAAAATAATGGCGTTGTGCTGTTGCAATTCAGTAGTTTAAAATCTTGTTTTGTCCTAGGAAAACCGTACGTTGTTGTTGTGTTTCTGCTAAATTCGATGAGGTTAACTCGAAAACTTCGTATTCTGGATCAATGCTTCGTCGAAGCTATAGGGATACTAGCCCTGCATGCCTGGGTTCTTATCACATAAAAACAAAATTACAAAAAAATAAAATAAAATAAAATAAAATAAAAGACATAGTGATTTACAGTGGTTATGTATACAAGTTTCTTTTCATTTCATTGGAGCACTGTAAATATATTTTTTCTCTTCACGACAAAACTGATTTGGCCTGTTATTTGGGTAGATTTTTCTTTTGGAGAAGATATATTAGTCATTTTAAAATTAATTGGAGATAAATTGGTGAAGATATCTTTTTTAAAAAATAATAAAATAAACATTTTGCCCTAAAAACAAAAAAATAATAATAAGTTTTCAGTGAGGGGCTCTTTGGTCTTCTTCAAAAAAAAGTACATGAAAGTTATGGCCATGCCCTTTAGAGGGAAAAAAAAATAAACACGGGTTTTTTTATTTTTTTATTTTTTTAAAATAGTAAGATATCAAAACTACCTTGGAATCCAAAAAAAAAAAAGTTTAGTTCCCAGGATGTTTTAGTCATTTTATTATTTTTTTTGTTATTTCTCAATTTAGTTAGGGATTGTTTAGTAACTTTTAATTATTAAATATTATTTTTAAAAAAATTTATTGACGCATATGTCAGTGCGTGACAACCCCCATGCCATTTAGGTGTTGGATGAGGGCCCGTCTAGTTACCAAAATCTTGCTTTCATGGAGGTATTAGGATCTGCATGTCGTTCTCTTTCTAACGGTATGACACATGCTTACAGAAGAGGTCTGGTTGAGCTGCGGTGAAGTTTTTTTTTTTTTTTTCTCTCTCATACTCTTGAAATTCACGCCTCACCTTCCAAAAAAAAATAATTGTGCCCTCCGATTTGCAATTTTACCGATTTTTCTTTTTTCCCTTGCTGCAATTCAAGGGAAAAGAACGAGATGGATGGTTGTAACCGATGCAGCGAGAACCTAATTCACAAGGCAGCATATGCTGTAAACAAAAATTCCAACACCGAAATCATCATTTCATTGCAGAGAATACACTGCCTCTTTACTTTATCGGTTCTTAGTGTTAAAAGTTTACATCATTCATTAATTCCAAGTACGAAAATAAATTAAAAAGGAAAAAAAATCATTCAATAAAGATCCCTTTTATTAGATGTTACAATAGGCCGAAAGGTTCAGGCAGAGACTCAGATCCATTATCAAAGAAGGGACCTTGATCGGATTTATCATCAATACTGTGCAACCAGTTTGTGTTCTTCAAGTCCTCGAGTAATATTGCATCATATCGAGAGCTTTCATAGATGTCAACGTCACTCAATTTTGCAGAGTATCGCCCATCATTTGCTTCATGCCCGATTTCTGCAGCCCTGCTAAAGTGGATTTCATCATCCAAAACATCTCCATTTTGTGAATTTCCGTTGTTGATGGATTCTTGCGTTCTCCGAGAACGGACAGATTGGCTTTTGGGAGTGGTGGATCTAATGCTCTGAGGGAAGAGGGTGGTGCTTGAAAGTGATCGAGCGCTTCCTGTGCCATTTCTTATGTCCTACATCAGTAAGTTGATATACTGTGAGGATTATCATAAGATAGAACTGTCTCGTGAAGGCAGAAGTAAAAAAAAGTTTCATGCAACAGTAACCTAACATGGAAATCTCTTGTTGAGGAAATATAAGCATCTGTTTCTGCCTGTGTCACCTAACTTAATAGACAATAATCATCAATCCAGGCTCTCGGTCACAAGAATAGGCAAATCATCAGAGTCACACTTCAAAACTATCAGGGTATGAAATTTGAACCAACAACCAGGGAAAAAAAAGTAAAAAGATCATGCTGCTAGTTCAATGGCAGCCAATAAATAAACAGCATCGTTATCTATTATAATGATGATATTGGCATAGCATTGTGTGATGCATGAAGGTTAGCACTTAAAATCAACACGGACAAAAATGATCACATCAGACATTTTGAATGAGTTGGGTGCAACACAACATAGAAAGCTAGTTTATCACAACATGGAAGGAAGAGTACACATACCATATGCCTGATGGCCATATCCAGAGACTTCTTAGATATAGTCCTCCCAAACCCAGTGCTATCTGAGGCAGCTGATGATGACTTTACTGGTCGTCTTATTCCTACTTCTGACACATGTGAGACCTTTCGAGGCTCGGGTGTATCAGCAACATGCCCATTACTATGCACACGGCCCTTTCCAGATGGCTCTGTGAGTCTTCCCCTTGTGACAATTGGAGATGAATGTCTTCTTGGTGCATTCAAAGAGCCCATGGTTTCTGGGTTCCCCTTCATAGCTGAAGAAACACCTGTCCTGGACCTACCTGCAGAAAGCGGCCTCCCCTGCAAAGTTGTTCTGAGGTTTGGAGGTGTGTCTAGAGGAAAATCAGGAGGAATAACTGGTTGCTGTGGTGGCCGAACTCGAGGGCTCGGGGAACTTGGTCGGGATGCTGGCCCGGGAATGCGACCATTTGAGAGAACACGTCCAGCAGAAGTTGAAGGACTTGATGCAGCAGATGAGGAAGGTGCTGGGTTCCGACGTGTAGGAGTTGATGGACGAGAATTTGATCGAGTGGGTGCTGCACTAAAGTTTGCAGGACTTTGCCCCCTAGAACTTGGAGTGGAGGGCCTCAAGTTTTGGGAGGGTGGAGTCTTGTCAACTGATGAGCTGGTGGGGGCAGGTCGAACTCTTGACGGGGTTGAGGAACGTGATGGTGTTGGGCGGGCTGGTGGTGTGGAAGGTCTTGCTACAGGTGGCGTGCGGGTTATTGGGGAGGATGGTCTAGTATAAGATGAGACAGAGGCTGAGCTTGTATTTAGGATTGAAGAGGACCTATTCGAGGAATAGGTACTGTATTGTGAAGAAGATATAGAAGATCGAGTCACTGAACTGCTTCTAGTTGGTCTTGAGGAATGGTAACTCTCTGATTGTGAAACTGAAAGCTGAGAGAGAGAGAGAGAGAATTAGGCTTAAACTTCCATAGCTGATTTTGTGTCATCCCATTATCACAATAAATTCCTTCCAAAATAGAAGAAATATTCTTGCTCAACCAGGGGGTAATTCAACAAGCATAAAATGATCTAAAATTGGGGCAAAGACTGACAGTGCATAGCTTAGAAAAAGAAAAGGAGAGCATACCCTAGAAACCACCTTGGTAGTAGAAGTTGATCTAGCCAAAGAACTGCTTCGTGGAGCCACTGAAGTTGGTTTTGATTCACTTCCTTCCGATGAAGGAGAAAGAGGAGTTCCAGGGGGGGTAAGAAGCCTGATGACATAAAAAGAAATAAGTATGGGTTATGGTATATGAATGCTAGTTTCTTGGTTTTCGATACAAGAGTAACAAGCTTAGCCTATGGATGTTTATTGAACACAAAACGAACATTTAACTGCTAATACTTCAAGCCTAAATTATTTGCTAAATCTTGTCAGTCAAGTGCAAATAAATTAACAGCGGGACAATGACTTGGTTAGAACTTCAACTCATATTAAAAATGTCAAGTTTTTGGTCTATAAGAAAGCGCTTGCGCAGAAATATTCTGAATGGTATTCAAGTAACCATGTCCAACTACCATTTTGAGAGTTTCTCCTGATATTCTTCTCTGTCTTGCACAATAAAGTTGCTCACCATTCGAAATAAGCAGTGCAAAGTTGTCTGCAACTCTTAGAAGCATCAGAACAAAGCAGGTCAGGATTTCCATTTTGAATTCATTAAAGGCTAGAACGCAAAACTCTATAAGAGATCCCTATGTGCCATCAACATAAGAATCAGAGTTCCTTCTTTTTTTTTCTTCTTGGGTTGCCTAAATTGTACTATCCATTCCAAAATATCTTTAATCAAAGCAGAAAAGGGGGACTGGTTATCCAAAGTTAAAGGACTTCCAAGACAATCTGATCCTTTAGCAAACCATGTTTCACCTGGAACTATCAATCCAACATACCTACACATATCAATATCGATACAAATCTGTTGAGAAATTTTTAACTTTGAATCCAGAATTCCAAATGAAACAAATCTTATACCAGACACAACTAGCATCAATGATGTTGACCAAAAAAAAAAGGAACAAAAAAATCTGAAAAAAAAAATTTTAACATGTAATTGCCGAATCTGGAAAGCGTCAGAGATTTACCAATCATAATCATGCTTCCCTCCCTCAGTGGATGATAACAGATCATCGATCCCGCTCCTTGCAAATTTAGCTGAGCCAACTGCAAGTCTCTCCAATTTCACTGAAACTGTAACCAATAACCCCACTTCAAATCATAAGACCACCACACATATTTCCCCACAAGAACAACTATATATATAGAAACAGAGAGAAAATCTCAGCCATATAGACAAGCAAAAGTCAGTCCTGGCTAAATTAAAATAAAATTGGGAATTAAGAGAAAAATCCCATATAATAAATCACCATATCTGTAAATTCAGAAATCAATAAATAATGAATCAAATCCATCAAAACTAAACACAAAAACAAGAGAAGAGGCTATGGTGGTTCTTTCCAAACTGGCCGTCATGCTAGCAATAGAAACGACAACGTTTTGATTTTATTTTCTTTCCTATTCTGTTTCTTTTATTATATATAGTGTTCAATATAGTCAGTGACATCATTTTTCATTTCCAAATCTCTCATTCGTCAGTAAAATGACCAAATTATCCTCTTCCTCATTCCAGCACCTCATCAAAGGATTGCGAGAAACACAAAACACCACCGATGGCATTTCCAGCAACATAACTGAAAGAAAACCCATAACATACCATCAGAAGATTCATCGGAGGAGACAGAGAGACCGCGGCGGTTCTTGGAGAAGAGATCCAAGTTCTCGTCCGTGCCATTATTATTTTTAGAGAAACCACCGCCACCCGTTACATTATGACCACGGCGGTAGTACTGGGATCCCATCGGAATATTCCTCCCTCCCACTAGAGATTCTCTCAAACTCCCATTAGTGCTCCTAGAATTATTATTATTAATATTAATATTATTATTCATCATTTCTTTCCTTTTTTTTCTTTAGCTAAGCTACTACCAGCAACATCCACATATTAGCTTCTCTAAAGCAGCAAAATGTATGTCAAAAAGAAAGAGAGAGAGGATGACAAGATCTACTGCAAGAAAGAATGAGGAGAGAGAGAGAGAGAGAGAGAGAGAGAGAGTGCAGCTGATGCGAAGACAGACAGTCAGTCACCGAGTTCTCTTTTGTTTTCTTCAATGTTTTACGTCATGGAAGAGAGAAAGGGGTTTGGATCTGTGTTTTTTTTAATTATTTATATGAACAGAGTACATATTTGGTCCCCAATCACCATATGAATATCAAATGGATCTCCGAACAAAAACTATTATCAATCGAGTGCCCATCAGCCAAACATGACCAAATTAATTATCCCATCCCACCCCCACCATTGGGATTTATGACAAAACGGTGTGTATTAAATACAATAAATATTTCCTGTTTTATATGATTTAAAAGGGAAATATATTTTCATGAAGATGGTCAATTGGGCACTGTCCGGTATGTGGGGACCCAAGTGAGAATTGGTTTTGTAAAGGGACTTAATTGAGGATTTTATAATAGCTGGGGATAAATATGACCTTTTACCTGCTTATCTTTGTGGGTATGGTCAAAACATAATTAATTAGCCTTTAGAGAGCCAGATTTAGGGAGATCGGTGCTCAGGTGTAGTTTTTGTCAATGGAGGATAACAAGACAAGACAGAATGGTAAA
>Ga0325402_1006668_pt1 | contig 10931 bp, 5 predicted proteins | sample PopdelMetagenome_22_FD_207212 | JGI IMG/M metagenome (GOLD analysis project Ga0325402, IMG submission 207212) | Populus deltoides microbial communities from Bellville, Georgia, United States - Xylem-PdKOR-R3 | ecosystem: Host-associated > Plants > Phyllosphere > Stem > Wood/Secondary xylem...
TGTTCTAAAAGTAAAAGAGCCGTGCATGGTCCGAGAACTTGGAAGAAACGTGATTGCTACGATGATAGCTGCTGAATCTGCTCCGGTACTGCATGAACTATCGCAAGGACCTGGGGATTAATTTATCAATCGATCGAATGAGAAATTTCTTCCTGTGATAAATCACGGCTTCCGTTTCTGTTTTCATTTATTGAATAATGATAATTTATTTGCCTGTAGCCCTGTTTTCATTTATTTTTCTATTTTCATTGAATATTATGTTTATGTTTATTTTATTTTATAAGCTTCATAAAAAATAACAATTTTTCTCAAGTCATAACTAAGAAATAAATAATTTTGTATTTATTAATATATTTTTATACTTTCATGAATAAAAATAATTATTTTATTTTACCCATGCTGAAGTGGTAGATTTAAATAATTAAATAGTTTTATTTGTTTTTGAAAATAACTTATGTATATGTTTTTTAATTATTTTATTTTAAATAATAAATATTTTTATTATCATAAATAACTATATATTTAGTTATGTACTAGCTAATTATCTCACCTTCCGTAGCGGATTAGGTATTTTTTGTATTTGAATTTTACTTTCGAATTGAGGGTGTTCTCGAATTCAAGAGAAACTAGTACGGGTAGACAAGTTTTGTGCCTGCGGGCTGTGGCATAGCTCTTCTTTTATCTTATTTTATGTGTGGCTTCAGTAACTTAACACGTCACGTTTCTGTTTCTCATGCAGCGGCGGCGGCGGATGGATTCTTAAATCACCTCAAGCTTGAACCATGGGATTCCAAAGACACCTAACGACCCGGGGTTCAGATCAAAGGCTGAAGCTCGCAGACGCGCGATTGGTTCGGTGCTAGTGGACTCGAAGGTTGGGCCAAGCAAGTTGACCCAGAGGCGTGGTCATGGCGGGTTGATCGGGCCCTAAAGACCGGACCGAGTGGTTGTAACCCAGGAACTTTTTGTAGGTGGAAGACTTCAGGTGAGGGCCGTGAGGACATGATGGCGGAGACGAGGCAGGGCGACCAAAAGGTCTGAAGCTTGATGACACAGGGAAAGATCGGGTGACATATATATATAGACTCGGAGACGATCTATAAAAACAAATACCTTCTTAATATTTTTTATAATATTATTAATCCCCTATTATTCTTTTTAATTTTTACTAAACATCCTTAACATTTTTTTTTATTCAGTAACACTTAAGTTTTAAATCCTTACACTCTTAATTTTTCTCAACCAACTTTTCCACCTCATACCAGACACAACCTCGTACTAAGAAAAGCATATGCTTCTTCGATAGCATGGTACTCTCAGTAATCTACATACCAGGAACACCCTTGATTTGTTTTTGTAATTTTTTTTTATTATTAATATGGGTGTTTGAGTTAGCTTGCAAGTATTTTGACTAATTTCACAGACTTTGAAGTTAACGATATGTAATTTTTTTCTTAGCCAAATTCTAAATTGTTTATGAGCTATATGGTAATAATAAAAAATCTTGGTGAAAAGATAAATCCCACAGACTTTGATACTAGCTTTATGCTTTTTACATTGCAGTCATTTTATTATACTTTTTATTTTTTATATTCATCAAAATACAAAATTGCTTCTCATTTTATATTATAATAATAAAAAAAATCATTTTGAAAATACCACATTGCCCATTGAATCCAATTTTTTTTAAAAGCATTTGGTTGGTTTTACTAATTTAATAATGACTAATACTTTATATAAAAAATTTTAAGTTATGTAGTGTGAATGAGAAAACTATCATTATACTATTTTAATTAATAGTGTTTTCGAATCTTAAGCTACAATATTTTTTTCAATGCCTATTAGTTTTTGTTAATATCATATAAATTTTTTATTAACATGGAAACGTAATCCTACCAGTATAATAATGGCATTCCAATATATTATTACTACTCACACGTTCAGGTTTGGCAAACTAAATTTTTAATATCAACACCATGGTAGACTTTTCATGACCTCGCAAGCAAATGGGGTCGGGCACCTAAAAGTAGATGAAAATGGGCTTCTCAATGCCAAAGTCCATTTGAGAAAGGAGGAAGAGATGATGCCAAAATCTGCGAAAAGATAGATAAGAGCTTGCTGGAGTGAAGTGTCCCATTCCCAGTCAAATGCTTGCAGACAGACAGAAACAAACTCCCTTTTCATCCAGGTTTGGTTTCATTCATCTAATCTTATAAAAGGGTTTTTTTTTTTTATAACTCCATTTTGAAATTATAAATTTCGGATTTTGCATTTAATTAACTATTTGGAGTTTAGGGAACAGCAAAAATATCAAGGTAATCTCTTCTATCTATAAATTGCTCTGTTGAAACATTTTTTCTTCTTGAAAATATCAAGGTAAACAAAGAATTACGTCCCTGTCATTGCTGGTTTGAAATGGTAAATAGGAGCATGACTTTTTCAAGACAGAGTAAATTATGTGGAAACTGGAAAGATCTTGTGATGATATCTATGAATATTCCGATGCTGCAAATCATACCCTAAATTTTAATCCCTTTTTATATTTTGCAATATGGTGGTGTATAACTAACTACAAATGAGAATTTGCAGTACTCAATTCCTGTAGAGCAGGTGAAGTATTCTTGCCTTTCTTGGATTTATTTATGTTGACTTTTGGAAAATCACATCTTAGTTTAATGTTTTCTTGACTTTTGGGAAATCACATCTTAATTTACTGTGTTTTTCCTCTTATTAAACCATCAAGTTGTGGCGTAGGGTGGTGTTGCTGACGCTTGGTTTGTTGAACCGAGCCCTGGTTTCAAATAATTTCTTATGTATCCGAAACATGTTTTTTTATATCAATTTGTGGGATGAAATTTTTAAAATTTATGAAAGAATTTGCTGAGGGGTCAATTTTTCTCTCCATAATAGTCGTCAGCATTTTGGCAATCATAGCGTGCAGATTCAAAAAGGTTTTGTGTCTATGGTTTGCAGTCGGTTCTTCGTTCTTTTCATTTCCTATCTACTGGGTTTCGTGGTGAGAGTAGCATGACTGGATCCAGAAGCATGCGCTTGTGGGAAATTAAAATCTTGCTTCCTGATAAAAAAGAAGGAAGCCTGACTTGGGAACCAAAACCATTTCAGCTCAATAATGCATAGTTTACTGAGCATTTCCCCACTCTTTCCCCATCCTTCAGGCCTTTTTAGTTTCTACAGAGTTTTGCAACAGAGAAAGGGGGCTTATGGAATTTGATTTTACTAATCTGTTGGGTGTGGAAACCCACCCGTAACGGGATGTTCTCTAGCTGCTTGATATTTCCATTTCTTGTCTTTGGATTCATGATATGGATGTGTTCATCGGATGACAGTTCATGCACAAGCAGTGGAGAAGAATTTCCTTGCTTTTCCCTTTCTTTCTTTAAGGTTTTATGTTATTTCATTACCACTGCTGAATAATGCTTGGAAAAGTTTTTACTGTTCCTGTTATAATTACGACGATGATGATCAAGATTGACATTTTTACTATCATCATGCCAATATGTTGATAAATATTAAGTTTTCCATGGTAAGTTATGCTGCTGAAATTACACCTGTAAAGTCAAGCGTCAGCTTTAAGGGAAGCAAGGTGGAGAGAGTAAAAAATACACTATTTTGCTAGACCCTCCGGAAGATATGCTTAAAGCACACCTCAAGAGAAGATGGGCGAACGGAGAATGTGAAGTCACTTTGCATCCAGTGCTATTGAAAGTTAAACCATATATTCGTCTGACCAATATACACGATGGTTGGCAATGGGCAATTTTTAATTGACAACACTTTGCACCTATTGTTAGCGACTGGCTGAGAAACATTAAAAAATAGCAAGTCTTAACTATTAAGATTCTTTTTGCTACTAAGAAAAAGGAAATGCAATAGAATTCTAGAGGGTATTTGGCAAGATCAGCAATGGCAACCTTGCAACCAACGCCAAGCCCCCAGCACATCATAATATTACGAGTGGAGAGTGGGGTTGGGGGGCATGGGAAAGAAGTAGAGAATAAAAAAAGAAAAGAAGAAGACAACTCAATTGAGAGGGGAGAGACGATGGAAATTGTGGAGTTGGAAGACATGATAAGCTCTGAAACAACATGAGATGATTATGAAGTTTTTGAACGCTCAAGCTTACACGATTTGTGGCCAGTGGTCATCAATCAATCATCATCCAACAAAAAGTCCACCGCAGCCAGCACCACCAAAAGTAAACGCCATTTGAGATTCATATATCTAATGATACAGCCTTTTATTTATTTATTTATATTTTATATCATGTAGTTGCCACTAAAATATCAAATGACCTAACGTCACGCCCGCACTCTCTTCATCTCTCTCTCTCTCTCTCTTTAGGTCAATGAGGGGTTCGATTGCAATCTCACATCTTTGTAAGCCTACAAGTTCTCCTAGATAGAATGGATAATCATGTACTTGGCCATCTCTTCTTCCATCATCTCCTCCACCCCCATCCCCCCACCTTCTCCTCCTCCTCCTTATGTCTTTTTCTTGTTCCACTATTTTGGTCCCTTAAACTTGAATGATGGTGAGGATAATGGTCAAGAAAGACAGCTTTTCTACTCTGTCTGGCTTGACATATCAAATCATTATAATTCAAAGACCAACGCCCCCTTCCTCCTCTTCCTTGGTCATGGTCTTATTTCTTCTTTTAATAGCATCGCTACTGTCTCCTTGCCATGCTGCTACTGTCTGCAATCAAGATGATCACGACGCTCTCTTGTCCTTCTCCTCCTATTTATCATCTCCTTTGAATTGGGATCGCTCCACTGATTGCTGCCTCTGGGAAGGAGTTGATTGCAATGAAACTGCAGATGGCCGAGTAACCAGTCTCTCTCTACCTTTTAGAGACCTTACTGGTACCCTATCCCCATATCTTGCCAATCTCACAAGCCTTACTCACCTCAATCTATCACATAATCGCCTGCATGGTCCTCTACCAGTTGGATTCTTTTCCTCTCTCAGCGGCCTCCAGGTCCTTGATCTCAGCTACAACCGTCTCGATGGTGAATTACCATCCGTTGATACCAATAACCGTATCCCTATCACGATAGTAGACTTGTCTAGCAACCACTTCGATGGGGAATTAAGTCACTCCAACTCATTTCTCCGGGCAGCCTGGAATTTGACAAGACTTAATGTCAGCAATAACAGCTTCACAGGCCAAATTCCTTCCAACGTCTGCCAAATTTCTCCTGTTTCCATAACCCTCCTTGACTTCTCCAGCAATGATTTCAGCGGGAACCTTACTCCAGAACTAGGGGAATGTTCCAAGCTTGAGATATTCCGCGCTGGTTTCAATAATCTCTCGGGGATGATTCCTGATGATCTGTACAAAGCAACATCACTTGTACATTTCTCGTTACCTGTTAACTACCTCTCTGGTCCAGTCAGTGATGCTGTGGTCAATCTCACTAATCTTAAGGTTCTCGAGCTGTACTCCAATAAATTTTCCGGCAGGATACCAAGGGAGATAGGCAAGCTCTCCAAGTTGGAACAGTTGCTGCTTCACATTAACAGTCTCGCAGGTCCTCTGCCTCCATCTCTGATGAACTGCACCAAACTAGTAAAATTGAATCTGCGAGTCAATTTCTTGGCAGGAAATCTCTCTGACCTCGATTTCTCCACACTCCCCAAGCTTACCACCCTCGATCTTGGTAACAACAACTTTACAGGTATCTTTCCCACAAGCCTCTACTCATGCACATCACTAGTTGCAGTTAGACTTGCCAGTAATCAGATAGAGGGGCAGATCTCACCTGACATAACAGCTCTAAAATCTCTGTCTTTTCTCTCAATTTCCGCCAACAACTTAACTAACATTACTGGGGCTATCCGAATTCTGATGGGTTGCAAGAGCCTCACTGCTCTCATCCTCTCCAATAATACTATGAGTGAAGGTATACTAGACGATGGAAATACATTAGATTCAACTGGATTCCAAAATCTCCAGGTTTTGGCCCTAGGTCGTTGCAAACTCTCTGGTCAAGTGCCTTCCTGGCTAGCCAGCATCACGAGCCTACAGGTCATAGATCTGTCTTACAATCAAATCAGGGGTTCAATTCCTCGTTGGCTGGGTGATCTGTCAAGCCTTTTCTACTTGGACTTGTCCAATAACCTTCTTTCAGGAGGATTTCCTCTGGAGCTCGCAGGATTGCGAGCACTAACATCGCAAGAGGCTGTTAAACGAGTGGAAAGAAGTTATCTAGAGTTGCCCGTGTTTGTCAAGCCCACAAATGCTACCAATTTGCAGTACAATCAGCTCTCTAACCTGCCACCAGCTATATACCTTAAAAACAACAACCTCAGTGGCAACATCCCTGTACAGATTGGCCAACTGAAGTTCCTTCATGTGCTGGATCTCAGTGATAACAGATTCTTCGGGAACATTCCTGATCAGTTATCGAACCTCACTAACTTGGAGAAATTGGATCTCTCAGGAAATGACTTATCCGGAGAAATCCCCGCTTCACTCTCAGGTCTGCATTTCCTGTCTTTGTTCAATGTTGCCAATAATGAACTTCAAGGACCTATACCATCGGGAGGTCAGTTTGATACTTTCCCCAGTTCCAGCTTTGTAGGGAATCCAGGGTTGTGTGGTCAGGTTTTGCAGCGATCTTGCTCCAGTTCACCAGGAACCAACCATTCTTCGGCTCCTCATAAAAGCACAAACATAAAACTCGTCATTGGACTTGTTGTTGGTATCTGTTTTGGCACCGGTTTATTTATTGCTGTGCTAGCACTGTGGATATTGTCCAAGAGAAGGATCATTCCTGGAGGGGATACCGACAACACCGAGTTGGATACAATTTCCATCAACTCTGGATTTCCTCTCGAGGGTGACAAGGATGCCAGTTTAGTTGTATTGTTCCCAAGTAATACTTATGAGATCAAGGATCTAACCATATCTGAACTCTTGAAATCCACTGACAATTTTAATCAAGCAAACATTGTCGGTTGTGGGGGTTTTGGTCTGGTGTATAAAGCAACATTAGGAGATGGGAGCAAACTGGCTGTCAAGAAACTCTCCGGAGACTTGGGTCTGATGGAAAGAGAATTCAGAGCAGAGGTGGAGGCTCTTTCCACAGCTCAACATGAAAACCTGGTTTCCCTGCAAGGCTATTGTGTGCACGAGGGATGTCGCCTGCTTATATATTCCTTCATGGAAAATGGGAGTTTGGATTACTGGTTGCATGAGAAGACTGATGGTGCATCCAACCTGGATTGGCCCACGAGGCTCAAGATTGCACGGGGCGCAGGTTCTGGTCTGGCTTACATGCACCAGATATGTGAGCCTCATATTGTGCATCGTGACATCAAATCTAGCAACATCCTCCTTGATGAGAAGTTCGAAGCACATGTAGCAGATTTTGGATTGTCCCGGTTGATTCTTCCTTACCAGACTCATGTTACAACCGAACTTGTTGGAACTCTGGGTTATATTCCTCCGGAGTATGGGCAAGCATGGGTAGCTACTTTGAGAGGAGATATATACAGTTTTGGAGTTGTTATGCTTGAACTGCTGACTGGGAAGAGGCCTGTGGAGGTATCCAAGCCAAAGATGTCAAGAGAATTGGTTGGCTGGGTGCAGCAAATGAGAAATGAGGGTAAACAAAATGAAGTCTTTGATCCTCTCCTGAGAGGAAAGGGTTTTGATGACGAGATGCTGCAAGTACTAGATGTGGCCTGCATGTGTGTTAGCCAGAACCCTTTCAAGAGACCAACCATCAAGGAAGTTGTTGATTGGCTCAAGAATGTTGGCTCGCACAGAAATGAAAACAAGGGTTAGTGGAAAATGGTCTTCAACACATATTAAACAGACATGTATACCTGCACAAAATATGAGGGTTTTTTTGTTAATTGTTTTCGAATGTAAATGGATAATTTTCCTATCATATGGTATATAGACGAACAGAAAAAGAAATTACAATTTATAATCAGTTATTAACGGAGGAATCTATAAGTTGAGTTAAAGATATAGTAGTCTTATGACTGTAACTTCATCTCCCATACATGCAACCTATCACCTAGAAGCACATAAAACAGCAGCTTCTTGCCTTAAACATTAACAACTCCTCATGGTCATCTCCGATACATTCATTAACTGTATCACTGCATTTTTTATAACTGAACCAATCTAGATTCACTATTCATTTACCTTTGAGTTGCAGCAGACCATAGTCATTTAAATAATATTGTCAATATTTTTTTTTTTTGGGTGCAATAATGGATTATATTAAGAAAGACCAAGGCCACTAGAGGGCCACTCCAATAACACCAGCTAAAAAAAATATAAAGCATGCCTGGAGGAGGATTAGTCCAGTGCACGAATTGCTAAGATCAGGAGGAACCCATCTTGTCAATATTCGTAAAGAAGGTAGAGTGTTGATGTTCAAGAATGAAGTTATGTAAGAAGACTTAGAACTTTTAGTTGGTAGTTGGTACAACATCCTGAAGGTTGAAGAAAAAAATGAGTATATTTTGCGGGATACAATTGCGAATGAAGAGGACTTATATAAGATGATAAAGATGCCTTTCGTTTAACGAATCACAGCATTGCAAGTCAAATGGGTCTTGAGTAAGCAGATTAAAAAATTCTTATCAATCAAAGCAAATCGCAAATCGAAGTAATAGCACCATCAAAACACCTAGAGCCATCTCTTTCCATCAAAAAGTAAACTAAAAAACTGATAGAAGTTATTGCAGTCCTCAAAATGCTCTTCTAAATTGCCAGTTCATGCCTTTAGAAGTTCCATTTGAACAATGTAGGCCATCCAATATTCAACTTCTCTTCAAAGCAGCCATTAAAAGGAATGATAATTAAATAACTAAACTACAAGATGAGATTCTCTATAGCCTTTAGCAAACAAGATAAGATTCTCTATAGTCTTTAGCGAGGCAGATGTTTATCTCTTCGGGCATAATGATGCATAAAGCACTAATCACTTACTTTTAGCCAAATTCTAGCATTTGGTTACAAAGTAACAAGCTAAGAAGGCCAACAGAACCCAAATATCAAAGAAAAAGAATTGAGTGGTTAGGGATGACGCGTATCACTAAGAGAGGAAGAGAAAAGGGAAAGCATAATAACTTACTTTAATGAACCAAACTTCAGCATCTGGAAGTTGAAATTGCTGATTCTGCCTTTGTCAACTACTAGGTCATTTTTGCAAAGTAGGCATTAAAACAAACAGCTAGCCTGCAAAGGACACATTAACCAGCCATGAGCATAAATTGATATAAAAGTTTGCTAGAGAAAGAGATTATCTTGAAGTTCAGTGCTGTGCTTGAGAGCAGAGAAAAGGAAAGAAAAAAAGGTGTTGATTGGACAACGATGAAAATGATGCGTTCAGGCAATAATGAGAGAACAAGTTCCGTCTGTCTTCGATACAAGAAGAAGTAGAACAGGAGCATTGCTGCTGCTGTTGCTGTTGCCTACTAAATATATGATCTGTTGCAACTTTGAGAGGCAAAAAGTTAAAACAAGTACTCCTGCTACTAATGGATCCTCCATATAGCATGTAGTGTTGTAATGTCAAAAGTAAAATGCTTGGCAATGGCAATGACAGCCATCTCCAATTCAATCCCATGTTTCCATTTTGGGTTTTGTACGAAACCCACTTTAGAGAACTTGTATGTGGTCGAATGAGGTGTTTTTGAGATTCTTAGCGAGAATGAAGCCATCAGTGGTGTTGAAGATAGCTCGAGTGTTTGGGAAGCGAAGCTATGGAGAGTGGCCATAGGAGGAATATGTTCACCATATTGACAAGTGTCAATGGTGCTATCTGCCCTTAAAAAACATGTATCAATAAAGTTCTGTGTGGTTTTACTAATGCGCTGCTTACTGCTAAAAAACCAGACGAGGTATGTCTTATGATCATCACTCATCAGGCTTCCAGATTGAAATTGAAACTGGAACTGAACCCAGAGTCTGTGCTCATGTACATGGTTATTTTCCAAATGTGGGACCCAAAATTAAAATATGGTAAAAAAAAATAGACATAAGTCTATCCAGAAATTTATATTGATTAAAATGGACTAAAAAACCATAAATTTCAATCCAGCCCAAATTAGGTCGCTGTGTTAAAAAACAAATCCTAAAAATAAGAGAACAAACCATAAATTTATCACATGAATATGAAAATAAAGAATTCACATTTTTGAATGTTAAGAGAAATAATATATTTATATATTTTACAAAATGTAATTTTGGCTCAATACTCATTATCCTCGAATAATAATTAAAATTGATTCATTTATCCTAAGCGAACTCTTAAAAATATATTTTAAAAATAAAATTCATCAACCAAGAATAATAACCGAAGTTGGTTCATTTATTCTAGATGGACATAAGAAATTAATTTTTTTATTTAATTTTGATATGAAAGTTATTAACCTAGAATAATAACAGATTGATTCGTTTATTCTAGAAAAACTTGAAAAAATCAAGTTTGAACATGAAAGCTATTAACTTAGAAGATCGACAAAGAAATGGTTTATTTTATCCTAAGTGGACTTAGAAAAGTTGGGTTTTGATGTGATCTTGCTCAAAGTCCATTAACCTAGAATAATGAATTCATTTATTTTAGGTAGGCTTAGAAAAATTAAATTTTAATATGATTTTGATACAAAAGCCTTTAACCTAGAATATTGACCAAAATTCATTCGTTTATTCTAGGTGGGTTTGAAAAAATTGAGTTTTGGTATAATTTTGATGTGAAAGCCATTGACCTAAAATAATGACTAAAATTGATTTGTTTATTCTAGGTCAGCTTTGAAAAAATCAAGTTTTAATATAACTTTTGATACAAAAGTCATTAAAATACAATAATGATCAAAATTAGGTAAACTTTAAAAAATCAAGTTTTAATATAATTTATCTATACAAAGGTAAGGTCATTAATATA
>Ga0325402_1006671_pt1 | contig 10928 bp, 10 predicted proteins | sample PopdelMetagenome_22_FD_207212 | JGI IMG/M metagenome (GOLD analysis project Ga0325402, IMG submission 207212) | Populus deltoides microbial communities from Bellville, Georgia, United States - Xylem-PdKOR-R3 | ecosystem: Host-associated > Plants > Phyllosphere > Stem > Wood/Secondary xylem...
GGTTGAGTATGCAACCACAAACTCAATAATAATCTAAGTACATAACTAAAACGTGGTGGGTGCCACGTTGGGTTGAGTATGCAACCACAAACTCAACAAAATAAGATGCAAAATGATATAAAAAATAGAGATATATCTGTTCGTTAAAGTTATTTTTGGTCAAAGCACGAATCTGTACACATAAGCCCACCGTGGCTACACATCATCTATACACTCTCGCCATTATTAATCCCTTTTAGTTTTCATTTTCTTTTGGAACCGACCGCTAGCCCCTTATCCTTCCATGCCCTGCTGGCTCCTCCTCATTATATACTCACCGTTTATATTAGAACTTATCATCAAACATATTAAAGTACGAGTTAATTTATATTAATTTAAAAAGATATTATTTTTATTTTTTAAAGTAAAATGGCAACATTTTTTTAGATCAGATAGAATTTTAATTAGATGAATTAATTCATTAGTTGAAACATGAAATCAATCAAATTAGCATGTTTGGAAATATGATAAATGTTGTTTTTTAAAATATTTTTTATTTTAAAATATATCAAAATATTTTTTTTAAAATTATTTTTAATATCAACATATCAAAATAATTTAAAAATATATTAATATAAAAAAAATATTTAATTTTTTAAAAAACACTTCCAAACCACACCCTTAATTACACCAAATCCCAATTAATTTAATTGAACTCGGCAAATCACATGACTGTCTAGACTTTCACGAGCCTCCATCCATACCTTGGGCGCTACGACTTGTCATGTCCTAACACAATCTTCTCTGGCATCTAGCAAGCATATTCCTTGGATATTCTTTTTTGTTCATAAAGGAAAAAAGATTTTTGTCTTAATTCTGTTTTCCCTCTTATGACTGTCTGGATTTTATTCTCTTTTATGACTGTTTAGATTGGAAGATTTTTGTAGCTGGCGGGCTGGCTTTGTTTTTCCATAAGAAGAAGAAGAAGACCAGATAACCGGTGGGCGGGTTTTTTGACCATCCATTATATATATAAATTCACAAATTGTAACCAATTAAATCTGACCACGGAGGAGAAAAAATGAATTAATTAAACAGTAAAATTATATATATGAGGAAAAAAAAAAAAAGACATACAGCAGAGATTTAGAAATATCCGAGAAGGATATCACAATGCAAAATTTTGGAATATTCGAAGCGGAGATCCAACTCTTTTCCTCTCCTCTCCTCTTCACGATTATATAAACCCCTCTCCAATCCCTTCTCTTCGCAACAATCTCCAAAATCCCTTCTATATCCCGCCCCCTTGCTGTCTTCTTCAGCTGGTTATAATAATTGCACAGCATGGCTCTTAAAGCTGTTCATGTCTCTGATGTACCCAATCTTGACCATGTCCCTGACAATGCCTCTCTTTCTCTCTACTCAACTCGTCTCTCCAAAGGTAAATTGTCAGGAAGAGAAGGTTCTTGGAGTTTCTTGATGTTTTCTTGGTGCGGGCTTGATTTTTCTTTCTTTCTCTTTGCAGGAGTTGAGATGAATAGAGCAGCTACGTTCAAGATGCCAAAGTTTATGGTGATTGGACATAGAGGGAATGGAATGAATGTATTGCAATCAACAGATGGTAGGATGAGAGAGATTAAAGAGAACTCCATTATGTCTTTCAATAACGCTGCCAAACACCCCATTGATTTCATCGAATTTGATGTTCAGGTATAATTACTTCTTTATATCTTTTTCTCTTCTTAATCTGTTCTAGACTGAAATATAAATAAAAATCTTGTTTTTAATGTTTGTTGGGACTTGAATCTTCCAAACTGGGTGTTGTTTCTTTGACGTTGTAGACTTGTCGGTTGTTGGACGCCGCATACCGTTTGGCAGCGAAAACGCTATTTGTGGAAGAATTTTTTTTTTTCAAGAAAAAATAATTTTTTAAAATTTTTTTAGTCTGTTTTTATATTTTGATATTAAAAATAAAATTTATTAAATAAAAAAAATATTATTTTAAATGCAATTTCTACTGATCTCTTAATCTTTTTTAAAAAAACTTCCGGTGGTTTGGTAAATTAAATTCGAAATCAATTTCTTTTTGTTTTTTCCTTTTCTCTCAGTTTTTAGTTTTATGATAGGAGGATATTGAACTGATTGTGTTTATTTTTGATGGGTATGATTTTTTGTTTCTGAAGAAATAAAATAGAAATAGAATTGAAAATAAAAGTGTGGAGCTGAATGAGGCAAAGAAAACGAACTGTCGTTTTTGTAGGTGACAAAAGATGACTGCCCAGTCATTTTCCATGACAACTTCATCCTCTCTGAAGATAATGTAAGTGTCTTTGATCCTTTTGGAGTCTCTATTTTCGGCTTTATTGTTTAGAAATAAAATGTTTTTAGCTAATTAAACTCATGGATATGATTTTATTTGTAAATTCAGGGCACTATTTTTGAGAAGAGGGTGACAGAACTTTGCCTTTCTGAATTCCTATGCTTTGGACCCCAAAAAGAAGGAAGGGCTGGCAAATCTTTACTCAGGAAAACTAAAGAAGGAAAAATACTGGAATGGAATGTAGAGAAAGATGACTCCTTATGCACCTTGCAAGATGCATTTCAACAAGTGGAGTCCTCACTTGGCTTTAACATTGAATTAAAATTTGATGACCACATTGTCTACCAGCAAGATTATCTCATTCGTGTTCTTCAAGCCATCTTGCAGGTACATATAGATGATATTTTCTTAATCAAGACTGCTTTTTTTAGCTTAAAACAAATAATGCGTGCTGGTTCAAGTTTGTATACTATGAGAGTTTTCTTAATTGGTGAGTTAATTTTGTGGTTTAGGTGGTATTTGATCATGGTAAGGATAGGCCTGTTATTTTCTCATCTTTCCAACCTGATGCAGCACTGCTTGTCAGAAAACTGCAGAGCACCTTCCCTGTAAGTTGTAAACTTTGATTATTCACTCTTGTGCTCGTGTTTGTAAGTAAGCATGGCACCCTTTATCTTGCATTGATGATTGTTATCGATTGCATTACAGGTTTACTTTTTGACAAATGGGGGTAATGAGATTTTCTATGATGTAAGGAGAAATTCCTTGGAGGAGGCTATAAATGTGTGCTTGGAGGGTGGTTTGCAGGGGATTGTATCGGAGGTCAAAGGGGTGTTTAGAAATCCTGGGGCAGTGAACAAGATCAAGGATGCGAAGCTTTCTCTTCTAACTTTCGGAAAACTGAAGTGAGTGTTTGAATCTTAGGTCTTTGTTTTCTCTTATACACATGTTTCTGATAAATAATAATGCTTGCTCAAACACTGTCAGCAAGCATGGCCATGTCTGCTACAAAACACAACCAAATGTCAATTTTCAAGGTGCTGACTGTGTTTCTTGTTTTGCAGTAATGTATCAGAAGCTGTTTACATGCAACATTTAATGGGTATAGATGGAGTGATAGTTGATCTGGTTCAAGAAATTACTGAAGCGGTATCTGATTTGATAAAGCCATCTAAGATGGGAGAAGCAGAGAGTCTAGCAGAAGGGGATGGTGAGATGGAAGTAAAATCAAAGCCTCAATTCTCACAGATGGAGCTTTCATTTCTTTTAAAGCTCATCCCAGAATTGATACAGCTCTAGTTGCTTGCCCCTCTTTATCTCTAGTTTCACTACCAGTTTAGCAGTTTTGGCCCCTTTTTTTTTATTTTTTAATGCTTGTAGATGACCTGATCTCTTCTACCACTCTTACAATGAACTCTTCCCCCCCACAAGGGGAAAAAAGAATCCAGCTCTTCACCGTGAATTAGTGAGCTGCTATATTTTTTTTTTTATGAGATTTGACCCATATATATATATATATTGTTTTTTGTTATTGATTTTTGTTAATTAGAATTTTAGGTTGATTATTTGTTTTAATTTGTTTTTTATATGGTTATTATGGTTTCTTAAAACCATCTTGATATCAAGTAGGTGCTCTATTTCAATAAAAAAAAACAAAACAATTCGGTTGTTTGTAAGAAATTGAAGGTGAAAAAGACTGAAATCGAAAGCAATGAACAATAACAAGGTTTTTTTTTTATTATTATTTCTCCTTTGGTTACTTTTTATGTAATCTATTCTAGAAAAGCCTTTTCGTAATTGTCTTGGTGCTCAATTTATCAACAAAAAAAATAATATGATTTTATTGATTGTGAATAAATAAAAATAAAAAAAGTAAAATTGTTTTAAAAAACAATCATGAAGTACTTTTCTTTGAAAAACAATTATGTCAATGTTGTTTCATAAATTTTCTCGTGTTTTCGCAACAATTATTTTTTATCAATTAAAAGGTTTGGAGATTGAATGGTTTGATCTAAAATTTTATTTTTTTAACATTTTAGTTCCTATGTGTTAAAGAGGAGCGGTAGATTCACCGGATTACAACGGGTAGAAAAAGAAAGTTGATAAATATCTACTTTTTAGTGATGAAACAAGTCGTTCTTAATGACAACAGATTCTATTCTAATAGACGACAACAGATTCTAATAGACGATGAGAGTTTTATTTAGGGCTTTTTTTTCTTGTTTAAAATAGTACTTCAGAACTTGAGATTTTTTTTATGTTTAGGTTGACCTTTTGTTTTCAAACCATTTAAATGCTAATTTAAAAGCATAAAATGTGTTTATTTACTAAGTTATATATTGTCTGTGTTATTTTTTTTTAAAATAAAAGGTTGGGTGACATGACATCTACTCCTAACTAAAAAGAAAAAAATTATATGAAAGGAAAGGAAGGCGAGTGGGCTTGCTTTAAGTCCACACACCCAACCCTTTTTTTCTTTCTTTCTCATTTGATTTTTCCAAAAGATATTAGACTTGACTAAGGGGTCGAACTGGGCTAACCCAAGTCCTCGGGTTTATCATATATATATATATATATATATTAAAAACATCAAAACAAAGTCATTTTGACCAAAAAATAATTTTTTCAAAAGAAAATGTCAACGGGTTATTAAGCATGTTTTGCCAGATTTACCAGATCAACCCAGGTCAATCCCTCTTTCCATTTTTTCTTCAACTTAGACAAGTACATGCCTTGGTTGTCCAAGTCCTAGGTCAAATTGTCAGGTTGATCCAAGATTATAACTATGATTTTTTCTATATATTTGTTTTACAATCTTATCCTTCAAAAATTGATCTTTACTATCATTTTCTTTTTGGAGTTAAACAAAAAAATAGTCTTAGAAAGAACATAATTGTTGAACTCGGTGGATCCATTAGGATTGCCTTTAACAAAATTTACATTATTTGTTTGGGTTTTTTCGTAACCCAGTAGGTCGACTATGTTAGTTCAAGGAACCTCTTAAATAGTTTCATTTGAAACCAAAGTTAGATAAGTGGTCAGGTTGGAAGGTTTCAAAACTGATTTACTCATTGCCAAAAAATCTCCTACAACCTAGAAGTTCTTTTTTCTTTTCGCTAAAAAATGGTGCGACTCACAGTGTAACGTGAATTATCTATATAATATCTTATTATAAAAAGTAAAAAATCAATAAAAAGATATGGAACCCATTTTTTGACGATTAGCAATACTTGCTTTTTAACCATGGCAAAGTAAAGGATTGTTGCATTAATTTCTCCCTTTCTTATCAACCTTGTACAAGAATTGAAGGATGACAAATGATCATTCTTTAGATTATGAATAGTTTTATCAATTTTTAGAATTTTTAGAGCAATTTTTATAAATTAAGATTATATTGTGTTTGTATTTCCTGACTGAGTTTTAGGTATATGTTTCATATTCAAACTAATATGTTTAAGAAAAAAAGAGTCTTTTTTGCCGAACTCTCACCATTAATGCCAACACCTCAAAAGTTTGAGCCTTGAATAATAATGTCTATAGAGTCATCATGACTTTTATTGCTTAAAGGTGTTTTTCCATTGTAGATAACGTTTTAGAGTCTAGCTTTTTTTCCATTATAACCCTCTAGGTTTCTTTAGTGGTGAGGTCAACAGTTAGGACAATCTATGTTCGTGGTGCTTGTGGCATGCTCATGAATGGGGAATACGTTGTGCATTAGAACTGTAAAAAAGTATTTAATGCCTTATGTTTTGGCGGGACAAAAACAAATAGCTTTAATGACATTTATGGCGCTAGTTACATATTAAGGTGAAGTGGCATTCTTGTTTGAGTTTGTCCCCAATTGAATGTCCCTTTCTCTGATGGTATAACTTGTAGCACTTGTTCAAGTAGGCTAGTGAGCCTGCAACCTCTCATTTCAAACTCTATCTCTTTTTAGTTGTTTTATTCTAGGTGTGATATCTCTTTATTCTCCATTTATCTCTGTCTATATCTAGTGTTATGGACTTTAAGGGGAAGTTGAACTTTCACATGACGACCTATATTTCTTCTTATACTTATTTGATACACATATGTATAAAATAAATAAATAAAATGCATAAATGAATGTGATACACCAGATTGAGTATGCATGCTTTTTATTCTTTAATATTTCTATTATATCGAGACTATGGGGATGAGCTAGGTCAAAATTTCTTGAAAAATTATCATTGATGAAACCAAACCTATAGGAATTTAGGCCAATTTCGGAAAATCCCCCTTATCATATTGGCCTTTTCTAGAACTAGTTTTAATATCCTCGATGATAATCTTAGTATGTTTTGATATCTTCACTTCTTGAAAAGATTAGTGGAGAAATAGTAGCATCACCATAAGCACCAATGAATATGAAATGGAAATAGGTTTCTTAAACAAACAAAACCTAAGTTGATTTTGATAGAAGACAAACCATTCCATATCCCTGAAATAATTAATAATAATACCTATAAAGTAGATCTACTGGGTGAATTTGGTTTTAGTGTTACTTTCAATGTTTCAGATCTTTCTTTGTTTGATGTAGGTGACGATTCATGAATGAATCCTTTTTTAGGAAAAAAAGGATGATAATTGCTAATGTCAGAATCATAAATGGTCTTTACTACCTTGATGACAACTCATTCAGTAATAAAAAAGGATGACAACTCATTCATGAACAAATAATGCTTTGGCATCTTAGATTAGGACATCTAGTTTTCTGTATCTTAAATATTTATTTCCTAAGTTGTTTAAAAATTTGAGTTGTTTATCTTTTCAATGTGAAAGTTGTCATTTTTCAAAAAACTATCAGTCATTTTTCCAAAAGCTATCATGCTACATATCCTTCAAACCCTATTATGCTTTAAAATCATTTTATTTAATTCATAATGATGTATGGGGCCCTATAAAAATCACTATTATATCTAAATAAAATGATCTATCACATTCATAGATGAGTATATAAAATTATATTGGGTTTACTTTATGAGCAAAAAATATGAGGTTGTAACATTATTTAAAGATTTTTACCAATGATAGAAATAAATATTAGATAAGGATTAACATAGTTCATTCTGATAATGAAACATATTACTTTAATGAGTATTTGAGAAATTATTGGAAAGTAAAAGCGATTGAACATCGGTCTATATGTTGGGCCTCTCCTTAGTAAAATGGAATTGATGAGAGAAAAAATAATTATCTACTTAAAATGGCTCATGCCATAATCTTTTATATGAATATTCCAAAATAATTATGGGATGAAGTTGTTTTGACGACATCCTATTTCATCAACTAGATGCCTACTTGAGTGTTGAAATTTCTTACACCATTAGATTGCCTAAAAAAATCTTTTCTAACACACGAATACAATCTAATTTGCTAAAAAAAGTTTTTGGTTGCATAATCTTTGTTCACATACCAAACAAATTCCAATCTAAACTTGAACCTAGAGTTGAAAAATATGTTTTCATTGGATACACCTAAAACAAAAGATGATTCAAATGTTAAAATCCTTAAACCACGAAAAATCATATAAGTATGGATGTTTATTTTATAGAAAATCAACCTTACTTTACTAAGAATGGCCTTTGAAGGGAGAAAAAACTGAAAGATAATTATTTTTAGGAATTGTATATTCAATTACCTAATACAATTGTGAACAATACTATTTTTTCAATATCACAATCATAGGAAAAGAATGAAACAAATACAAATAGAAATACTATTATAAAAGGATCAAACTAACCTAAGTACCAAGCTTTAGATTTATAATAAAAGAAGAACTCATACGAAAGGTAAAGGACCTACCCATCATCTTAACACAAAATCAACTAAATTCTTTAGGCATTTGACTATCATGATAAATTTGCTCCAGTAGCCAAAAGAAACTCAATTTAGGTATTGTTATCTTTAGAAATGAATTTCAATTAGCCATTACATCAATTGGACGTTAAAAATGCTTTTCTAAATGAAAACTTGGAAGAGGAAGTCTTTATGAGCATACCACCTCGGTTTGAAGAGGGAATTTATATGACCTCAAGTACTTTCCTAAAGCATGGTTTGAATGTTTTAGAAAGGTTGCAAGACATCATGGTTACTATCAAAGTCAAGACGATCATATTATGTTCTATAAACATTCAAGTATTGGTCATATTACTTTTGATTACTTATACCATTACGGGAATAGAGGTTTTAATGAAATTAATAGAACATGGGCAATTTGACTAATACTTAACAACCTTCGGTACATTTCACTTAGAGGTATTGGTAGTAATGGTAAATTTTCTTGGGTTCTTTAAAACTTCTTGCATAGGTAATTATTGGTTTGGTTATTTGGTAAACAGTTTTGGATTTTGGATTTTTTCCTTGGGAAAAGTGAGGTAAAATTCATCTTAGCTATAGTAAGGGCAGGTGTTTGAAAATTATAGGTGTTGTGGCTATTATTATGGTAGTTTTTTTTTCCCTTTATAACCTTTGCCTTTGACATTATATACTTCGGCCTCTTTCTTTTTTCCAGTAAAACCGCTCTTCTTAGATGGGTCAACAATCTTTCTAACTCTGATGGTTCGCTTAATTCTTTTAGCAACAATTACTAAATCAGTAAAATGTTGTGTTAAGCTTCTAACTAAATGCTCAAAATATAGGGCTTTAAAAGTATATAAGAACAAATTGACCATCTCTTTCTCCAGCAAATAAGGATTAACCTGAGCAACTACCTCACACCACCTCTAGTCATATTTTCGGGTAGATTCCTTGCTCCTTTTCTCGAAAGCTTTTAGGCTTGACCTATCAAGTGTAACATCCATATTAAATATGTATTGTGTAATAAAGGCTTCCACTAAGTCCTTTTATCTTCGAATATTAGTGTTGTCTAGCTATATGTACCATCTCCGTACAGCTCTGCCCAGACATTATTGGAAGAAATAAATCAATAACTTTTCATAATTCATAAATTATGTCATTTTATTGCAGTATTCCTTCGGGTATGTCATAGGACACATACAAGTATATTTAGAAAATTCTAGCACTTTGAATTTTTTAAGAACCACAACATTTAGGACTAAATACATTTCAGTAGCTTTACCCGGTCATAAAGATTTGTCCCTTCAATGGACTTAAATCTTTCTTTTATGGCTGTCAGCTTGTTAGAATCTATATCTTCCATTATTTTTTGCCTTTTGGGACTCATTAGTCATCAAGTCTATAGTGATTGGTACTTGTACGAGAGGAACAAAATGTGTTAAGGGTAAGTGAGTGGTAAACTGAGACTTAAGTGTTGCTCCATTTTCCCCTAAGTTTTGTGGAATGAAAACAAATTGAGCTACTTGCATGGGTGTTGACTGTGTAACTCTTAAAGGATTGGAGTGTAAGGCTTGCTTAAGCAAGCTAGCAAGTCTGATGATATCTTCTTTGAAATTATGAATTTCTTTTTAGCTTTGGGTTTCTAATTTTGGCTTGGGATTTAAATAAAGCAAGCTCGAAAGAAGGGTTCTCTTTGCCACACATCAATGTCCTAATTGATAATGTGACATAAAGCTCAACGTACTCCTTCATGGATGGTTTCTCTGGGTGGAACCAGATCAAAACAACTAATGAAGATAAAGAGAAGACAACTTTTATTACTCTATGAGGAACTTTTTACTATAAGGTGATGCCATTCAAACTAAAAAACGCTAGGGCCACTTATCAAAAGGCAATGGTAACTCAGTTCTATGACATGATGCATGAAAAAATTGAAGTGTTTATGAATGACATGATTACTAAATCCAAAAAGGAAAAAGATCATTGTTAGAATCTGAGAAAGTTGTTTGAAAGGTTAAGAATGTATCAGTTGAAGTTGAACCCTGTAAAATGCTCATTTAGGGTGAAATACAGAAAGCTACTAACATTTACAGTGAGTAGCCAAGGTATTAAAGTTTACCCTAATAAATTAAAAGCAATTCAGGTCATGCTAGCTCTTAAAACAGGGAAAAAAAACTTAAAAGGATTCTTGGGTCATTTAAATTATATTGGTTGGTTTATTTCTTAAATGACAACAACTTATGAGCCAATCTTCTAACTCTTTCGAAAGAAAAATCCTAGGGTATGAAAAGAGTGATGCCAAGAAACCTTTAATAAAATCAACAGTATTTGAAAAATCTACCTTAGCTAGTATCTCCCGTGCTTGGCAGACCATTGATTCTATATTTGATAATAACCAAAAAAGCAATAAATATGTACTCGGGCAATATGATGAATTTGGTATAAAGAAGAGAGCATTCTTTTATCTAAGAAAGAAGTTCATAGATTGTTAATATGATAACTCATTGGTTTTTTCCAGCTTTGTTACTTTTGATTTATAATATTTACTTACATTTCGATAAAAAAAAAGTTTACAAATTACGAATCTAGATATACAATGGTAGAGAAGTTTTATTGTGCACTTGTTTGGGTTGCAAAACAACTTCGACAGTAGATGTTGTATTACATTGCGTAGCTTATTTAAAAAATGGATCCTTTTGAATATATCTTTGAAAAGCCTTATTTAATAAGCAGAATAACAAGATGTAAGGTGTTGTTAATTGAGTATGACGTAGTGTACATGACAAGAAAAGTCGTGAAAGGAAGTGTTATC
>Ga0325402_1006677_pt1 | contig 10924 bp, 10 predicted proteins | sample PopdelMetagenome_22_FD_207212 | JGI IMG/M metagenome (GOLD analysis project Ga0325402, IMG submission 207212) | Populus deltoides microbial communities from Bellville, Georgia, United States - Xylem-PdKOR-R3 | ecosystem: Host-associated > Plants > Phyllosphere > Stem > Wood/Secondary xylem...
AAAAATAAAATTTAAAATTTAAAAAAATATGATTAACATCACATTTTCAAATGAGACAAGAACCTATCATATGAGTTTGTCTGATTTCGTTTACAGGTGTCCATGTGACGCTGCAATGAAGAACTTCGTGTTCGTTCAGACCAACTTCATCCCTCTTCAAGGAGATATGCAAAACACTGCTACATGGTTATTTCATTAACTCCCTATTAATTTAATGATGCTTGAAAATGTCGTTTTATTTCTGGGGATTGTAAATAGTCTTACCATGATAACGTGATAAAAATTTCATAAAATACCTCAAGTTTCCTACTTGGTGGAAAAGGAATTTGATTCGATGTTTTTTAAATTTGTTTCATCAGATTTCTTTATTTTTTTTCTAAATGGATTACGAAAACAGAAATATGGAAACAAATCCCTCCAGATGAGCCGTACTGTGTTCTTCTTGGCAGTGTAAGGGACAGGCTGTATAACGCTCTCGTCAGTCATTAGCCATTTGAGGATTCAACTTTCACTGATATTGAGCAGTTCCCTCCTTTACCGATTCAAATTAGTAGATTATTCCTAAAATATTCTTAAATTTAGGCAAAGAAACTTTAAGATGGAAATATATCTGCTATGGGTATCGCTTTACAGCAGTCTTGCCATAAGGGATCATTTAGATGATACATGCCTGTCAATCTTTTCATAAACATGCATGTGATAGAGAAGGATCTAATATATTATTTTAAATGATTTCAGAAATCAGTAGTATCGACACGGAATTCTTCACTTTCTTTCCAATGATTTAAACATAATTTCAAAGGATTCGATATGCTCTAGGGATTTGTTTACTTAAGAGCAGTAGTTTCAGATATGACATGAAATTATCCTTTCATGTGTTTACTTTAGATATGGTATGACACATATCAATTAGTCCAGGATTTTATGGATCAGATTGACAGATGAAAACAGTTCAAGAAGTTGTCCAAACAGATAGCTCAAATATTACAAGTGAATTCCTGATAGAAAATTGAACATGAGTTGAGCTTCTACTTGCGCTAGAAACTCGTTCGCTGCTCAGATTCGTCAAATTCCACTCTGAATGCCCTTTAAAACTATCTTCATAGTTTTGGACCATATTTTATATTTTCCTTGTTAATTTTGGATTTTAGCTTTATTATTTTTTCTAGTTGGTTGTTTTCTTGGTTATTTATGGATGCATAGGGTATTTAAACCTATATTTTCAGATTTTATGGGATTTTTGCTAAATAAACTGAAGATTTTTGCAATTTTGGTTATATTTTTTTTTAGTTTTAGGATTTAGACTTGTATTATACTCAAATTCAAGGTTTTCTATGCGTCATGATGTACCACCAACCTCTCCCTTTTTCAATAGCTATGATCTATTGAATAGTGTTTTTAAGGGAGTTGTTGAAATACCTATATCTTAAGGTATTTTGCATGGAATGGCTGTTCTGAGTCCTCAAATTTCCAATTATTAGCTGGAAGCCTTGTAATTCTGCAAAAGCAAGACAATCCCGTTTTACTCTTTGGTTTTCTATTCCTGTAGTTTCTCGAGCCTCTTGTACTCTGTTACAGATCACTCTGTGCCTGTGGTGATTGACCAATTGCAGACGGAAGCCTTCTTGATTTCTTATGGCAAGTTCTACCTTCGAGCTCTTACTTGTAAGACTTGATATCCAGCAGGAATCTGACAGGCACACTGATGTTCTAGATGCCATCACAAAGCACCTAGGCATTGGATCCTATCGAGAATGGTCTGAGGAACATAGGCAGGAATGGCTCTTAATTAACTGTGCTCAGTGGCAAACGCCCTCTTTTTGGACCTGATCTTCCCAAAACTGAAGAAATTGCTGGCGTACTTGACACCTTTCATGTCATTGCAGAACTTCCTCCAGACAATGTTGGTGCTTATATAATCCCAATGGCCACAAGCCCTTCTGATGTACTTGCTGTTGGGCTGTTATAGTGTGAGTGTCGTGTCTAACAACCACTAAGGTTTTTCGTTGTTTGAAAAGCTGGCTGATCTTGAAGCTGCTCCTGCTGCTGTGGCTCGTCTCTTCTCAATAAATTGGTATAGAAACCAGATCAAGGGAAAGCAAGAAGTCATGATAGGATACTCAGATTCTGGAAAGGATGCCGGGCGTCTCTCTGCTGCTTGGCAGCTGTGCGAGGCTCAAGAAGAGCTTGTGAAGGTGGCAAAGGAATATGGGGTTAAGCTAACCATGTTCCATGATCGAGGAGGGACAGTTGGAAGACGAGGAGGGCCTACCCATCTTGTTATATTACTCAACCACCTGGCACCAATTGTGCATCACTTCGTCTCTTCGTGATCCCGGTCACAGCGCCATTCCCAGGCAAGAAAGAGAAAAAATCCAATCTAGCACAAAAAGCTCATCGGATGTGAATTATCGGGATGCTTGATAAGAGCAAGATCATAGGAGTGGTCGCCCCACTGAAAAGAATAGGTGACGGCCCCGTTCTTTCAAAGAAGACTTTCCTTTAAATAAAAGAAAGTCACTTTTACGTGCGAGTAACTATGAATGTCGAATGTCCTCTTTCTTAATGATTTCATAGGCGGACTTCGTAGAAAATTGCCCGTTAGCATTTTTTTCTCCATTTTAGGGCGTCTGAGATTGTTTGGCTGTTAAAGGCAAGTTGAAAAGTCTTCTGGGGAGGAGCACTTGTGTTTCAGAACACTCCAGAGTTCTACAGCTACCGCACTTGAGCATGGAATGCATCCCCCAATCTCACCTGAGTCAGAATGGCGTGCTCTCATGGATGAGATGGAAATTGTAGCGACGAAAGAACACCGACCCATAGTCTTCCAAGAACCTCGTTTTGTTGAATACCTCCGCTTTGTAAGCATTTGACTCAGCCATTGTCATTTATCCTTCAAGGTTGTTTAACCTGATCATAACAACGAAATTCTAATAGCCCTGACAATTCACCAAGAAAGACTAAAGCAACTATTCTTTATTTCTCTGTCATTCTTATTTGAAATAAGTAAAAATCAAATGACCATGTCTTGAATTATTCATGTGATTACCAAACTGGATATATATCCCTTCTCTTTTTGCTCTTATCCGAGCATTAAATGTCTCACCTTTTGTGCTTTCTCTCATTAACCCTCCTACAAATTTCGAAGTCGTGTAGTGTTTGAGGTTTGAAATGGTTTGTGGATCCTTCATTTTCACTCTTAGTATATTAGTACACTGATGGACATGCTTCATTTTTCTGGTGTTTGGGATTTCCATGATGCGGGCAACTCCAGAGATGGAGTATAGTCGGATGAAAATTGGCAGTCGACCATCAACACGGAAGCCAGGTGGCGGCATTGAGACACTCCGAGCAATCCCATGAATCTTTTGCTTGGACCCAGACAAGGTTCCATCTACCAGTTTGGCTTGGCTTTGGAGCAGCATTTAAGCATGCGATTCAGAAAGGCATAAAAAAATCTCCACATGCTCCAGGAGATATACAATCAGTGGCTTTTCTTCAGATTTGACAATTTACTTGTGGAGATGGCATTTGCCATGGGAGATCGTATAACAAGCCCCTGGTGTCAGAATAAATGCGGCCTTTTGGAGACTGCTTGAGAGCAAAGTACGAAGAAACCAAGCTCCTCCTCCTCCGGGTATGGGGATAAGCCGTTTCTGAGAGAACAAATCATATAGATTGGTCAAAATCCATTGCTTTCGCCCCCCTTCAGAACATTTCTAGATCCAAGCCTGTTTTGTTTCACATTTCTTTGCTTATAAAAGTTTAAGACACGGCTTCGATCCATCTGTGAATAAATTCCATTATGTTTTCTGTGCTTGCAGATTGCCGAGCATAAGGACCTTCTCGAAGGAGACCCATACTCGAAGCAGAGGCTTCGTCTTGTGATGTATCACAACCCTTAATGTTCGCCAAGCTCACTTTGAGACAAAGTGAAATAAAACTTTAGAATAATATTATTCCTTGGTTCGATTCACTAATTCGTGATTACAGTTTTCTTCAGACAAAATGTAAAAAGCACAGCGTATTCTATATACTGATTGAGACGAAAAAACAGCTCTCGCCAACCATTTTTGCATTGAAAGGGGAACCAATATGAGTAACTGATTCCCATACTTACACCACCAGCTTAAGTTTCCTTTTATTTCTCTGAATAAGTAAAAAAATTAAGGAAAAAGTCTCTCCCTTGGCGCCCCCCAGCCAATTTATGAAATCATCACCTGTAAACACGAACAAAAATATATTATCATCGACGAACAGAATGGTTAGCAAATGATCAAAGGCCAAAAATGCATGTGTATCAGCTGTAAAAATTAATTAAAATACCTCTCCGATTTCGTAAGTGTTAACTGTGCATCCCCTTGGCATATTGAGCATTCATCCTAAACTCATGTCTTTCTCACTAGTGGAGCAAGGGCTTCATCAATAGCTTGAACGAAAGTAGCAATCTTATAGGAGAAAAATCCCACCAACATCGGTATCAATTCTAAGTGCATAAATCCATAATCTGGAACAAGAATCCTGTGTTCAAATAGAGCACTGTCAATAGGTACATTCACCTACGAAATCCATGCAAATCTAATTTCCATTATTCATTAATAGGTGAAAAAAATTGTTATAAAGAGCTGCACTAGACAAGGACCGATGTCAGTTGAAGTAATGATATGGAAAATCATATAGTATCTTAAGAAGGTTTTAGATGTCCACCAACACATAATGAGACAGAATAGTAAATAACATCATATCAAAAAACAATTTTCAATCAAATTTTTGGCTCGAGGATCCTTCCATTCACCAGTGGGTTAGAAGAAGAAAAAAACTGAAGAGATGGAATGATTTGGATCCTCAGATATAACTGCTTTCCTTTTTCCTGTCGATTCCTTTACAGATATCACATCTCTGATCAAGAGTCTTTAGACTACTTTTAGGGGTAGATAATTTTTTGCTTTGGTAGTTTCAAGATACGAAATTTGTAGCAAATATATCAGAGATAACAGCCAAGTCCCACATCTGAAACGACAGATTTACTTTTATACAACAATTAGAATAAAAACAAACCAAAAAAAAAAGTAAGATGCTGCAGCTTATTCAAAGAATAAATGTGCAAAACGATATTCGTTTCAGCAAAAGAACCCTTCAAGGTAGCAGATGAGCAGTGTACCAGCACAGCAGGCCACGAGTACTTACCCATTCCACCGATTATAGATCATGACCAATAAAACAGGAACGAGCAACCTCGGCTGTGCAGCTGCTCCCCTGCCAAAAGAAAACAATGCTTTCATATGGTTCTGAGCCCTCTTGTTAACCAAAATGTTATCGAAAACATAATGTAGAGCAGGTGGCAGACAATCTCCTGATGTTCATAAAGGGTTGGAGACTAAGTGTGTATTTGGTAAAGTGGTGCAGAGCGCTTTTCAATTGAAAATGCATTAAAATGACGTTTTAAAAAATATATATTTTTGATATTAACACATCAAAATCATTGAAAAGCACCTAAAAACCATCAATTTAATGATTTTTCAGACGGAAAATAATTTGAAAAGCAGAAGTTATCACGGTGCCAAACGGGCATTTAGATAGTCTGCATTAGTATTTAGGTAGTTAAAAAAAAGGAGCTTCAAATGAGTTTAAGTCGCAGAAAAAGAATTCGGTAATCAGAAGCAGCAGCAGGAACCTCCTGCTGCTTATATGCAAAAGATTACTGGTTGCAAATAAGATCACTCTCATTTAAAGCCTATGAAGAACATAAGGTCAAGCACATGCATAAAAGTATATCATGTGGTTATGGTTTTCGGTAGCAGCCTAAAATATTATATCAATAGCTGGTGATAAATAATGGCATTTATATAGTTGTCTTAAACTCTCCCAGTAATTTTTCAATTGAACAAGGTATTGATCAGGGCTCTTTGGATGGGGAAAGGAGTAGATCCGCACACCTGTAATACCCAAAGGAGCTGAACAATGGAATGGCATATGAGGAGCAGAAAATCTTACCACATGGAATGTATGTGTCCGGTTAACTATCTCAAATGTGTGTTTGCGTGCACACACCCGCAAGAGAGAGAGAGAAAGATGAAAACTATAGCATTACAACTAATAGAAAAGTCTGTAATTTTATATATATTGAAGAACAATAATGAAAATAATGTGAAAATATTTAAGCATCCTCCTAAGCATTCTTTTTATAACTACCACAAGCCATTAATACTAATTGGCACTAATCTAAGATTTCCAAGCCAACCAGTCTTCTTTCCCTTATTGAATTTCAACCAAACAAACACTTTCTAGTCTTGAACCCTCACCATAATACGCTAAGAACAATAATTGTAAAGCAAGCCAAACTGTTAGCCCTTTAATATGTTAAGTTAGTGCTGGTAACAACACACAATGTTACACTTGTAACCATACAATTAAATATAGTAAAGTAGTAAGGAAGCAGGAGGGGGTCAGCAAGTGTAGTATCAATCAAGCTAGTATAATGCAATGTCCATAAAATGTAAGTCATTAGTTAAAGACAACTAACATATATGTTCAGAGGATAGTTTACATACTTGACAAGTCCCTTTGCTCCATCAGCCAAGGAATCCACACTATTCCCAAGCATACGAATATACACCAAAGATCCAATAAACCCAGCACCAAAGCTGTAAGTACAAGAAAACTATGAATTTTAAAATATCATCCGAAGAGTGAATAAATATTTTAAAATAGCAAAACAAAATGTTACTGCAAGGCAAGCTCGTCAAAAATTAAAAGAGTGCACTGTTATGCGTTACCCGTTGGTGAAACAAGAAACTACAGTTAAGGATCTCTATTAATACAGCAATGCATTAGCTATTTAAACCCAGGAATCCAACACAAATGGAACATTTCAACAATCCATGCAAGAATGCAGACTGTCACGATTCATCTATTAAAAGACCAATTCAATTTAAATTACAAGTCTAAATGTTCTGATATGTACAGACAACTGCAACTAAATGCACAGTCTCAAATGCATACAAATATATACTGATGCAGCCAAGAAAAGAGAAATTTATAAATTATTTTAATATAATTTTTTATTTTGAGATTTCTCGTAAACCTGGTTTATTTAGGAATTCAACTTACATAGGAGTATTAACGGTATTTAGTTATCTTAGCTTTTCACTTGCAATGAGCAAGAACCTATCAAATGGACATAGAAACCACATTTCTTCACCGAAGTATCCTCTCTTTTCTTCACTGAGTGCTTTGTTCTTTTCAGTTCCAAAATCCTTCTGGCTGCAGTACACTGGGAATTATTTATAGCTGTAGTGACATTCTGTTTTCCTTTAAACAAGTTCCTAATCTACCCAAGTTTCACATACACCAAGCCCTAGCTCACATGGATTATTTTGTCAGACACAAATCTAAAGTTGTCCTACTTCATAAACATAATGCCTTATCATGTGTATGCAAAAGAGTAGTAAATTTCTAGAAGCAACACGTGAATATTAATATGTGATTAAATGAGGAAGGACACAAATAAAGAGCAAGCAAAAAGAAACAAATCAATTTCACTTGCAATGGTCAACAACCAATCAATCAGACATAGAAGCCAGATTTTCATAGATAAGGCCATACTGTTGCCCACATTAGTGTACCTAGCAGCGATTTCAGGTGAATAAGAGACATAAGTTGAGACTAAACCAACACTGCCTATACCCAATGTCAGAATCTGTAAGTTCTTCTTCAACTGCTCAAAAAATAGAGACAAAAAAAAAAAGAATTTCCATCATCAGAAGCACCAAAGAAAATGATCGTAGTTTGAATTTAAAATGTAACTGTAAGCATCATTTAAGACAAAATTTCCATGAACCCAGATGCTACAAAAGGGTACCTTAAAATACTGTTCCCTTGATTGAGCAGCCAACACTTCGGGATCCCCTTGAGGCCGCCTCAATTCCCGAAACATCACATCCTGCCGTCCATAGGTAGATAAAACCACAAAACCACAAAGGTATCCTTCAAAATGATATTAAATAAATTGAATATTGTTTACACTCAAAAGATTTCAAACCAATTCAGTCAAATAAGAGATAAGAGTTCTAGAATGATTTGTATTCAAGGCCCTTATGCATTGATGCCTGTAAAAAGAGCCCCTTTCCTCATTGTATTGTTTGTTCACACCCATATAATGCAAATTTCTCTTGATTTATCTGCACTTCACATTCTGATTATTTCTTTCAAGTTGTTTTGTTTTTCTAGTTTTTTGTCCAAAATCCTATTTTGATCTTTAGTGGTCTAAGGCTAGCTTACCACAAGCTCAGTGTGCAAGGTCTTGTTGCGCACCTCTCCAGGGATTTGATTCTAAGAAACTCTTTTCTTAAAAGAGTGTTTTCCCGGTAACATATACATTAAGGAAGAATTTATATTCTAATTCCTTTTTTAAAGAAGTCAAATTGATCACAAGGAAAAACAGTTACCGAGAAAGTAATAGCAGAAACCTCCGACAGAGGATCCTAAAGCAACAAAAGCACCAAAATAAGTTAACTGAGGTTATGTACATAACATACACTGCCGCTGGTTGAAGCCTTTGTCGCTTTATCCCACTTGTCCTGCTCACGGCGTGTCGGTGCCATCCTCCATTTTGGTGACGAACCACTGCGGACCTGGGAATCATTACATTCCAGAACAAGAAGTGAGAAAGGAGGTAAATTCAGAACTTCCCCAAGAACAGAACCAATCATCATCTTACTTTAGTTGTAGCCTCGACTGGCTGTTCTATCACGGGCTTTGGACGTTGTGCGAGCTCTTTACTCAAATCGACTTCCACACTGAAGATATGCACACAATTCAAAGTTTAGCATCTCCAAAATTGAAATCATTAGCTTTACGAGTAATGGAAGACTTACCTATCCAGAGTCATGACTCTATTTAAACTCAGAAATCCAGAGGACTCTTCCTGTTTCAACAAATTAAATTCCCAATTGGAAATTAAACTAATTAACAAGTCTAAAAACATAGAAAATAATTCTACAAAAATAACATGAGAGGAAAAGTTAAAAAGGAGACCTTAGCAGGAGAGGTCTGAAGAAAAGGGTCGACGGGATCATTATGAAGAAGTCTTTTCATGCGAGGCATGAAGTCTTTGTTCCAAATAAAATCATCAGAGGTTAAAGGGTCTTCACCTTCGCCTCCCCAGTACTTGCGGAGCTTTGTGGTAGTAGGTGGACCACCATACTCCCCAGGAGCAATCCCTGTCGACCATTTTAATGGCTTCTTTTTGGGAAGTATCACTTTGGTTTGTCTTGGAGAAGGAGTTGAGGAAGAAGAGGACGAGGAATCTTGAGAGAGGGGCGTTGCCGTTGAGTTTGCTGATACGTAGCTTGCAATTGTCATTGCCATTGCCATTCTTTTTTCCCTGTGGTTTATCTTACAGGGGTTTGCTTGGGTCTTATTTATGGATGGATTTGGACGCTCAGATGATTTTTTATTTATTTTTTTTTGGCCTTTTTGTTCCTGGTTTTTGATGTTACTGGTGGACTGTGGTTTGAGAGCAGCTTCGAAAACTCGAAATATCCTCTCTTTTTTTTCTTTTTCTTTTTTTCTTCGTTTCATTTTGGAACCAGCGTACCTTTCATGGGGTGGGGTGTGTTGTTATTACGGTTCAGCTATTTTTAAAAATGTTTTTAAAATTATTTTTTATTTTAAAAATTATTAAATTAATATTTTTTTAGTTGTTTTTTTATTATTTTAATATGTTAATATTAAAAAAATAAATAAAAAATATTTTAATATATTTTTAATTAAAAAATATTTTTATAAAAATATCACACATCAGTTACTAAAAACATATTTATAGTTTAGCTTGTGAGTTTTGTGAGAATTATTAATAAAATGTAAATGGTGTGTAGCAATGCAAAGTGAAAATTTCAATTTAACCTCGGAGAAATCATCAAATTAACTCATTATTAAGGACTAAAATGGTTTTTTTTACAAGGACACAATAGTGATTCAATGTTGTTTTTTCATTGTGTAGGAACAATATAGGCTCGTTTGTTTTTATATTTCAAAAGTATTATAAAAAAATTAAAATTTTTTTATTTTTTTATTTTAAATTCATATTTTTTTTATTTTTTTTATTATTTTAATATGTTGATGTTAAAAATAATTTTTAAAAATAAAAAAATATTATTTTAATATTTTTTCAAATAAAAAACATTTTAAAAAATAATCAAAACTATACTCATAATGATTAAAATAACTTAAAAAAAAACGAATTGACATGTTGGGGCTTTGTAGACATTTCCTTTGTTTATGTACACTAGAATTAATTCGATGCAATTGGGATCCATAGTTTTAGATTTTCCTTGTGGTGGCCTTTTGTTCTTTTTACTTTTGATATGTTTTTTTGTAATCCTAATGACGTATAGGGGTAATGTAGTCTTTTATATTTTTTTAAGCATAGCAAAATTATTTAAATGAGCTTCCTTACAAGGGTTTTTTTATTTTTTAGTATTAGTTTTTTTAGTTAAACTGATGTTGCATAAAGATATTTAAATCATTTTGTATATATAAATATTATTAAAAAATATTATTGATGCATGTCACGCATGAATGGTGGATGCCACCCATTCCCTCTCGACGGTGCGTGCAGCAAAGTCCTGCTATGAAACTCCTCTTTCTATTGTGGCTTTGAAAACAAATCAACAAGCAACATCCTTTCTCTAGTGGTATGGAGCATGTGAATAGCAAAGTCATGGTTGGGCTGATAGGTTTTTTTTTTTCTTTTTTTTCATTGTAAAAGTATAATGGTGTTCTATTATTTATTTTTTATCTAATTTGATCCTCGTTTTTATTATTATTATTTATTTTGTATTTTATCTTTAATTTAATTTAATGTTTTTCTTCAACTTTATCCTTGATCATTTGGTATAATATGATTTTTATATTAAATTTG
>Ga0325402_1006678_pt1 | contig 10924 bp, 7 predicted proteins | sample PopdelMetagenome_22_FD_207212 | JGI IMG/M metagenome (GOLD analysis project Ga0325402, IMG submission 207212) | Populus deltoides microbial communities from Bellville, Georgia, United States - Xylem-PdKOR-R3 | ecosystem: Host-associated > Plants > Phyllosphere > Stem > Wood/Secondary xylem...
GCTTGTTAGTATAAAATATATATTTGATCTCACCATCTCTTGCATAGAAACTTGGTGGTTTTCTTAATTTTTCCACACAATGATCATCACTCACACTTACATTTTTAATTCCTGGGTCTTATCTCCACTCTCAACTGGTTTAATTATTGATTTAGAATTAACCAAATCTGATTGTCCTCTCTCATAATTTTCCTCTCATTAATTTTCACTCTCCCGAACCTCACATTCTCTTTTCAGCTTTAATTGATCATTATACATTTGTTTTAGAGATAGAGGTACAAGAGATGATTTTACCATATTTTACAATAATATATCTATTTCTAAATCCATCATGAATAACTTTCCTATCAAACTGTCATAGATGCCCTAAAAATAAATAACTTGCATGCATTGGAACCACATCATATATAACATCATCAGAATATCTACTAATAGCAAAGGAAATCAGCATATGTTTAATGACTTTCACCTCACCACATTCATTTAACCACCACAATCTATAAGGTTTAGGATGTTTCATAGTATTCAAATTAAATTTTCTAACAAGAGTAATACTAGTTGCATTGGCACAACTGGCTCCATTAATTATCATATTACATACCTTGTTTTAGATGTGTCATCTAGTGTGAAAAATGGTTTTCCTTATAGCTAAGGCCTACTCCACAATTAAATATGCAATCTCTATATCATTGCAATATTTTAAAGGTAACATCTCATCATCATCATATTTTTTACTTTCAGATTCAATCTCACCCACCATGCTTTATGATCATTGTTCTTTTATTTGGACACTAAAAAACAATGTGTTCACTCCCTAAACACCTAAAATAATTTATATCATAATTACATATAGTTTGTGAATTGGTTTTACCTTTCCCATATGTAGGAGTCTCCTTCTTGGTCTTGGGTGGTTTAGCCTTAGCATACATAAAGGACTTCGGTTGAGCAACCCCTTCTATCTTTATATTCGTCCTCCAAACTGATGAAGAAGGTATTGAACTAATCTGTGTCTTACACTACCTCTTCTTTTATTTTGTCTTTTCATTTTTATTACTATATATACCATGTCCTTCAACTTCACATAATGTTGTAACTACAAAACATTAGCAATGTCCATATTTAACCCATTAAGAAGTCTAGCCATGGTAGCTTCTCTATCCTCAACAACATTGGCTCAAATCACTTCTATGTGTATCTCTTTGTGATATTCATCTGCTGTCTTGAAACCCAGACCTTATAGCTTCAGATTTAGATCCATATAATAGTAATTAGGAACAAAACTCCTCCTCATCAAGACTTTCATCTTCTCCCATCTCTATAAGTCGCTCCTTATTCCTCATCTTACTAATTATAATTTGATCTCATCAAATCAATGCGTAATTTATAAATTTAATGACCACCAACTTCATCTTTTTTTTTTCAGAATTAAAAATCTAATCAACCTTTTTCTCCCACTCCAAATAAGCCTCATGATTGTTTCTGCCTTAGAAATTAAAAATTTTCAATTTAATAGAGTTTAAGTCCCTATCCACATCGTCATGATTCCCCATGTCATGGAAATATCCTTTCTAACTGAATTGATCTCTTTATCTAATCCTAAAATCCTTGTTGTGGCATGCACGATGATGAATGATAAATCTTTCTTTTGGATTAATGGGATTTTAGATACACACACACACATGTTGGATTAATTATTAAATTATGATTTGAAGGGTTCAGGAGTTTCCACCTTATATTATGGTCACTAGGAAACCTACTAATCTGCAAGAGTCCAGGTAACGAGCTAGTTATACATAAGAAAGACACATTACCCCCAGTGCACCCTATCTATGATAAGTTGCTATATTGATTGATTTTTTTTTTTAATCTAAGTTATGTTTCTATTTGTTGGTCTGTCTAAGGTTTAAAAAAGGTTCTCCTCAGTAAGAGGTCCTTATCTTATAGATTTGAGGTAGATCCTTTTTAGTAAGGAGGTCTCTATCTCTATAGGCTCAAAATATATTCCCCTTAGTAAGGAGGTTTCTGCGTTATCAAGCTAAAACTTAACTATTCTAAGGCCTAAGTTTTAATAGTGTATTTATTTTAATTTTTTTATCTTTAATATACGAAGATATACTTTACAATATAATTTTATACCCCTACATATAAAAGTTTACAATTATTTCTTACCATTTTATTTTGCTCAATTCATTTAATTTAATACCATGAATATGCATTACATTGTAAAGTTCATATTCCAAATATTAATTAAATAAATTGATTTTTGTGGTGTTTTTGAAATTTTGGTGAAATCTTAATGGATAATCATAAACTTGTTATGATACATTAATTAAGTTTTGTATTTTTCAAAGTATGATAAAAATGCTATTTTTTTATATAAAATATGAGTGAAAAGTTTAGAATTTGGTTGTATGCACATAGATATAATTATATATATTTTTTTATTTTTTAAATAAGGAATTTTGGATTTTTTTTTGTATTTTTCTGAAATTTTAAAGAATAGCACGTATATTTAATATTGGGTCAATATCTACAGTGTAAGTTTACAACCCGAATATTAAATGAAATGGTTGAAAAAATATGCGAGTGATTTATAAATAATTTTTAAATGATCCCTGAATTTTTTAGATTTTTTAAAATTATTTTGGGGTCTGTTTAGTAATGGGTCAGATATACAAAGGAGAAAAATGCATGATTAGAGCTAAGGGCATGTTTGCCAAACACGTTCCGAAGGAAGAAAAATGAGTTTTTCCCTTGCAAAATTAGGATGGGCCAAACAAGGCCTTAAATTTTTATGGGTCTGCCCAGTCATGTGGGATGGGCTTAGCCCACAAACAGGAAAATAAAAGCAATCAAAGAAACTAATTCCCTGGGTAATGTGATTAGTGTATTGGTTAATGGTCAATTAGAGCATCTAGATGATTTATTGATCTTGGTATATCCGTAAGAATTGGTATTAATGATATTGATTTGTGAATGTAAGGGAATAATAAAGATAAATTGTTTGATAAAGGATGTGGCAAATACATATACACATGCATACGTAAGTCATAATATTTAATTATCTTTGAGTGTAAAAATATATAATAACTTCTCAGGTACCTCGCAGCACTGAGCCGAACAGTAGTTTAATGAATTTGTATATTTTGTCTAATCAAACGATGTATTTGGAAGAACAAATATTTTTCGTAATATAAATTTGTATATAAAATTATAATTACTTATCTAATCTAATTATGGATGATGTATTTAAAGAAATTGTCTCTATAAATTATGATATAATTTAGTTGCACTATACTTTAGATATCCTTTTATTATGTATAAGAACATGTGTCTTGAATTATGTTGTAACTAAATTAATTGTACTATTATTTTTCATAAATATGGAATATTATAAGAATTGTTCTATTGAGCGAATATTGAAGAAAAATAGGAACTTGATCTTATGGCCAAGTTAAGGAAATCTAGGATAATAGGATAAATATTAAAATTATTGTTTGTAGGTTGTGAAAATTATTGAGTCGATAACTTCGTATAGGAATTTTGCTTAACAGGTGCTTTATGGTCTTTTGACATATATCTTGAGACACATATGCCTCGTTTATCATCTTTTATAGAGCCTTTCAGTGTGGTTCAAAGCTTAAGATCAAATATAGCATAGATATCCTAGTATGAGTTCCTTTGAGTTGCTCAACAACATTATATTCACTGTGCTTTATCAACTTCAGGAATTCACTAGTTTTTTATTCAATTACAGGCTTGTTTATTTCCTCAGACAAGTCAACTACCTCTTTAACCTTATTTTTTCTTTGCTTCTCAAGCTCCTCAGGTGTAAAGCACCTTCCACTACGAGTCGAGCCTCTAATGTCTGCTTGAAAAACAGGTGTTGGTTGCAAGCTTTAGAAGAATACCTATAATTATATGGCAAGACACTATATCTCCCATTACTTGCTACTTTGGGTTTGGACAAAATGAATTTGGATAACCCATTGACAGTAAAATATACATGTTAAACTTTTATATTCTTTCTATGTTTATCAACTATAAGTATCTCTTTGCTCGTTGCCTATTCGATTCTCAAAGTGCCTTAAGTTAGCATCTGTATCACTTTATTGTGGAAATTTTCATATTGATCAATCATATGACCCCCTTTTTTGTGATACTTGCAAAAACTCTTATTCATCAGCTTATTCTCACAACTACTCTTCTTATATCTAGCTCTTATGAGCATTTTATAGATCCTATTTAGAGATACCTTCAAGTCCTTAGGTCTCTAGTCTTTACTGCATTTACAATTCTATTACATATAGCATGATTAGGCACAGAATTTGTATTTATATTAGAAGCTTTATCAAATGTTATTCATCCCGCTTTGATCAATTGTAAAAGGTTGTTTTTGAACGTATTGAAAGTTTAATGTTATGCCCAAATATGCCCATATGATATTCACAAGTGAGCTTTGGTTTTTACTAATTAGGATTGAGTGGTTATAGTTATGCGATAGGAACTGAAGCTACTTGTCCAATACTTAGTAACTTCTAGTACATTTCACTCAAAGGTAAGGGTAGTGGGGGTAATTATTCTTGGGTTCTTTTATAGTTTCTTCTGAGTTGATTCTGAGTTTGGTTATTAGTTGAGTTATTTTGAGTTTTGAGTTTTTTAGTAGGAAAATATGAGTTGAAGTTGATATTGGCTATTTGGGATGAAGGGGTTTGAGTGTTGTAATTTTAGAAATTTTTATTTTTACCTCTATACCCACCCTTGACATCATTAACATCTTTTTTTTTTCCTTTAAACCTTTTTTCTCTATGGGTGCAGTGATTCTTTCACTTTGTATTCCTGGTTCAATACGCCCAGCCACTATCATAACTTTTATAAACTACTAAGTTGAGCTATCCATTGCATGCTTATAGTAGGGAGCTTTGGTGATATTAGCAAACAAGGTGACCATATCTTTATCTAAAAGTAGGAGATATATTTAGACGGTTAAATCTCTATATCATTGAGCATGTTCATGCATAGTCTTCTTATCTTTCTTTTTCAAAAGAGAAAAGCTAGACCTGTCAGTAGAAATGTCCATGTTGTATTTATATTCTTTAATAAAAGCATCTACGATATCCTTTAACTTTCGAGTTTCGTGTTGTCTAGCCTCATATTCTAGTTTAATGCAGCTTCACTAAAGCTATCTTAAAAAAAATACATTAACAACTTTTCATCATGTACAACCCCTGTCATCTTATTACAATAGGATTTAAGATGAGTGGATAGGTATTGAGTTATAGTACACTTCATGAATTCAGGTACGCGAAATTGTTTCAGCACAACCACATTTAAAACAAGGCACATCTTAGCAATTTGGACAGGATCATATAATTCAACACTCTTAATGGCCCTCACTTTTGCCTCTAATGCTGCTATCTTATCATACTTGATATCCTCAAAGTATTTTATCTTGTGAAACTTATTAGCAAATGCATCCATAGCTATTGTGGATGGTGCATGTATAGTCGATTATATGAATGTCATATTATAGTGGGGTTCCTGACTTTGGCCACCCATCCCTTCTTCTGATTGGATTGTAGTCTAAGCTTGGATAAATGTCACAAGTCAATTAGACGAACACTTACCAAATATATTCTTACGTGTCTACTCGAGTAGGTCGGTAATGCCAGCCATGTTAAGTTTCAAGAAGTCCAACTCCCTTTGAAAATAAGCATCATGATGGGCACGTTCATTGTCTTCCATGTTTCTTCATCAAAGTCTAGTGTTGTATTTTGCAGGGACCTATATTTCAACCTGTATATGCACACATGAAATTTAAAACCTAAAGTATGTATGCATGTATGCTCATGTATGAATGCAAATGAGAGTATATATACATGTACATCGAATATGAATTAGCCTGTATAAAGAGTTAATTCATGATTTCTTTGTTGAATATATGCAAAATCCATAGTCTAATAAATCTAAAGAGATCTTTTTCCAAGTTCTCATATCAGTTAGATCACATATATGCTAGAGAGTACCATATAAAAGGGCCCAATCTAAGCCCTTTTCATTCAATAAAGACAAATAGTTCTTATATATGGAGATTAGCTTTTTTATACGCGGAGAGATAAGATTCCTAGATGTTTTTATTTATCCTCAAAAGCAATACACATATTGGTTTTCTAATGAAGGCTGAAACATCGTTCAAGTATTCCTGGTATCTGCTAACACTGTTGTTAATTAAAGAGGCCTTTACTTACAGTTCATTTGCCTATCGAGCCACCTTATCAATTAACCTATTTGTTTGTTCTATTTTGCAATGGAATAAAGTGTTGTCTTGAAGCAACGCACTATTGCTTATGGCTAGTGACTCGTTGTTTCTATTCAGTATCTAAATTTTCCTTTCTATTAGATTTAGTCTCTAGCCCTTTGAAGTTCTTCTTACTCAATATTAAGTTCAACTATCTTTGTGTTCATTTGGACATCAAATCTATTGGTGTAATCTTGTCATTCTTAGTTTACTCAGCTTTTCCTCAGCCTTTAGATATTGTCCTTTTAGATTCTTTAATTCCTTATCTTGGATTTCTAGCTTAAATTGAACCATGATGATGCGTTTTCTTAGGGCATTTGTTCTATCTTGGTAATTCCTCATGTCTGATTCATCTGCTTTTTTAACTTTTCTTTCATCATCAGGTTGAGCCAAATACTGAGCTCATAATAATCTTCATATTTAATGCTGAGATTGATCAACCTGTTCTTATACTATTATCTCTTTTCTTTTGTTAAAGAAGCAATCAGTTTGTCAGCACTTACTTTGCCCTTGAAAGCTCTGTTTAGAGTAACTAGTTCTTTTTACATCACCACATGTTTTCTCACCAAATCATCATACTTGGTCACCCTTTCTTTCAATTGTTTTTGGATCCCTTGTGCAATCTCCTTAAACTTCTTGGTTATGTTTTGCCATTCACTAATCATTATTTGGTTGCTCTTCCCTAGTTCTAGGTTTTACATTAAGGCAACTATCTTTTCATCATTTTTTATAATTGTTGGTTCAAAAAGGCCTTTATCTTGTCCTCATCAATAAGTTAGTTTTCTAAAAACTTATGTTGACTCTTTCTATGACTTAACTCAATTCTAAGCTTATCTAGTTCATCTTGTAGCTACTCTTCATTACTAATTCTCTTTCTTTTAGGTTCTTCGGTGACAAATGGTCTAGCTTTGTCAACTATTATTGGGCCTTGTACTTTAAAGCTATCAAATACTATGGATAACCCATTGTTTCTCCAAACTAAATAATTAGAACTAACTAGGAATTCAACCTCTTCTTCACCTCTGTGAACCAGTATAAGGTGCCTCCAATCTTGTTTGATAACTTCTAATTTAGCTAAAGAATCAGAATCCTTGAACAGCCCAATGTATTCAGTTAAACCTCAAGTTCTTGATACATGTTGAATCAAGACAAATAGTTATTTCCAAACCGTCTAGCAACCAATGAAAGTGAATAACTAATATAACCAGATAGTCCAATTAGTGAGACTTATGCTTTATCTCTGTAATTCATGATATAAGAGGAGTTTCCTACCTAATAGGATTTCCATATGAAATTACTATAAAGGATAACCTGATATTTCTTTACCCATGCTCTGTCATCCAAGTTACTCCAATCTTTACTCACAACAAGCTTTAAGGATAACCATTATAAATTATTGAAACTCTTTCTTAGAGTTTCCAAATGGCCTACCACCCATATAAATAATAAAGGAATACAACATCTCATTGCACCTCTTCCATATAATCTATAATGGTTCAATAACAAGAAAGTCTCAGCCAAGATGGTTATAGTATAGTTGCTTTTTGTTTGCTTATATTCAATAAAAGCATTAGTGGCTTCAACACTCATAATCCAAGTATCTTCTGATAAAAAAAAAACACTAACCCAGAGATGGTAAAGGAAACTGCTTGGTATCTTTCATCTCCTAATTTCCCCTTATCTTTATTTTTCTCTAACCTAGCTTCAATAAGCTTCCACTTAAAACTTCATCAGTTGTTCTATAATGGCCATTTTTTTTAAATGTAACAATTTAGTGAGTTCAACAGCTGTGTCTCCAATTCTTTGTCTGAAATAAACCTTATAAGGGCTGTTTGGGAAATTCAAAATCTGAGCATACTCCTTAATAGTCAATGTCTTTGAAGGTGAAACATCTATAATTTGGGTCCCAGAAATACAATAGGGCTTTGATTGTTGAAATTTATACTAGAATCTTTATTAGATGGGAGATCCTAACATACATCCTTTCAAAACGATTTCATTCATATAACCCATAATTGACCTAAGTTTCTTCATATTATTTACAGAACAATGCACTTTAGTTATGTACAGTAATTCCTTGGCCTTGATCCTTGGCCAATTCCTCTCAGCTAGTTGCATTATCTCAAATTTTTGCTCGTATTCAGAAAAAGTTATGGAAGTCATGGTCTTAGTTCAAACAAATCCTGCAATGTGTTTAACAATTTGTCATGATCCCCTAAATATTAAGAAATTCATAAATGGTTTGACTTAAACTTTTAATGACTAATTTTTCAGTGTAATTATTATCCATTCATCATGAATGTTTCTATTTAAACATTATAGCATGAAGTATATCTGCTTTGTTAACTCATTTTAGTTCTCAACATTATGTTCATTGACTCTTTGAATAAGATTCTGTAACTCTTTTCAAAACTCATTCCACCTTGGCCAAGGATTTCACAATCAATACTATTTGAGAATAGATGAATTGTTTTTTTTTTAATTCACCTAGGATGATGAATCATATCTTGTTTACTCAAATGCCTTCATGTAGTTTATGTTATACCCAATATCTGCTCGTTTGTTACCCTTAATTAGGACAATATGTGATTATGATCAAAACATAACACTCTCTATATAAGATATCTTAGTGATATCAAGTCTAAGAATCACTTACACAACTATCATGAGAGTCTTTCCATAGACATAGGCGATCCCTCCATATAGAATTTTCTTGCGGGTTAATTTAGTGTACATGTCATTCGACAAGCATATACATATTAGTTCCAGGTATCCCTCATGCTTTAGTTTATGAGAGCAACCGATTCTTTTCATAAAAAAGAAATATAATATATATCGATCTCAACAACTCTAATTAATATCTAGTCTTATTAGAACATTGATCAAGAACTTTTAGGAACAATGCTTTAATGCAATAAAAATCTCATAATTATAACAACTTTATAATTTTCTTTACAAAACATTTTTGTCATATGGATTTTATCTTTACTCTAGACTCATTAATTAAACATTAAATCAATTAATCAAATACAAATGAATATTAAAGATAAAAAAGTCTTTATTAACAATAAATATATTCTACATAAATAAAATCAGTGCTACGTGTAACCAATTGATTGATTATATGGTATATTCACTAACAATTTAATCACATGGTTGAATAAACCAACTTATTGAACAATAACAACAACTAAACATTATTTTTACATTAAAAATAAATTTTATTTAATCGAGAAAGCCAGCCAACAATCTAATGCAATGCACGCACAAGCCATTTCTTTTCCTTAAAACAAATTAGTGCCATTTTGTCCTTGTATTTGTTTTAATTATTCAAAATTATCCATATATTAATAACTTGTTCAACAACACTTTATATCTATAAAATTGACTCCATTGATACTAATAATCAAATAACATCCTATCACTACCTTAATTTGACATTAATTTACAGAGTGGATGAAAATGGGACCACACATCACTCAAGAGGAATTGATAGATAAAGCCAAGCAACTAGGGAAAGAATTAATGGTGCTGGAATTGTGCTGTGTCACATCAACGTATGGAGTCCTGACACAGTTTATTAACTGAGAGGATGTCCGGTGCTTGATCGGTCACCATATCTCAGGCGGGAAGAGAGGGTGCGAAGAGGGCAACTGTTTTGGCACTTTACACACAGCCAGTATCTTAGTCTTTCCTTCACAATGAAGCAAAAATAATAATACTATATAAGATTCAGCAAAATCTTGGGAAAACCTTTTGGTCTCCCATTTTCACAAGTGTAGCGTTCCCCTTTTTCCTCTTCTCCTCTCTCTCTCTCTCTGTTCTTGTTTATTGCGAGAGAAAATGAAAGAAAAAATAGGTTTTTTTTGTGGCCCTTCAAACATTCAATCCATCAAATCCACACTGCTTGTAAGTAAGAGACTGTTTTCTTGGACTTATCACTATTGCACAATCCACTGATACCTGCACATTCCAACTCAAATTAGATCTTCACCTTGTTTGATCAAAGTTACTAAAACGTGGGATAATCAAAACAAGAAAAAATTAAAACACCAGTGTTGAGTTTTTTTTTAAAAAAATCAAATTAGATTTTGACTAAGTCGAGAGTTCTTCGTCCGCCACCCTGAATCAGCCGGAGTTTAATGTATGAGGCGAACAGAACAATATGCCACCGGCAAAAAGTGAATACAAAAATGGAGAACAAAACCAATACCAAAGAACCATGATGTGGGAAAAGATGATCGAGGCTAGAAATGCACGTTGGACTGTTGCTTCTGTTCATTTTGTCAAAAAGCCACGTTTGAAATTTCAAAGAGACATGTATAATAAAACCAAAATGTAACCCAGAAATTCAAGCCAGACAAGACACATGCACGCGGTAATTATACCCCACAGCAAACGCAAAAGCAGAAGCAACAGCAGTTTCACTAATAACAGAGGAGGTAGATGTGATTGCTACCTGACATGCCCCACTATAATAGAGCTCTTCACACAGCATACCTCCAAAACGACAAGAAAAAGGGACCCTAAAAATTCCAGCCAACCATAACAAGTTCACATGCTAATTGTTGCTGGGAGGTGATATCCACAGTTAGACATGAACTAAACTTGTAAAGGAAACCGAAA
>Ga0325402_1006679_pt1 | contig 10924 bp, 5 predicted proteins | sample PopdelMetagenome_22_FD_207212 | JGI IMG/M metagenome (GOLD analysis project Ga0325402, IMG submission 207212) | Populus deltoides microbial communities from Bellville, Georgia, United States - Xylem-PdKOR-R3 | ecosystem: Host-associated > Plants > Phyllosphere > Stem > Wood/Secondary xylem...
AGGTTACTCTGCTAGGGTTAACTATTAAGTTTTAATGTCTTATTGTAGAAACTAGAAAGCTTTGTAGCCTTTTTTTATTTCTGAACCGAACCGGTTCGGTTTGGTTCGGTTTACCTGGTTCAAGCAATACAAAATCAGAAACCAAACAGAACCGGATATTTTTCTAAATATTATAATCGGTTTAATTGGGTTTTTTTCACGATTTAGTTTTTTTGGTTAATTTTTTTTAGTTTTTTTAGTTTTCTTGGTTTTTCAGTGTTTTGCTCACTCCTAATTAGTATGGCACATAGAGGATTGGTCAACAATCCCTAATATTTGACACTTTGTATGCCAATCAATTTTATTGTTGCAACTATCTTTTCCTTATAGTCCAACAAATTTAAACAAAAGCATAGTCGAGTTATTTGAAACTTTTCAACATATATAAAGGTGAAACTTCATTTTCTCTTTGTATACATCCTCACCAATATGCATCTTTCAATTACTACTTTCTCATGGGTCTATCATGATGTTTCAGAAATTAAAATTCTTAGGGTTATTGAAATATTAGCCAAATCTTTAAGGAATTTTACAAACTTATTGTAAATTCCACAAAAAAAAAAAACAAGATATTTCCAAAACAATGCTAAAAAACATAATTCTTTTCTTTTTATAAATAAAATGTAATTTTTTGTAAGGATTAGGTCGTATGCAACAAGAAAAAATTATTTTTTTGTTTTCTTATTATTTATTTTTGTAAGGTCATGTTTGACAAAACCATCTTTTTTCCCTAGAAAACTATCAAAATAGACTTAAGGGTGTGTTTGTCAAACACCATCTTAGACCAAAAAAATCCTTAACAAAAAGTTGTCCAAACAAACAAAGCTTTCAGTACTTGACCCATAAAAAAACCAACGGGTCGCCCTAAAGTCACTGATTCAACCATGAACTGAACTAAAAACCAAGGTTTGACCCAAAAACTAAAACGAAACAAAGATTTAAACTGAAACAACATCAAGGTTGAAAATTCACACAAAACATAAAAAGTTTCACAAAAAGACAGACCAAACACTGAAATCGTGAAGAACACGAATAACATTCATTATGAACCCAACAACACACAAATCTCAATCCAGACAAGTTTTCACGCAATCAAAGGCAGGGTTTAATTTGAAATCATGCAAGAATTCATAATCTAACATCCTTTCACTTCAGTTATCAAATAATCAACACTATTTTGTCAAAATAGGTTTCAGTTCAAAACCAAAAATCTAGGATTAACCTCTCTATAAACTTGTTATTGATAATTAACCTTCAATTATCTACTAGTCTAGTTGCCCGAATGGTTTAGTGCAAAGAATTGGACCAAAGTTGGTCCAAATTATTGGGCTAAGGCAATGTTTTTTCCAAGAGCATGAAGAAACTGAACCTAGCAACCTAGAAATTCTAAGCTTACTATTAAACCTAGAACTAGCCTCTTAGGTTTCTGAACATGTTGTTTTTAGTCATCACAAACCACATTACCAATACTAAGCATAATTGAATCCAAAGTACTAACAAATAACATAATATCAATAAAAACATGCATGAAGTGTCAAAATTCAAAACTACCAAAGCTAAACAATAAACATATTCATACTATTTGAATTCAAAACTTTATATTTTTAACAATTATATGCCAAAACATACTTGTATCAGCCATGAACTTACACTAAAAGACATCAAATGGATCAATATGCTTTCAAAATCTTTAACTGACAAACAAAAGCAACTTATTTTTTTATTACAAAATAGATTCAAACATCAATCAAAATACCTCAAATACATCATCAACATGCTATTGGGCTAAAAACACAGAATTAAACCAGCATTAAAACCAAGAATCATGTCTTTAGTGCAAGCCTCTCTAACACATTATTGACCAAAACTAAAATAAACTATCATAACAAAAGCTTGAGCAATCTAAAAATATTTTTTTAAAAAAAAAACCTCTATCGAAAAACATCAAATTATTCTAGCACCAAAATCAAACAAAAAAAATACAAGATAAGCTCAAACAATATCAAAAGAGGTTTAAACATTTTAAAAACATGAATAGGCAAGCCATACAAACTCCACCCTTGAACTTTTACATGGTTATACCTTCTCCAAGCTTGCTGGCTATGAACTATTGTTTTCTTTCTCTTTTCTTTCATTTTTCGCCTTTCATTATTTTTTTCTATGTTAGGCTTTTGAACCTTCACATTAGGATCTTTTCACAATGTGTTTCTCCTCTCTTTTTTTATTTTTTATTTTATAGGGGGTATTTATAGGGACTTGCAAGGGTTCTTGATGGATTTAAACATAGATTGATCAAAGCTTAGTCCTTTGATCAAAATGAGAGGTTTATGGACAAATGTTAACAGCTGGAACCACTATCCTTCAATGGGTTTGAGATGGTGATTTCTAACGAATTTTCCTAGGTGGTTTTCTTTTGCTTGGAGATAAAGGCATGCGTCCCTCACATTATAATTTTAGATGAAAGATTTATGACCCTTGATAAGAACTCTGTATGAATTTTTAAGCGTGAACACACAAAAAAAGTTGAGTGGTTTTGAACAAATAGTTATCTTAGTCAAGACTGACCGAGTTAACCAATTTCAAGGCTTCGCTGGAGTAATTATAATGTGAACGTCATTAGATACCACCTGAACTTGGTAGAAGAGAAGCATACCTTACGACTAGATCCATTCTTGCTCAATTTAGAATCTTGTAGATTCACATTCATTTATTTAAAGATGCCAACTTAATCAGCTGAGAATCTAAAAATATAGTGATGGCTGACTAAAAATAAGATGTTGTTGAGTTTGTTAAAGAAAATATGATGTAAATATCTGATAGGAGTAGCTGATCTTTGTAGATAGGGTTTTTCAATTGAATGATGATGGTTACAATTATAGAGGTGGTTAGAGATGCCATATTTATTTGCCTGAAGGGGTCTACTTGATCAACCAAAACTATATAAAAAAAAAAAGCTAAACAATTGTTGAACGAAGCGTTGTCTAGGTTAAACTCTAGAAATTAGAGTTTTTAATTTTCAATTTAAGAAATTTCACTTTAATCCTCATTCATCCAATTTCTTTTAATTACACCCATAATTGCTTTCAAACTCTTAATTTCATGCAATTTCACCCATGTCAAACTCAATCATTAGCCCTAAAGTTCAACGTCATTTTCATCTTGGTCCATGGTTTCTAGTTTGTGCATTTAAACCCTTAATTAGCAATCAAACTTTTAATTTTCTTCAATTTGACCCCTTATTTAGTCAATTTCAATCCCTACAATCACATGTATTTTTTCAGTTTGGTCCTTGGTATTTGATTTCTTAAATAAAGTCTCTAATTATCCATCAAACTTTAATATTATTACAATTAAGCCCCTGATTCATCCAATTAAACCTTCCAAAAAACCAATTAAATCCCCAAACTTTAATTTATTCCAATTAATACCCAAATTGACTCCAAAAACTCATTTTCCTTGCAATCAAGTCCTCAATAAGATTAATTAAGCCTTTTAAAATTCTTATTAAGTCCTTACCTATCCATATTTGTAGTTCTTTTACCCCAAATAAAAATATTTTCACCGATGGGGCCCTTTGTCAATTAGAATTTTGTTGTCAATTTTATCAATCTTATACATTTTGGTCCTTTAAAATATTGCTCTTGTCATTTTGATCCTTCACCACCAAATTGGATAGTCTTCTAGGATTTCTTCATGTATATCCTCTAGTATTTTGAATTTTCTTTTTCTGTTTTTTATTTTTTTTCTTGATTTGTTATGGAGTCAAAAGTGAGTAACAACACAATCCATCCACCTTTTGTTGCTCTTCATCTAATACAACCTTTAAGGACAGGGCAACCTCTACTAGCACATGTAATGTCACTGGCTAAAAGGTGACTAACCCTTTTCTAAGCTCTTGTCTAAACCTATACTTAAACCTCTCAATCCGGTGCTACTCATTGGATAACTAAGTAGAAGCAAGATCAAGAGATCTTGAAATTTTCACTCATACTCTAGTACTGTCATGCTCCCTTATTTAAGGGCAATAAACTCCTGCTCCTTACTTCTCCTATTTTGTATGTAGTAATACCTAGTTTTAAACTCTGCCCAAAAATCTATCCAAGATAATAAATTTGTAGCTTTTATCCTCATCATAATCGCCCACCATGAATGTGCACTATTTGAAAGTAATTGCGCCACACAATCTGCTAGCATTTCATTTGGTACTGGAATCTGTATGAGAGACTCTTCCACTTTCTAGAGCTAATGTCTAGCTACTTTAGCATCTTTCTACCTCATAATACCCTCCTCCTCTCTCCCATGCTCTTCATCTAATGCGGTAGGGTAGGGGCACTATCTATATCCGTAACACCTACTACCCCGATCAAACTTGACATTATAGCCCTCACAATCTATTCCAAGCATGTATGATCCTAATGTGACATAGATGCCACATGTGGCACCACAGACAGGTTCTACTGGACTGTCTCACCCTATTAGATGCATTAAATTGTGGCATCCCTAATGGCAGTGATAAAGAGACATCTCTAAAGATAGATAACTCCCTCTATACTGAATTGGCACAACCAATGAATGGGATGCAGTATCTCCTAAGGGGTATCTCTTATATAATCCTCTCCACTATCAGTAGATCAACTTCTACTCCAAATAGAAGTGGGATTAGTCCGAGTTCCCTTTCTAGTATGAATCATCCTGTAATATACATTTATTATTTGTTAGTAGAACTCTTTTTAATTTCACAAGTCTACTAAATCACAACCAAAAGCTCTGAAAAAACTACAAGGTAACTTTTTTTTATTAGCAAGTAGTCTTTATATATATTTATCATCGATTCCCCTCTTATTATGCATCATAACATTCATAAATCTTTTTCATACATATTTTCACATACTTTGAGGTGAAATTTAATTAAAGTGAGTTTACCTTATTTTAACAAAATTTCAACAGAGTTTTCTCTGTATAAAGCTCTAAACAAAATTTTATCTTGCTTAATTTCCTACGTGAAATCAATTCCACACAATTGTTCATCGTATCTCAGGTAGCCTCAAGCATACCACTAATTAATAAAATTTTCATCCATTTAGTGATTACGCAAGATAGTCTTAAACCATTTATAACAATTCCATAATTCCCTAATATTTTACATACATGGCATAATTTGTTACAATTACTAAAAGTACTCTAAAATAATTATATGAGTTTTACATCATGAAAAAATAATGTTTATGTTATTGCATATAATATATACTTAAACAAAAAATATAGCAACTAGCAGTGGAGTCAACGTTGTCCAGCTACCTACAATACATATAACAATCAATAAAAACAAAACACATATATACATATCCCCAGAAAAAGGGAGGTGACTCATATTTCTATAATATCTATACATTATTAAAGTTGTTCTTAATAAAAAAAAAATCATCAATCTTAATACTAAAATCTCATAATATAACATCAATCATTACACCCATCTAACGTTTTACATTCATCCTCGTCTAAACAATCGATTTAAATATTCATGTAAGCAAGTCACTGTCCAAACAACTAACTTTATTAATCAATGAACCAATTCTTCATCAAAACAAATAACTTTAATATTCAATAAATAATGTCCCCATCCAAATAGTGACTCTAATATTACTTTAATTTATTTAGTTTTTATCCAAATGATTGACTTTAAAAATCAAACAGTTAATTAAATCCCAGTCCCAACAGCTAATTTAAACATTCAATCAATTTAATGAAGTCCTTATTCAAATAGCTGAATTTAACTTATAAATAATTAGTCTTCATCTAAACAGTCGGCTTTAATACATATATTAATTAAATAGTTTTTGTTGAAACGATTGACTTTAATATATATATTAATTAAAAACAACTGATTTTATAATATCAATTTTTTTTTCATCCTTTTCAAACACGTATTGCAAGTGAATAAAATTCTAACAAAGCATTTTTTTTAACCAAATTAGTGAGGTGTTGGGCACTTATCTAGTACTCCTGTCATACAAGCTCCCTCAATTAAAGGTTTAGCTTTGGATGCCTCTTCTAATTTCAACATGAGATATCCTTGTTAGTATACCAATATTCAACACATGAATTTATTTTCATGATAGAAATTTTTATCCATACTCAAGCATTTCATATTTACACTATACAAATCTAAAACTTAACACATCATAATTTTTCACAATTTACAATAGAGTTATTCCCTACTTCAAATTTGCATTGAACATTTGATTTCATATTTCCCAAAATGTAAAAACATATATATTTTCATTTTATGTCAAAATTCATAAATGATTACAACTTCAAATCGACATAAGTCATTAAACTCGAAATATAAATTTTTCTAAATTTGTATACTTTAATTTTCCACTTCACATACCAATTTAATCTAACCCCTTTCACAATCACCATCAAGCATACAAATAATCAAAACAGCATAACTTATCCAAACAATTTCCTAAATTTCCTAAATTGCTTTTAAACTAACTATTTTGTCAATTCTAATAAAAGTCATAATTAGTCATAATTTCTAGAATTCATTTATAAAGCACGCTAATTTCAATACCTAATAATACAAAACACAATTCAACTAACAATTTCTCATTCAAATTGAAAAATCCATAACTTCGATACATATGTATCATGCATGAAACCGAACTCTACCACAATTATAATTTCCTAGGCCTTAACATCAACTCATCAACACCCAACACCAAGAAATTAAAACAAATCTCCACTTTCCCCAATTACCTCACATGGTCAGCCCAATGCAAGCCAAAAACCCTTTGTTTTCATTCAAAATTTTCCTTCAATTTATTATTATTCTAAGCATTGTCGTATAGATAAATCAATAGTTCATTTAAAGATAAATCAAAAGTTCATTTAAAACAATCATTCCCATAAAATTTACATAAACCCTTTTGATGCAAACATATTATTCGATAGTTCACCCACATTTACATAGTATTTTGCCTAAGTTTTATATATATAATGCCTTGATATTATTTGTTTTATGTTTTGAAGGCACTTTAGGATGAAAGATTCAAAAAGAAGTAAATTGGAGATAATTGGCAGATTTGATCTCCGATTGATGTTTTGTGCAAAGTATGAGCTCTAAAGGTTGAAATGAAGTGATTCCAGTAACATTAGAAAGCTAACATCCATACCTGTTTATACATATATGGCAAGAAAAATAAAAAAAAGAGCATGGAAATCACAAACTTTAAAGACAAATCTTGTATTCTGCTAGTGATGACCTTCATCCATTCCGACTTGAATATCTTGAGCTAGAGAAGTCTATTTGATGCAAACTCAATTTTGTTGGATTCCTAACTCAAAGATCTATCAGCATACCAAATTTTAGCAGAAAAAAAAGCTCATATGAGAGAGATATGATTTTGCTAAGATGACACATAGATGATTGAGAGCCACATAAAAGTGGAGGAAGCCCTGGCTACTCGTAGAAGCTCCTCTCGAAATTATAGAGAAGGGGTCAGAGTTGAACCCCTAACAGAAATCGTTCCCCTGTCAAACCACAAGATGTTAAAAAGAAAGAGCCCTCTAAAAAACATCCTAGTAGGCCCGAAAAGGTTTATACTCCTGTAAACACTAGCTACACGGAGATCTACATGGCCTTGAAGTGTCAGAACCTGTTTAAGTATCCTCCTTCCTTAAAGCCTAATCCCAGCCTCAAGTTCTCCAAGAAGTACTGCCAGTTTCATAGAGAGAAGGGACACGACACTGAGGACTGTTATGCTCTCAAGAAAAAAATGGAGAGACTTCTAACACGGGGATACCTTAGACAATTCCTATAAAAGGATCCACCTCTAGAAGGAAAGAGAGGTGAAGCGAGACAATAGAGAACAACATTCCTAGAGGTCCTTGTCATATTGGAGGGCTCATCAACCAGTATAGGCGGCAATATCAATAAAAGGATGAGGCTTGGAGACCATGTTCTAATTACAATGGGCCAATAAAATTCTTGTTATAAACCCATCACCTTCACCCCTACTAATGGACAAGGATTAAACACCTACATGAAGATGCCTTGGTGATTTTCACAATAATAGAGGGTTACAGGGTCAATAGAATCCTAATGGATGACGACAGCTTAATAAACTTCATATCAGCAGGATTCATGACCAAGATAGGCATAGACACCTCTAAAATGACTCTAGTGCTAACACCCCTCATCGGGATAAAAGGATCAACAGTGCCTGTGAAGGGGGCAGTAAAGTGGACTGTTATTATAGGGACTCCACCTTATTGTGTGACTATCCGAGAGACCTTTATATTCATTAACACTCATCTCCCATACAACGACATCATCAGGAGGCCATTGCTTCACTAGATCAGTGTAGTGGTCAGCACCAAGTTTTTGACCATGAAGTTCCCAATTATTAAAGAGGTAGATACAGTTAAGAGGAACTAGAAAGTCTCAAGAGAGTGTGCAAACACCTATCTAAAGAGCAAGAAGGCCCTACCGGTTGATCACCCTGAAACCTACAGTAAGAAACCAAATGTTAGAACAAAGGTGGTTGAAGAACTAGTTGAAGTCTTTTTAGGCCCTATAGAGAAAGTAGAGGAAAGCTAGCTCCAAAGTGGAATGGTCCCTTCATGGTGACACGGGTGATCAGAGCTAACACCTATCACCTACAAGATCTACAAGGCTCTAACCTTCTTCACCCATGACATTCAGACCACCTTAAGCTATATCATTATTGAATTCATTAATAAAGAATGCATATCTATATCATTTATATTCTTACTTAATTTACATTTCTTTCTCAAGAATACTTCATATTGATCCAAATAGGATTACACACCCCTGTGACATCTGGGGCCCACTTCTCTAGGACGATAGTGAAGTCCCAAGTGAGTATCAACCTATACTGTCACCAATCAGGGTTACACACCCTTGTGGCGTCTGGGACCCACTTCTCTAGGGCAGTAGTAGGGGATCAATACTTCACTCTTCAGGGCGGCTTTCAACGGCCCCTCCCTTTTTTTTTTTTCTAGCCTTTTCAATTGGAAGTAAGAGTAATTGAACGACCTTATCAGGTCCATCTTGTCTGTCCAAATAGGCTACTTACCCATGTGTGCAATCTGGGACCCATATCTCTCTTAGGCAGCATGGGACTGGTCTCTATGGCATTCAAGAGTGTTAGGGCAGCCTTATCAGACTCACCCCATCTATCCATCTCGGGTTACATACCCTCTATACAGTATGGGACCCGCATCTCTCCTGGATAGCATGGGTACCAGCCTCTACAACATCAAGAAGCACTAGAACCAGCCCTCCTACAACAACACCTCCTACTAGTCCAAACAGGGTTACACACCCCTGTGGCGTTTAAGACCCACTTCTCCAGGATAGTAATGAGTGCCCAATGCTCCTCTAAGATAAATGATGGAACCAGTCTTTCCACGACAATACCTCATACTAGTCCAAATTAGGTTACACATACCTATAGCGTCTGGGACTCACTACTCTAGGATAGTGGAGTCTCAAGAGCTCTCGACTCACTAGGAGAGTCCCTATCAGCATCCCCAACTTCTAAGGGTCCAGACTGAGAAACCTCCTTATAAGAACCCGTATGAGTATCCACTGCTACCCCGACTAGGGAAGACCCTAAGTTCTGATGAGCAAGAGAGGGACTTTTCAGCCTGGGAATCTCCACTTGAACCGCTTCAACTCCCAAGTTAGCAGAGGATACCTCCCCAGCTTCTTGCCTAAGAGGAATCCTTTGAGTATTTTCCTCCTCAGCTTTCTTCATCTCAACTGCTCATCCAAAAAGAGTCTGCTAAACAGCTCCACTCTCCTTAGTCAATTCGACCATTTAAGCTCAGCCTGCTTCACTGACAAGATTGCTCATATACATGGACGCTTTCATCTTGACAGAAACATGGAGAGAGGGGACTTCAAAGGAGCTCTAGATCGTTTCCACCAAGGCCTTAAAAAGGGGAAGCTCTAAAACCTCCATACCCTGATGGGGAAGAGAAGTTGAAAGAAAAGTCCTTTAAGGAACGACTAAGAACACACATTGAAGACTCAACAATGTACTCCCTCGGAACACCATCCCTGCCAGTAAGGCCCTTATAGGGGAAGTGTAAAAGACATCTTGATTAGGATTACAACTCAACTGAGGTTAGTCAAAAAATTATTTGATCCTAAGTCTCCCCATCTTTCCAAAAAAATGAGCAGACTTTGGGGGCTATTGATTGGTTATGGTTTTCTAAAAACCTCTCCCATTTCAAGGTCATCACACGAAAGTCATAACCCAAAATGTTGTTATGTTTTCTCCATGTTTAACCTAGGACGCGCCCGCGCTTAACCCCATGATGGGCCAGGACGCGCCCGCGCCTAACACCATGTTGGGTTAGGGATGCGTCTGTGCCCAACTCCATATTGAGCCATGGTGCGTCCACACCAGACCATTCTTGGGTACAGTCACAAGCTGAACCCAACTCCCCTTGGGTTAAGCGTACGAGCTAAACCTAACTCCTCTTAGGTTCAATATATAACTAAAAGGTAACTCCATAATGAGCCTCCCATACTCTAGGCCTGGGCTATTAATTATGATACCCATCACATCCCAATAATTACGAACAAGTAGTCCATACTTATATTAATTAGATGTGATGGCACAAGCAGTAGAATAATATTATTTTATCATTACGAGATTACATCTCTACCCCTCCTCTGTTGTATGAAGCAAGTCAAGTCAAGTAATGAAAAAGAAAGCTTGAATACACAGAAAAAAGGTTTGAAACCTTATGCTCTTAGACATAAACACAATCCTTCTTCTTCTTCCCTAACTTTTACATTTTCTTCTCCTTTTTCTTCTCTATCTTCATAAAAACTCATTAATGT
>Ga0325402_1006681_pt1 | contig 10922 bp, 5 predicted proteins | sample PopdelMetagenome_22_FD_207212 | JGI IMG/M metagenome (GOLD analysis project Ga0325402, IMG submission 207212) | Populus deltoides microbial communities from Bellville, Georgia, United States - Xylem-PdKOR-R3 | ecosystem: Host-associated > Plants > Phyllosphere > Stem > Wood/Secondary xylem...
TTCTCTTATATATATATATATATATATATATATATATATATATAGAGAGAGAGAGAGAGAGAGAGAGAGAGAGAGAGAGAGAGATGCTTCAGTATTAATCAGCTGAACATGAATTTTCAAGAGGCTATTTTAGTGGTTATTTTTATTTTATATTAAAATAATTTTTCTTATATTTTTTTAGAGTTACTTTTACCATATAAATAAAAATATATATATAAAAACAAATTTAAACAAAAAAAATATATAAATCTATTAACTTAATATATTTGTGCTTCAATCTAATTATTAATTTCTGAACGTATTTCCAATAAAAAGAAAAACCCGTAAAAAAAAAAAGAAACAGATTTAACAAAAACACAACAAGCAAGTGAGTTAACTATCTCTATATTTTCGGGTTAAATCAATAGTCTAGCTCATTAAGATTGTGGCGTAAATGAATGAATCCGGCCCCGGCCCTACGCACTCCCACCGATGGCCAATGAAACGACCAAAAGAAAAAATTGGATGGTTGTCTTTGCTTTACCAAAACGTTCATAAACAAAAATAATTTCTTACCACTGAAAAAAAAAATTCTTTAATATTAATATTCTTTAATTTTGAAACTTTATTTATATTATTCGGTTTGAATTTTCTTGAAAGAATTGGGAAAAGAAAAAAAATTATCAAAAATTGGCAGCCAACGATAAAAAAAAATTCAAAAGTAGAGAAAAGCACTCCCAAAACCCTTGGAGCCCAAACCAAAGCCACAAAATTCCCAGCTTAAAACCCAAGTCTAAGAGGCCCGAAGTCAACTACTCAAGTCAAGGGCCCAATTTGTCACAACTATACACATGATCTTTTTTTTCATAATTTGTTTTTTATTTTTTATATTAGCATGTCAAAACCATCAAAAAAATCTAAAAGCATTAGTTTAATGCCTTTTCATGTAAAAAGCAATTTTAAAAAAAAATTGCTACAATGCTAAACAATCTCTTAATATGATACATAAACTAGGTACAAAGTCGAGTTATAAGGTTTCGAGATTGACTCGCTAGGTTTAGTTTAATGACACTTACAAAGAACTCTCCCGACAATGTACAATCATTATATTATTGTTATGTTTTTAAATACACTCGCATTATAATTTTCATAAAGTTGTTTTTTTTATATAATTCAAACTTATTTTTGAATTAATGATAGAATGTTGTCTAAGAAATGCCATAACCTAATTTTTTATCTTCAATTCCAAAATATTTTTCAAAAATCCAAAAAAAGTAAAATAAATAAATCAATAAAATATGTTTTCAATGCATTTCAACCATAAAAATCAAATTCAAATAAATATATTTTCAACACTTTTGTATCCCTTTTGCATTTTTTAATTACTTTTCTTATTAAATTAACGTTAGAATTGTTTTTTGAGAAAAATAAAAATATTAAGAATAAAATAAAATAAAATAGGGGGGCAAATGATCAAGGGGTTAAAGTGCAAAATAATAAAAATAAATGATCAAGCTAAAATGGATTTTCTTGGAGACCAAATAATTAAAAAAAAATTACAAAATTTAATTCAGCTAGAGTGTAAAATAAGAGAAATGAGGCCAAAACAAAAATTTTGTTTTCTTCAGGAACCAAGAACTAAAAAAAAGATCATAAAATTTGTGGGTTTTAAATAGATAAGTAAATTGTAGAGAAGAGGGAGCCACCACACAAGAAACATATGCTTATCTCACTCACATATAATCTCTAGCCTCATTTTTTCCCTCAAAAACCCTAGCCACCAAGAGATATTTTGGTTTTTTTTTTATTTAGAATTATAAAAGTAAAAAAAAAAAAAAAAAAAACCCAGCTTAGATGCGTTAGAAGGAGATATAAAACTCTTCCGAGGGACAATTCCAAATTGTGTGTCCATTTGCTACATGTATTTCATGTTTTGCTAATTTTCATTGATTTTTTTTTTCAAATTAGTTATGTTATTTTTATTTATGCTTTAGGATTCTAATTTTAAAGAGATATCCTCTATACCTCTTTAAAGGGCAGATTTTATTTTTTTAAAATAAAATTATAAATTTAAAGTTTATATTTGTAACCTCATCAATTTTGTTGATTATTTATTGTGTGTCGTGCTTTCTAAGGTCTTAAGATGACAATTTAGGGAAGGTATAATATTTATTCTCTGTACCATGTGTAAAGCAAGCTAATAAGGCAATTTAGCAGGCAGATAACGTGACCGTATGAGAGAGCGAACGTACCGTCAAGGCCCAGATCATTGGGCTTGACGACTGTCCATTTTCTATAGATGCATGGGTCCAGCGGCATCAAAACTGAGAGCCTAGAGTAAAATATATATTAAAATAATATAATTTTTTATTTTTTAAAAATTATTTTTAAATCAAAATAATCTAAAAACATAAAAAAATAGTTTAAAACAAAAAAAAATTAATTTTTTTAAAATACTTTTAAAACACAAAAATTAAACGGGTGATAAATGTACTTAACTTGTACTGTCCTTTAAACTGCTCAAAAAAAGACTAAAAAATTTCTCAAAAAAAGGATTAGCATGTATATTGATAGGAGAATATACTCTCGGTTTTTATCCCTATTGAGATTCTTGGTCTGTGGGTAAATCAAAATCAAATGGTTTAAGAAATTATTTGCCCAAGTGTTAGTGACTAAATGAGCACAGGTAAACAGCAAGGAGATACTTTCCTTGGAAAACCGAGCAAGGCCATCACCAAGTGTAAAAATGTATACGAAAAAGACAATGCTTGAGCCGTGATTTCGAACATCATCCAAAATAACACTGGACGCCAGACGAGGGGGTTGCTGGAGCTAACTGTGTAAGAATGCTACGAAGTTCTGGAAATGGACATGACATCATTACACGTAGCTTTATGATATATTAGTTTCAAAGTTTCACAGATATTTAGACATGCTCACTATTTCCAGAAGGATCAAATCATGTATATTTTCAAGCACGTCAAAAGAATGATGATGCACAAGTGACCATACCCTTTAGAACATAGAAATTGAGTGGAAATTCTTGAATCATGCCAAAACCACTTGCTTGGATCAGAAACTCAATCTGATTGACTCAGGTAAGTGCATCAGTAGTGCAGATTGATTCGAACAAAATTCAAATAGCAAATTACAAAATACTAAATAAGATCAACAGAACCCACTTGATTAGCGAGGAGCTTTCTTCTTTCCTGGAATAGAAACTCTCTTCCCCTTCAAGGTCCGGCAATTGTTCTTCGTGCGCTGCCCCCTGCATGGCAAACCCTGAATATGCCTGACCCCTCTATAGCACTGAATCTCCTTCAACCTCCTTATATTGAGGGCATTAAACCGCCTCTGCAACGTGCGGGCTCAAATTACTTATAAAAGCTGCACTCAAGTATCAAAGATGAGGCACATGAAAGAAAAAAAGATTACCAAATCTCCTTCGATCATGTACTTGGAAACTTCATCACGAAGAGTAATGAGCTCATCCTCCGATAAGTCCTTAGTGATTTTGTTTTCCATGGTGAGATCAGAAAGGATTTGGCGAGCTACAGAGCGGCCAATTCCATGAATGTACTGAAGAGAGTATTCGACTCGCTTGCTATTAGGAATCTCCACTCCTCCAACACGGGCACATCGTATGCTGAGGCTGCAAACCTAAACATAACAGGAGAGAAATAAAGCAACACATAAATCACCAAGCAATAGCTCACATTTAATTCCTCAGCAAAACATAAAGGGAAAAATTGCTTTTAATTCTTCGAATTTTTTTTAATATACAGGACATTGCAAGGAGGGGAAAAAAACCCAGATGAGATTAAGCTAATCACTACTGCAACGAAAGAAATTAAGTGTTGAATTACATAATTACAACATAGAAGTTATATTTCTTCAATATAAATGACCTGCCCAATCTATGCCTGATGTCTCCAATTAGAAAGGGACGAACGACAATTACTTAGCTCACCCAAGTTCATATGACACTAATTAATTGGCACACCTGTAACAACTGAGTGAAGAAAATTGAAGAGAGAAAAAACATAATCACTCCCCTTTCACACATACTTCTCCAGAAAAAATCCAAATAAAAAACTGAAACTATAATAAAAACAAAAATGGGAGTGCTACCTTAGGAGGGTTTGAGACAGGGGGAGAGATGGAGCTGGAGAGAGAAGTATTCTTGAGTCCGTTGCATATTGCAGAAAGAGAGGTTACCACAGGCATTGCCAGTGTTTGCGCCATTTTCGTTTCTGTCTGTCAAACACTGCTAGTGAGATGAGTTTCTGTTTTCCTGGAGCTGGAGTTTCCAGGTGGCCAAACAGAGTGCAATGAGCTCCAGGGGTCGCTGGATTGCTTATCCTGTAAACGATGAATGATAAGCATGCTCGCTCAGGTAGAAGAAACATTGGCCCTCGTCTTCATCAAGGGCCACTTTGGATAACATGTCTCCAGGCCTACAACTCAGGGTTGGGCTGGCCCAAGGAAAAAATTATTTTCCTCCGTAACGTAGGCCCGCATAATGTGAGCAATTAGGTCCACGTAATGTCAACGATACAAAAATAATTTCCCATGTGCTGAAGACATTTCGAACCACCTTCTGCATAAAAGATTATTACCTTTGATTTTCCAAGAATAACTTGATTGCAATATACAGTATAGTGTTTAATTGTTCAAATGAAACCATACAATAAAATCCATTTCCCTAAATTAAATTAAGTGCTTTTAGTAAACTTACAAATAGTGAGTAGAAAGCAAAAGGTAAGCAAGCTTGAAACAAGAATACATGTATTAGTGAATAATAAAATATTTATTTTTTATGATTTTTATTTTTTTATTTTTTTTGAAAGGGATTTTAGAATGTCAACCTCTAAAAACCTTTTTAATATGTGTTAAATTTAAATGAATATTATAAATAAGTTATAAAATCTAATATACATGCAATATGACAAATTATTTTTTTTTGTTTTCATTCTAAGAACATGCTTAAACAAGATAAAAATACTTAATGACAACAATGATTAACAAAACTTGCATGAATACCAACTAGATATAAAAATATTTTTGACGTTTGAGAGGCTCGGCTAAAATACATAGAAATTTAACTATTTTTTTATAGCATGAACATGACATGAAAATAATTACAACAATCATAAGACCAAAAACTCTAGTTACCATGTTTATGGTATACATCACAAATTAAAAGGCTAACATGCTTTCATGGAAGGTGAACATCAAGTATTTGTTTTCAAAACCACAAATTTAAACTTTTAACTCATTTTTTTTTTTAAATGAAAGGCATACCAAAACCTAAATAAAACACAAATAAGCCCAAAATAAACCAAACTTTAAGTTTATCCATGCATTTTTTAGATATATATAAAAAAACATATTTAGCCATAATTTTTTTTAATATAATTTTATGAAACATCTAATATCTAAAATTAACATGAATAAAGAAACTAAAACACCATTTTATTTTCCATTCATGCATTTTTTAAGAAACCCTATACACCTATTTAGTCATATATTTTTATATTTTTGTGATCAAAGATATGATATAATAACTAGATGAAACCTAACTATAGCCTAAAAACACCATCTTGAGCTTTATATTAATGCATTTTAAAAATAAAAAGCATATAAAGTACTATTTTGCACTATTTTTTCATAAACCTTAAACAACGAAAAGAGGGAAGAGAGTTCTCGACTCACCTCAAAGGTGGTTCTAGCCTGTAGGGAGGTGCTGTGGTGGTCCCTAATGGCAACAACGATGGTTTGTTGGTGGTGGTGAGGGGTTTTGGTGGTTTTATCTCTCTAGACTAGAGTTTCTTTTTCTCTTTAGTTTTTTCTTCCTTTTATTTTTTTGTCCTTTCCTTTTATTCCTCTCTTATCCCTTCTTTCCTGCTAAAACCTTCTGGTTTGAAATAAATCAGTTTAATAACAAAAAAATTAACCTTTTACTCTCTACCTTATTCGGGTTTTAATGGTTTTAGGGTTGGTTTCTCTCTTTATCTTTTTTTTTCTTTTCTTTTTCTAATTATTTCTCTATACTCTTTAGACAAGTTGGTTTAAGCTCAAACCTTATTTTTCCTCTATCTTTCTCAAATTTAGGTTTCTCTCTCTTTAGATACGTTCTCTTTTTTTTTTTTTTCACCATGCTCCTTAATTTATAAGCAGGAATGAAGGTCCTAAAACCTTTCTAGATGGAACAATCTCATTCATTGATATCCTTTGGTCGATCTTGACCATCCACCATTGTTGTACACTTTGTACACATTTCCAGTTGGCTACTTTGACATGTGTTTTCAGCAATTTCAGGAATGCAATGCAGTGAGTCTTCAACTAAAAATGAAGTATAAGTAAAGGTAAAGATAAGGGTGTGTCTCTTAGCATTTAATGGATGTGTAAGAGAGAGAAATTGATACCTAAAATCGCTCCAAAACATCTATAAAAAGAGAAGAAAGTAAGAAAGTAATAGTGTGCATGCGTGAGGAGTTGCAGATGACCCCTCATACATGCTCGAAACAATGTCATTTTAGTATGTTTAGTCTCTCCCAATTCAAAGTGCAATGCACCTTTTTGACATAGATAATCCGAAACAAAGTCCATTGAAATATCTACCAAGGTTTTTAGGTACAAGCAAAAGAGTATGCAAACCATGTGATTAGACCTTAGACTTGATTTTTCCACATGCAATATATTAATCACATATACAATACGCAACTGGTATTTATATTGAGCTAATAAAAATGCTCATACAACACATCCAAAGTCTTAGTTACACTAAAATGCCCCATTAAACCACCCTTTATGTGCTTCACGAATAAACAATTCATGCATAAAACTTATAGGCACACATAGTCTATTCTCTTTATACAGTTATCCATAAAGTATATAGAATTTACTAAAAGCTGAATTCTCACATGCATGATATACATTAAAAAAACCGTTATCATTTATATACAATTCCTTCATAAATTCAAATTCCAATATTTTTGTATTCAAAGTAGATAGAAGAATATACATTCACAATAACGTGTCAACTACAATGTTTTCTTTACCTTACTTGTATTTGATTATGTATGGGAAAGTTTCAATAAATTACACTTATTTGGCATGTCTCTGATTCAGTTTACCTTACCATTTCAAATGCTTCAATGATTCATGATTCAAATGAATCATGAATTCCTTGGCCATATATAATGTTGCTACGTCTCTGAAGTCCTCATCAACATGTAAATTTCTTTATCATATATTAGGTAGTTCAAGGTTATGCCATTAAGCTTTGTGCTAAAGTAGGCAATGCCTTTTTATCCTATATTAAAACAACTCTAATACTTATTCCTTATGTATCACATTTACTCTCGAAAGCTTTCATAAAACAGATGTAGAACATAAATTTTCTTTTAACAAATTAAATGTATTATCCTATTCAATTCCCCATTTAAATCTAAAAGACCTTTTCATAATTTCAGTTAAAGACACAACTAATGCACTAAAATCCTTAACAAAACACTTATAAAAAGTAGCCAAGCTATGAAAACTTCTTACTTCAATGACTGATTTAGGTGTAAGATATTTTTGGATAACCTTATCTTTCTCCTTATCAATTTAAATACCTTGTACACTTACAATATAACTGAGAATCACAATCTTTTTCATACATAAAAAAGTACATTTCCTACGATTAGCATGCAATTGTTTTCAACATAACACATCAAGTACATTGCATAAATGTTCAGCATGATCAATCAAGTTCTTGCTATAAATTATGATATCATCAAAGCATACAACTATGAATTTGCCTATGAACACATGCAACACATGATTCATCAATTGCATAAATGTATTAGATGCATTTGTAAGTCCAAAAGGTATGATTAACCACTCATATAAATCATACGTCATCTTAAAACATGATTTTCCATTCATCACATTATTTCATCCTAATTTGATGATATTTACTTTTCAAATCAATTTTAAAAAATATACAAGATCCATACAACTCATCTAACATGTCATTAAACATAAGGATATGATGTTTATACTTTACCATTATGTTGCTAATGGCATGACAATGAACACATATCCTTCAAGTTCCATCCTTTTTAGGTACAAGTAAAACCAAAACAACATTTGGACTCATGCTTTCCTGTTTGAACCCTTTTGACATCAACTTTTCACTTGCCTTTAAAGTTCTTTTGTTTTATCAAGATTACTTTAGCAGGCTGCTTGGTTTGGAATTACAGTTTCAGGTACAAGGTCTATTTGAATTTCAATTCCTCTAATTGGTGGTAATCCACCTGGAATATCTTTACAGCCACACTATACACATAAGAATCAAGATCGTTAGCATTAAAATAAGACTCTTTATACACAAATACAATCATCGACTTGTTAGCATAAAAAGCAGATTTAATCTCACCCTCTCTTGCATAAAAAAAAGGTTGTTTCTTTATATTTTCCACATTGCTCTTACTGACTTTCTTCTCTCTTCTTATTTTACCTCTATTCTTGCCCAGATTCAATTTTAATTCATTTGAGACTGAATCTGACTTTCTTCTCTCACCATGTTCTTCACTTGAATTTTCTCTCTCTGGCCTCACCTTTTCTTTTCAATTTAATGTGACGATGATACATTTTTTTTTTGTGGTAATGGTACAAGGGTAATGATTTTATTATCTTTTACAATAATATACTTATTTCTAAACCCGTCATGCATTGTCTTCTTGTTGAATTGCCTAGAAATTATTAATTTTTCTAAATGTCATATTTGATAACAATTGTATTGGGTTAACTATTTATTTTTTAATATGGATTTAATTTGATTTGAAAACAATTAAGAAAAATATCAAAAGCTTGACTTTTCTTTGAATCAAGATAATTATTTCTTTCATATTAAGATTTTTTAGTGTATTGTAGTTTTTATATAAACCTTAACCTTGTATAATTTTTTAACTATTGAATTTCAAGATGAAATTTTAAGTGCCTTAAATTTTAGGAGAAAATTTCATTTATTTTTCATAAATAAAAATTCTAGAGCCAAAATAATTTGAATAGAGAATTTCTTTTTTTTTTTTTCAAAATGGTGTTAAATTCACTTTTACAATATTTGTTATCATAAGGATTTTGAAAATTATAAATAATTTTAAGAATGTAAATATCTCAAAATACATAAAAACTATTTTAGAATTAATTTTGGATAGTTAAAAAATTCAAACAAGAAATAAAAATACTTTAAAATAAAAAAAAAATAAAATTTGGGTTAGGTCGTCCCAAGGCCTACCCGGTGTAAGCCTTCACACGCATGAGCTCATCTTGGTTAGCTCACATGCACATTTAGACTAAAGAAAAAGGTGTCATAAAAGATAGGAAATTGAAAAAGAGAATTAAACAATATATATTTTATTGCAACAACTTCAATCAACATGAAAAGAATTAAAATACCATTTTCAACTCAATATATATTGAAACCATCCTTGTAACATCAATAATTTCATTTCCAATATAAACAAATAATTTTAATCCATCTAAGAAATTTTAAAACTTAAATCAAATCAAATCATCAAATTATAATTTAGATCCGATCTTAGTTATTGGATTGTTTTTTACCCCACCTAGCTACCACTTAAAATAGCTTTATAATTAATAATTTTTTTTTTATTTAATACCTTTAACCATAGTGTTTCCAACCACATCAATGCCTCATGTCTCCTCCCTTCCCTCTCTCCTCCCTTCCCTCTCTCCTCAGTTATTCCTTGACAATCACGGACCAAACCACAACTCAAAAATGAAATTAATAAAAAGTATTAAATATTGTACAGCCCATCTTCCTTTACTGTATTTATAGAATCATCCTTTCACGTTAACTGTGATTGAATGAAAAATTAGTAATTTAATAAACAAGATATATAATTAGTTTTATGATTTATTGGCAAGGGACATCCATTTTTGGATAATTAAATAAAAAAAATGAGTATATTAATTAACTGTTTAATCTATCAAAAATATTTTTGTGGTGGTGGGATCACGAGAAATGATGACTGCACGTAATTGTGGTTGATGTAAGGCTTTGAGCACCCTAGCATGCGCGCAAGCAGGAGGTCACCAACACTTGTGTTGACAGACTAAGTATTCCTTAATAAATAGCTGCTAGGGGAGACTTAACTTGTTAGTTTTTATATTTATATTTTAATGGTAATGAGTTTGAGTTTTTTTAAATTATTGAAAGTTTATATGATTGTTAATTTTAGAGCTTGTGAGATTAGTCGAAGTACATATAAATTAACACGAACATCCATATTAATAATAATAAAAAAAATATTGCTTTAATTGGGAGGAACAACGAAATACTAGTTTCCTGGGATCATAAATGCATCCGAACAAACTGCACATGAAGGAGGCGAACTTGTTCCCTGTTCTGAAAGCCGTGGAAGAAGAACATTTGGAGTTATTGCTTGTCTCATTGTGCTTCTACGCATAAAATATGAAATATCTGAAGATGTGGTCTACAGATTTGAATAGAGTTTTCTTGTTAAACGAGCAGCCAGCTATGTTGCCAGAGAGAAAGACCATTGTCTTCGTGTCTCTTTCTCCTTCTTACGCTCCTTGGCTGGCCACGATACCATATCAGAAATGCACATCTGAACTCAATTTCGGCGTTCGCCGGGCAGGATCGAAGGACAGCGCCTAATATACTGCAATCCAAGGAGTCGTCACGCCCTCACTTGCATCGATCCTCGTCGACGCGTGCATACCACTTCAGCTAATATTTACTAATAGGCACGTTCTTGCGATGCCAACTAATCATATGCAAATAAAACTAGCATAAACACCGGGCTCACGTTAGAGGCATTAATTTTTGTTCAACAAGTCTTGCTTATTAAATGGCATGGTATCTATTACAAGAAAAACGAATTTCAGGTCATAAAATATAAATA
>Ga0325402_1006682_pt1 | contig 10921 bp, 6 predicted proteins | sample PopdelMetagenome_22_FD_207212 | JGI IMG/M metagenome (GOLD analysis project Ga0325402, IMG submission 207212) | Populus deltoides microbial communities from Bellville, Georgia, United States - Xylem-PdKOR-R3 | ecosystem: Host-associated > Plants > Phyllosphere > Stem > Wood/Secondary xylem...
TTAAAAGTGAGAGAGCATACCATAGAGCAGCATCACAGACCTTAGGCTTCTCAGTTCTCCTCTTTTGTATAAATTTCAAAGTAGCACCAATTAAGGCTTTTTAAAGGTTTGACACTTCTTCTTAACATCCTCAATGACGATGTCTTATAAACAAACAACAACTAAATCATGAGTACATTGAAGAAAAAAAGCCCTACAAAGAATATTCAATTTCAGATATGGTAATACCTTCTTGTGATGTTTCTTGTACATAGTTGTCCATGTAACTCTGGAAGGCTTAAAGTGATTGTGAAAATAACTCTTGCATTTCAAAACCTTTCGCTCCTTTTTGACACCCTCAAAAGATACATTGTCTAGATTTTATATTAAGCTTTGATCTCTTTTCACTAGGAACATACATATAAGGTAGATATCCAAACACTCTCAAACTAGAATAGTCCATTAAAGTGCTTGTCCATACCTTTTTTGCTACTTACCTATCTAGTGTTGCCATAGGTGATATGTTAATCAAGAAACATGTCATATTCATTGCTTCTGCTCAAAAGTTCTTAGCAAGCCTTCTATTCAGCTTAAAACACCTTATTTTTTCAACTATTATCTTATTCATCATTTCCGCTACACTATTATGTTGTGATGTCTTGTGTACTGTGAAGTGTCTTTTGATCCCACATTACTTATACAACTCCATGAACTTTGAATCTATAAACTTAGTACCATTATCTCACCTGATGCATTTGATCTTCCTCCCTACCTGGTTTTCTACTTCTACTTCTGATACCTTGAACGTGGCAAATATTTCTCACTTATGTCGCTTGAAGTACACCAAAATCTTTCATGAATAGTTATCAATGAAGATCACGAAATACATATATCCTCCACATGATGCTACCCTTACTAAACCATAAATATTTGTATGAACATAGTAAAAAATCCTCTATTTCTTATGTATGGCTGTCTTGAACTGCATGTTATTTTGTTTTCTAAGAACACAATACTTGTAGAAATCAAGTTTTCATGTTTTGACACCCTTTGATAAATTCTTCTTATAAAGCTCCATCATCCCATGCTCACTCAGAAGACCTAATCGCATGTGCCACAAAACTGTGTGATCTAACTCAGATTCTACGATTGCATTTCCACCTACAGTTATGGTACCTAGTAGTCTATAAATATTTCCTAGCAATATTTATCCCTTTATGACTATCATATCACCTTTACTCATCTTCAATACTCCACTTTCAAACTTGAGGTTAAACCCATTACAGTTTAAAGTGCCTAATGAAATAAAATTCTTTCTCGAGTTTGGTATATGTCTAACATCACACAAAGTTCTAACAACATCATTAAACATTTTAATTTTGATATTTCTTATTCTAATAACTTTGCATAGATCATCGTTACCCATATAGAATCAGTGTTGATTAACTTGTAGTTGTCTAACCAATCTTTATTGGGAGTCATGTGATAAAAACATATTAAGGCTGTGTTTGTTTCCTCGAAACTGGTTTTCGAAAAACCAGTTTTTAAACTTTCATGTGTTTGTTTGCCATTGAGAAAGTTGGTCAATGAAAAATACTTTCCGGTCAACACAAAACACTTTCCAGTCAAAAACAAAATTGGCTTGGTTTCTAGGAAAGTGTTTTCCTTTTATTTTAGGCAGAAAACACTTTTTGAAAATTGTAAAAAATTTAGAAATGTCATATTATTTGCTGATTATATCAAATTTGGTCCTCAAACTTTTGATTACTATATATATTTTGTTTTGAATATTTGTTTTTCAATTTCATCTCTTAGAATTTAATTTTTATATTAATTTTGGTCCTTATTTTTATTATTGTTATTTGCTTTTCTCTTATCATTTTTTAATTAAAATTTTTTATCTATCAAATTTGGTCTTCATTCTTTTGATTGTTACTTATTTTATTTGAAATACTTTATGAAATGTTAATTATTATTATTTTAATTTCTTCATCTTTTTATTTTTTTATTTTTTAGATTTGATCTTTATTATTGTTGTTACTCAATTTTGGACCCCACGAGCTGGAGACGGTGTATACCTCTTTTAAATGGAGTGTAGGAGTTTAGCTCATATTCACCAGAAGATTGACAAATGCACAAAAAGAAATATTTTGGTTTTTTTAAAACCTTGTTTGAGCTGTTTTCTGCTCTTTTTATCCTTCCCCTTTGCTACCAAAATCATCAGGTTTTCTTAGGTTGATCAGGAGTCTTCATAATACTAAATTCGTTCCTTTTTATCTGGTCTTTAAGGTTGAATAAATCCCCCAGAATTTGCACTAAAAAAATTTGATTCTGCCGCTATCGTAATTTTTTTTGTTCCAAATTAGGCTCTGATTCTGACTTGGTTTCGTACGATATCTGACCATCCTAGCTATATTCTGTCACTCATGACATGTTGAAAAATTGACCTACACCTTTATTGGATCCTAGGGATCACTGATCTTAGGGTAGACTCTTAGTCAGATTTGGATGCTCGGCATTGTCAAATCAAGATCTTTTTTGACCAACCAGATTACTGCCAGATTCTGTTCTCTAAAATGATTTTATCTCACTTCAACTCCGTCATCAAAGTTGTAGTCCTGGACGCGTAGATAAATTTGGGTTTTTGAATCGCTTGATTTCAATATCAGAAGATCAAGATATTCCCATTTGAATATCTAGTGTGAAAGCAGGGATTCTTGCCGCGATAAGGATTTTTTTCCAAGTTCGCGGGCCTGATTCGAGGTATTTTTTTTGGACCAAGGACTGAATTGAAAAGTGTTAAAATGAGGGATTTAATTAAAGAAGGATATTGGAAGCTGGAGAGGGGGCTGGATCATTATAAATGACGGAATTTCTATCACACCGAATAAGGAAAATCATGTTTTTGTGCAGCTATAATTCATAGGAAACAGCAGCTTTTGACAGCTGCAAAATGCCATGAAAAGAAGAACCTCACCGTCATCTAATGACTGGGATTTTATCCCTAGCATAGATGGCTGGGATGATAACTTAATGTTGGAAAGAAATCACTAGAATCAGCACGTAATAAATGAGGATATTGTAGTTTCCTCATTTGCATTATTTGGCTGCAAATCAGCTAGGATTTGTATCCAAGATTAATGCATTGAATCTTTCCTAATAAAGAGATGTGATTAGGCTATATAAACGCTCTACTGACCTTGCAAAAAAAGGAGAAAAAGAGGAGAGAAAGAGAAGGAAAAAAAAAAGAGACAGAGGCAAAACAAGGAGAAAGAAATGAGGCTTTTCTTTGATACTAAAAAACCTTCACTGGAATGTGAAAGAAAGAAAAAAGGATACAGAGCAGAGAAGAAGAAAAGTGAAAGACGGTAGAAAAGAAAAGAAAAAAAAGACAGAAAAGAGGAGAAAAACGGGAGATACAGAGAAGACCAAAACAGAGAGGGGACAAAGGAAAGAGAAGGAGTCTTTCTGTGATCACCAGAGGCGAGAATGCAGAAGCTTTGCCCATCACCTGGTACGTCATCTTTGGCATTCAGAACAAGCAGGATTTGCAGGTATAAGTTTTAGTTTCTCCTTCCTTGTAATATTTCAAAGCTAGTGTCTGCTGATTGTTCTTTCAAAAAACCTGTTTCTGCTCTTGTCTGGGACGTACCTTTTTTTTCTGTTTTGGCAACAAGTTGTACGCTTGCTCATTTGTTTTTTCATACATGCTGAGTTTAGATAGTTTGTCTATATTAGAGTTATGCGTCTCTTCCTCCTCCCTTGTTTTTTTGTAAGAGACTATGAGGGTTAAAGGCCTTCACTAGCTCTGGTCCCCTTTGTCCGGTACCTCTCAGTCTTATAATGCTGCATAAGAGAAGTTCTGTTTCTAAACGAAGCTTTGGCCAAAGGAGAAAGTAAATAACGCAAGAGAATGTTCCATGGAGAAAGTAAAAGGCATGAGAAGAGTCCCTTTACAGTCAAGGTAGTCTTTTGGTAGACTTTTGGTTCATGTTTTCATTTCTGTTATTTTCTTTTGAAAACAAGAGAGAGGTGGCCTTTGGTTTGTGTTGTTAGTTTTTAATTGTTTAATATAAGGGTGCTGCTCAATTTTTTTCTTTATGCATGAAACAAGTATGGCAGTATTAAAAGATTGAAAAAGGAATTGGTGAGTTATGGTTCCTATTATGGTTTCGGTCTCCGAATCTTAGTCTTCTGGTGCATAAGGATTTTTTTTATAGGATTTGGGTTTAAGTACCGACTGAATCTTATGTGAGTAAAATTTAGCTTTGGAAAATTTATTTTTATATATATCAATGTTTTGAGTTTTTTCTTTTTACAAATTTTGAAATGGATGTGTATGGTTTTTTATCGACTGACTCTCATGTTTTTCGTGTTTTTTTTACAAAAAAAAAAGTTTTCTTGTGTGTTGCATACAACCAATACCCTAACATATTTTGAACTTTTTTTTATATACAAAAAATATTAGAAGTTTTGAAAATGTGTTTTCGCATGGATTTCTTAAACACAACAAAAAAATTATTTTCTTGCATTTATGGATTTTACAACATGTTTGTAAAACTCCAAAGGGTATTGGCCAATATTCCAAAAAATATAAAAATCTTATTTGGAGGGAATTCATCTATTATTCACCGCTAATGTTTAGATAAAGAAATCCTTAAAGGACGAATATCCAAAATATTATTGGGAATAATTTGTTATTATTCACTGTTAATATTTGGATAAAAAAACCCGGAGTGGTAAATATCCAAAATAATTTTCTAGGAATAATAAATCCGTACACATCCTTGAAAGAAGCCTTGATTATAATCGAGGACATTTCAATTTTTTACTCCACGGTTTACGAGCCGTGAGAGTATAAAACACTAAGGCAAAAATAGGCTTTTAAAGCGCTCTAGATTTCTAAATTTTTTGTCCCTCCTCTTTGCGATTTACGAGTCGCAAACTCTTGAAATACCAAGGGAAAAATGAGCCTTCAAAGCACATGGAATCTCCTTGGATTTCTATCCTAATAAATTTTATTTGAATCAAACCTAGAAAAACTGATGGGATTAGAAAAAACCAACACCATAGCAATTATAGAGCAAACCAAACACCAAGCAGCTTACCTTAGGTAAGGCGTACTAGGGGTGCTAATACCTTCCCTTTACGCAACCAGTCCCCTGCCTTAGAATCTCTGAAAGACCAGTTAGGGTTCCTAGTGACCAAAATATTAGGTGGCGACTCCCTTTTACACAAAAAAACAAAAAGACCCCGAAATCAATTGAGGATCGCCGCGACGCCGCGCTCCGCTTGCGAGGGTGCAACAATTATTTTGATTATTATTTATTTTATTTGAGATAATTTATGAAATTATATTTTTTTTTTCAATTTCATTCCCATTCAACTTTTTAATTTATAAGATTTGTTCCTCATAATTTTATTAAACTTGAAAAAAATAAAACATTAATAAGTTATTTTCCAACTCATTTTCCATGACATAACCAAATAATGGAAAGTGTTTTCCAACTTATTTTCCATTACACTACCAAACATCAGAAAATAATTCACTTTCTATAACGAAACTATTTTCCAGCAAACAAACCGGGACCCAATATCCAAGAATTTATGAGATGATCTAAATTGCATGAAATAGAAAGCATGCCTTCGTCACCGCTCTCTAAGTTTTCTTACATTACATTCACAGACTTTAATAAACCCTCTTTGTTCTCTGCATCCCCCTTCTTTTTCTTTGGATATTCTTATTTTATGTGTCTTGTTTTTCCACACTTATAGCATTGTATTTCCTTTCTTTTCTTGGATTTGGATTGAGTTTTGTTGTTTCTCGATTTGTTTCGAGACTTGTTTCGAGACTTGTTTCTCCCACGCTCTTAATTACTCCTCACCGTTATCCCTTTTCCTTGTGAATTTCCATTATAAGCTTTCTTCCTTAAACTAAAGCTTAATAGGGCGTTAATGATCTCTTCCAATACGAGAGTTTATTTCCCCCACATCAGAGTTGTAACTAAATTTTCATATGTAAAAGAAGCAGGCAAGGAATTCAGTAACATCAACGTCTTGTCTTCATCATTAAACCTAAAATCAATTTGCTTTAAATTGCTAACGATATGATTAAATAGATTGATATACTAATTCAAATATGTACTCTCTTACATCTTAAGACTAGACAATTTCTATTTAAGATAAAGTTTGTTCGACAATGACTTGGACATATATCGATTTTCTAGTTTTGCTCAAACTACCGTCGATGATTCCTCATCCATGATATGATACATCATATCATCATTTAGACAAAACCTGATAGTTGCCACAACCCTTGCTTCCAGTTCATGCTAATCTATATCGTCCATGTCTTCCAGTTGTTGTCCGTATAACGCTTTCACCATGCCCTGCTACACCAACAAATCCTTCACCCTTCTCTGCTATAATCCAAAATTATATGATCCATCAAACTTGATCATGTTGAGTTATGCAGAAGAAATCACTGACATCGTAAACAGGTTAAGATTTAACATGTTTCAGTAATGTGCCAACATCCACAAGAACAAAGAGCTTTTATTTTTCACTATATCAAAAATTGGGTTATATATTATATATTTATGGTAGACCCTAAACCATTTAAGAAAATTTAGTCGCTCAAGGAACCTTAACCATCCAAGGAGTATTAATATTTTTTCCTAATACCTCTTTACCATTCCGCTTCGCTCTCCTCCACCTCGACATCTATCTTTAAGTCATAAACTACAACATAAGGTTAGGTTCAATTAGTACCCTCTGGTTAAACTATAGTGGGTTTGGCATAAAAAAAAGAAGAATTCTAAAGTGGGTTTGGTATGAAAAGGGAATTGAATCGGTGAGAAGTTTTGGCTTGGCTTAGAGAGGGTTTTTCTTAAGGGAATTGAATCAATGAGAAGATTTTAGCCTTCTAACCCTTTCATCAAACCTTGGAAGCACCATTGCATAAAACTTGTTCTTTGTTGCATTTTTCAAGAAGAATTCTTTCTCAATTGAGGTGGGACTTAGTTCAATTTTATCAAGAACAAAAGAGTTTAACAAATAAATCATTTTTCAAGAAGAATTCTTTATCAATTGAGGTGGGACTTAGTTCAATTTTATCAAGAACAAAAGAGTTTAACAAATAAATTCTAGCGTTGATTTTGTTACCAATGAACATAGAGATTGTGATTTTTAGGAGACACAAAGCAATACAAGATAAAGTGTAGAGTGCAAGTGTGATATATTGTTTCTCATATATTATATACGAGGATAATTTCATTTTTTTAATTATTTTTGATATTTTTGTTCGACCTATGATATAAAGTGTAATTTCTCAAAAGTGAAAAAGCAATCAAACTATATGATGTTTTTTTGTTATTATCCCTAAAGTTTTTGTGTAATTTTTATCTATAATTAAATCAATCATGTTTATATTTGATAGATTGATCTAAAATCCATTTAAACTTCTATATTTGTTTTTTTAATTGGCTTTTTATGTATATAACATGATGAAATTGTAGATGTTGAAGTAAATCATTTATAATTTCATATTTGTCAAAAACAAAACTCTTGATCATGTCCAAAAACATATTGCTTTCAGTTTTTTGGACTAGATTTTGGTCCTTTGTAAATATATTGTATTTTAAGAATTATTTGCTTTTTTAAAAGAAAAATTTAGCTAGGCATACAGGCTTAAGGTTTTTTTATTTTGAGTCAAGCATGTGGGTCTGATATCTTTTTTCATATTTTCATTAATTATTTTTTAAAAAATTATTTTTAATTAATAACCTTTCTCTATTTTTTAACAAATATTAAATTTTAATTTTCTAAATATTAATTAATCTTTTAAATTGTTTCTATAAGTTCATAATACTTCAAAAATATTATTGTAATTTATTTTAAATTATGTCTATTAAGTTTTAGATAAATAAGTTGTATATACACGATGAGTTTATTAAAATAAAAACTACTTGCATATGACAATCATTATTAACCTTTAAGATAAACAAAAGTAAACATACAAGGCAATAAAAATAGCCAAAGCAAAGTATTTGCTTTTACATTTATCTTTGACTTCTTACTATAGAGATTGACTTCTTGCTTTAACATTTAATTAGTTTACAACTATTTTTTAATTTATCAATTCATATATTTTTAATTTCATTTTGTTAAGTGTATACATCATCCTTTTGTTCTTCAATTAAAAAAAATCATAATACTGGAAAACACATCTTTAATATTGATATCATGTCCTCTTTTATTTTGTTAAAAATTGACTTGAAAACCTATTCACAATGTAATATCAGTGCGTTATCTGGTTATAACAAAATCTAGAAAGCATAAGGGATTCATTATGCAAATTGCATTGTAAATTCCCTTACAAAATATTGTTGACTCACTATTCTTAATTTTTTTTCATTCCAATACTTTTTTTATTGTATCCTTGTAAGACCAAATTATAGGCCAATTTAACTTATTAGGAAAGAGTAATATTAAAAGATAAGGAACCAAAAATAAATAAAAAAAAGGAGGAAATGGATATCTTTTTTTAAAACTTTAGGCATAATGTTCATTGTGAACCTTATCTTTCCTCATTATAAATATCGGGTCCCTCAAATATTTTAAACTTGAAAAAAAAGTTAATTGTAGTTAAAAACTTTATTTATCTGATTTTTAAGTCATTGGTTTGAGAGAAGAGAGAGAAAATCATTGAATTTCGACAGAAGAGAGAGAAACTCAACATCAACACTGGTTATGGCCACTAAAATGGTCGATCTTGGTGTTAATGAGTTTCATTTGATGATAGAAGTTTCACTTATGTGTTTTTTCACCTTAGAATTTCCTAAAAAAAAAACTAGATCTAAACTTGGGAAGAGCTTTGATTTCAAGTTGATTTAGGGTTTTTGTAATTTGTTTTAGTTTTTTTTTAAGGTCATTGACAGGTTTATATTGATGTCTATGGTTGTTTTAAGTGTTTTGGGCTAAAATGAGTTTCTAGGTTAAAAAACCATCAGTATGATATATTTCAACCATTATGGTGGTTGAAATCTAAGGAAAAATAGACTACATGTCTTTTGACTTTTTTTTTTTTCAAAAAACTTTGGAGTGGAAGACATGTCATCCACATCATTACCAATTAAAAAATTAAGCCCCCTCGCGTGGTCTCTTTCTAAATGAGTCAGGCGCGCTGGTCTGGCTTGTCAAGTCTAGCAGGACCTAATCTTCTTTATTTTTTCCTTTTAATTTTGCCTTTTTTAGTTGACATTATTTTTTTAATTTGTTTTTTAAATAATTCTTATATTTATATTATTTGTAATATGTACAACCTTGCATAATATTTATTTTATTTTATTTTATTTGGTCAATTTCACGTGTGTGTTTATTTATATTATCATTTGATTAATTAAAAATTGATTTTAATAAAAAAGTCACTAAACATAATTGAGTAAATGACCCGTGTTGCGAGATCAAATTTATTGATCTACAATTGTTTTTTTTATTTTTATTTTTCTACCTTCATCTTTAATTACCTTTTCTTTTCATTTCTTAACATAAACAGTTCTTGATTTATTTAATTAGAAATATGCATAAGTTTTTTGATTCGCACTTATAATTTTTTTATGTAAGAAAGCATGTCGGAAAAGCCTACATATTAATTTTTTTTAGTTGAAAAAATACATGACTCGTGGTAGAGCACGAGTCAAATGACTAGTTTACAATACTTTAAAAGGCATAGGGGAAATATTATTCCACCATGCATTTTATACACATACTTATGGGCATTATGGATTCACTGTGTCTATGAGTTTTTTTCCTTTTCTTTCTTTTTTTTTATAAAAAAATTGTCATGTAAATACCTAATCAGAGGCTAATTTAGTTGAAATTTTTAAGGTAAAAAAAAAAATAAAAGACAAAGGACTAAAGTGAAAAACATGTAGGAGATGAGTGGCATTTTCAAACTTTTCGGTGAAATATTCACTTTAGCCCTTATACCTTTTGAATTATAAAAATTAGGTCCCACCTTTTTTTGTTTTTTTCTTAAAATCAATTGTGGTACAAACTTTATTTTTTTTTATTTTTCAGTCTTTGGTATGAGAGAGAAGAGATAAAGTTTTAGATTTTAATAGTAGGGAGAGAAAATCATCATTGACATCGATTTCGAACATCAAAATGGTTAATCTCGGTGTCAACATGTTCTATTTGGTGATGAGAGTTCTACTTAGGTGTTTTTCACTTTTAAATTGCCTAAATCAATATATCTGAGTTCAAACAGAATTTTGAATGTTTCAGGTTGATTTCAGGTTTTTTGACAGTTTTTTTGAGGCCATGAATGAGCTTATCAAGATATCCAGGATGTTTTCTCAGTGTTTTTGGATAAAAATATTGGTTGAAGAATGGGTTTCTTTGGCAAAAAAAGCATTTTTTGATTTTCTAGCCACTATAATGATTGAAATATACGAGGATCAAACAATGTGTTGTCCATCCTTTAAAAAACAAAATTTAAATTAGCTTAGACACGCTGGGCCACCCAAGCCAAGCCCGCGTGTCTATTAGTTTTTTTTGGTTTGTTGATGTTTTTTTGGTCATTTTAGTTTTTTTTATTTCAATTTTTTTAATTTTTAATTTTTATTTATTGAATTTTTTTATTGTTTTTTTAAATAAAATTTTATGACCTTTTTTTTTATAGAATATCTTTTAATTTAGTGCATGAACTGCCTTTTTTTTTAATTTCTTAATTTGATGTATTTTTAACCCTTAAAAAAACATATCATCATATTAATTATTTATCCTTTTTTATTGGATTTCAAAAAATCTCTCGTTGATATTGGACTTTTAAAAAATTAAGTTTATATTTTTATTTCAATCCCACACATCTTCGTTATTGTTTTAAGAAAAGAACTGGTGTAAAAATCTCTTATGCACCTAGTTAGTATATAATTAAATA
>Ga0325402_1006684_pt1 | contig 10920 bp, 10 predicted proteins | sample PopdelMetagenome_22_FD_207212 | JGI IMG/M metagenome (GOLD analysis project Ga0325402, IMG submission 207212) | Populus deltoides microbial communities from Bellville, Georgia, United States - Xylem-PdKOR-R3 | ecosystem: Host-associated > Plants > Phyllosphere > Stem > Wood/Secondary xylem...
ATTAAAGGTATCTTATATTATTAGATATGTTAGTATAAAACATGCTTTAGTTAAGGAGTTATTGATACTTTAAGTGCAAAATAATGATATAGAACCTTGATAAAAATGCACTTTTAAGTACTAATCAGTAAACTACATTGCTGTTTGATTATTTTTCTAGGCCGAGTTTCTATTTGTTAGTCTTTTCTAAGGTCTAAGGTAGATCTCTCTTCATGAGTGAGTCTCTACCTCATCGAATTTAATCATAACCATTCTAGAGTTCAAACTTTAACATCACATTTATTTTACACCTTGTATCTTTAATACCTGAGGATGCACTCTATTGTATAGTTTTACACCCCATAGATATTAAAGTCTACATGTAAACTCTAAAAAATGATTGGTAAATGTTTTTGGATATTTTGGCCAAATCCAAAAGGATAATCATAAACTGGTCATGATATCCATTTTTTTGGATTTTTAAAACATGAGAAAGATGCAATGCTTTTTGTCTTTTTAAGAAAATATGCTTGGAAAATTTTTAGGATTCGACCGTATGCACGAAAACAAAAAAGATTTTTGTTTTTTTTTAAGGGAAATTAGTTTAAAAGTTGTAAAATTTTTTTTGAATTTTTTTGAAATTGTTTTAGAAATATTTCGGAGAAAATTAAATATTTTAATACCAGATTTGTATCTTATAGTATAAATATACAACCTTATATTATGCAAAATCGGTAGGAAAAACATTTGAGAAAATCACAATTTTTTTGAAAGGATTTTGAATTTTTTAATATAATATTATAATATGTATTATATTATAAATAAATATTTATTAAATATATATGGAATGGGTCGACCCAACAACTAGGCCGGGTTCAGCCTAAGAAAGGCTTGGGCCAATCTCGGCCCAACATATCTTTTTTTGTTGTTTTTTGTTTTGGGCCGGACTTAACCCAACCATTTGAGTGGGCCAGATCAGGTTTGACCCATCTTCAGAGTTAATTAATTGCAGAACGTAACAATAGTTCATGTTCTGCATGCAATTTTACAGTTACAAACGGCGGGGAGAATTGGAATGTAACCTTATAGAGGGGAAGGAGCTTTTGTCACTGGCTTGACGTGTAGTAGGTGGAGGTGATGGTGGGAGAAATGGTGGCTTGAGTCAACTGGGGTGACTGCAGCTGGAAGAGGAAGAAACAACTCTACAGGAGAGAGAAAGGGTGCACCGGTGGCTCCTGGTGGCTGACAGGTGGTTGGGCTAGTTGCCTGTGGTGGAGCTGGTGATAGACAAGCTGATGGTGGCGTCGTTCGGTGGCTGGAACGACAGATAGAGAGGGAGAGAAAAAATGTGCAGAAACCGAGCAAAGGGTTGATTTTTAGCCAACTTTGGACCCCATTTTCTTCATGCTCAAGCCATGAAATCCACACCTAGTTATAGGGGAAGGAAAAGGGTAATCTTGTCTACACTAGGGAAAAATTCCGGCCCTTGGTTCAGCTCTAAAGGATCCTAACTATTGGCTCAAAGGAGGTACCATAAACTATCAAATTTGGCAGTTAAAGGCTATCTGAGTTGACCTTTTTAGGTCAGCGTCACGACTGTTATGTTGTTAATCAGCCTGAATGGATCATACGAGGTTCTAGAGAAATGTTAGGTGATCATTTGCATGCAAGGTTTGTTAAATTTGGTGAAGGTTAAAGGCATTAAATGCACGTGCAAAGTAGCCTCCTAGAGTTGTCATTTTAGAGAAAAAATGAGGAAGAAGATGAATAGTTACCAAAATGACACCGTTTTGGTAATGTTCACTTTAGTCCTTTGATTGCTAATTTGTATCCATTACACCCTATATTGGCTTCAAAATTTTAATTTTATGCTATTACATCCCTAGGAAAACTTTAATTTCAACCCTAGATTTGCACAACTTTTTCTCTTTGGTCATTGGTTTTGGATTTATGCAATTTGACCCTCGATTGACCATTAAACTTTCAATTTCTTTAATTCAACCCTTGATTTCAACCGATTGGGTCCCCATAATTCAACTTATTTTACAGATTCGTTCTTTGCTGTGAATTTCTTCAATTTGACCTGTAATTGAGCAAAAAACTTTAATTTTCTTGCGATTTTGCCCCTGATTTCAATCAATTAACTTGGTAAAAATTAAATTTGGTCTCTTAAAATTCTAATATACTCAATCAAGCCCAAATTGGGCTCCCAAACTTAATTTTTCACCAATTAAACCCCTAGTAAAATTAATTTGACCTATTTAAAGTGTAATTAAGTCTTTGCACCTAATTAAACCCTTCAATTGGACCTAAATTAATTCTTAAATATAATTAAAATTTAATTTGGGCCATGATCAAATTAAATTGACCTATTAAAAATTTAATTATGTTCTTAGAATTAATGTTTATGCATATTTGTCTAATAATCATTTAATTTGACCTTGAATTTGCATTGTTTTTTCATTTTTTGGTATAATAGGGTACAATTAAGCCTCAAATTTCCTCTAAAATTACAACTTGGTTTTAATGTATTTTTTGGAATCCTCTTTGGCCTATTTTCTTCACGTTGCTAGCCTTTATTTTATTTTGGAAGAAAAAGAAGTGAATTTGAGGAATAACCCAGAAATAGGTTATGACAAGAGTTGGGGCATTCGTCAACCCGAACAGTAGCACCAAGAATTCATAGTGCCCATAGCGGGTCCTGAATACAGTCTTCAGTACATCTGACTCCTTAATCTTCATCTAATAGGACCTCAAATCTATTCTTGAAAATACTCTAGCTCCCTTCAGTTTATCAAATAAATCATCTATCCGCGGTAACGGGTACTTATTTGTCATTGTTATTTTGTTCAGCTGACGATAGTCAATACAAAGTCTATGAGTTCCATCTTTCTTTCTCATAAATAAGACTGGTGCCCCCCATACTGAATTGCTAGGTCGTATAAACCCTTTGTCTAGCAAATCTTGTAGTTTGGTCCTTAGCTCATTCAGTTCTACCGGAGCCGTTCGATATGGTTGTTGAGCTATGGGTGGCACTTCTGGGAAAGTATTTATAGACACTTTTAGCTCTCACTCTAGGGGCAGTCCCGACAGTTCTTCGGGAAATACGTCTGGAAATTCCTTCACCATAGGAATATCATTCAATCGTGGACTTCCTCCACCAAAGTTTAAGATGTATGCGAGGTATCCCATACATCCTGTTCTCAGAAATTTCCAGGCTGTTACAAATATTAAGGTGATCGGGTTGGGAATCCTTTCTCATTCGAAAACCATCCTCCTATCCTCAGGTATTTGGAATGTAACAATTTTAGTATAGCAGTCTATCAGGGCCTTGTACTTACTCAACCAATCCATGCCTAGAATTATATCAAAATCATATAATTCTAAGGGTATCATGTCTATTTCTAGTTCATACCCAGCTAGACTAACCCCCACCCCCACATACATATTATTTGTTTCTACCATGTTCCCTATTGATGTTCTAATTACAAACCTTTTTTCTATTATTTTCACTCCCTTCCCTATTTTGGTAATGATTCTCTTAACAATAAATGAGTGGGTGGTACCTGGATCAAACAACATATGATATTAAAATTATTCATCTATAGCGTACTTGCCACTATGTCGGATGTAGCCCTAACCTCTTCCTGTGTTAGGTGAAAAACCCTCCCTAAGGTTCGATCATTCTATGCCCTTGATTTTCCTCAGTTGGAGTTTGCTTCAGATTGGAAAGATCTCACCGGCCTATTCATGCTGACAGACTGTTGGTGACTCTGGCTTGGCTATCTATAACTTTGTGTCTGTCCAGTGTTTCTGTTGGGGCACTTTTTATTATAATAGCCTCTTTCGTCACAGTAATGTCATCCTTGCCCTAGATACTGGTAGTTCCTCCATCTATGACCCTCCCCTCTACATACAAAACATCACTACGGGGAAACAGAGCAGTCTCCAGGGTGCCTCTGTTCGCACTTCATACAATGAGGGTAGTTCATATTCTTCCGATCACTAGTCCCCCTTGAAGGGTTTGCCTTCAAGTGAGTCTGTCAACTCATCATTTTCCCATTTAACTGGTGATGAAACGATACCGTTGATGTTCCTTTCTTCATGTACTGTTCAAACATTCCACTCTTTCCCTTCTTTGAAAGCGGCAGTCTGCTGATAAAATAACCTTCATCTCTCTTTTTACCTGTTCCTTGGTGTCCCTGCTGACTCTCACCAATACAAGTTTTTAAGGCTTGTGCCATCTCAATCAACTCTCTCACTGATTTGAATCGTAAGGTAATCAACCCTTGCCTCAATTCATGTCAGAACCCATTTCTCAGCCTCTCAATCATACGTTCTTCTGTGGGGACGTAATGCGGGGCAAACAGTGAAAGGTCATGAAATCTCCGCTCGTTCACCCTGTCTTAACGCCAAAAATTCTTATTCCTTATCCTTGTGATGGTATTTGGAATAGAACTAATTTTCAAACTCCATTTTGAAGTCACTCTAAGTCAAAGTTTCAATTGCACGCCTTAGTTGAATAGTTTCCCACCATGTCATGGTGTGGTCGGACAATAACTGAGTGGCACAGTTTACCTGCAAGCCCTCGGGTATGTTAATCTGGATCATAGTCTTCTCTACCTTCTTGATCCATCTCCCGGCTATCTCAGCATCTTGTTCCCTCATATATGGTTTGCAACCCAATTCCCTTATACTTTTGACCAACCATACAAGTAACACCATGTTGTTCGTGGTCACGATAATCCTTGGGGTGGCCTGTGGAACCTGTGTGGCCGGAATTGTCTGAGTTATCAAGCTAGCTAGGCCTTCCATCCCTTCCTTAACTTTTTGGACTAGGATTTCAGGATCAACATAAAGCGGGGGCATCCTTGTGGGAACGGTTAAGGGGTGTGCCTTTGATTCTTAACGTCCCACCCCTGTAGGGAGTACTTTCCCCGTCTGATTTGGTACCCGCTCTTCCTCAGCTTCTGCGGTTCTTCCCTAAAAGGGTTTAAATGATCTTACTGGAGCATGAGAAGTAGTATCATCCAATCGATCCTCATCCTGCCAGTCTTGGGCATTTCAGCCTCTACTCCTTCTTTCTATGGAGGGTGGCTCGGTTCGAATCCCCTGTCGTGTGCTCACCATCTAAAAATAGATCACAACAACATTATTATACTCGTTCCTCAGGATCCAAACCAGGAGCTCTGATACCAACTGTAATATCTCAATTTTTCATAGCTAAAATTGATGGTAAGAATATTTTTTTTGTAAGCCATTATGTTCTCGATGCTTTTCACAATAACATTCCAGGAATTGATAGATAGATTCCATTCATTAGTATGGCACAATACATATATAATATTGTAAATCAACATCTTCATAAAAAATGTTCATTACACATACTCACAACATCATATTTACATGTTCATAAGTCTACATTACATCCCATTTACATATTCATAAGTTTGCCTTTCTATTCTACTACTACTGTCATTACAAGCTTATACAAAAGTGTCGGACGACAGTAACACATTTAATACATTTGTTCATACAAAATACATAGTGACATAAACATGCGAATACATAGCTCTTTGCAAAAGATTCGGACCCGTGGAATGGGATCCTTACGCACCTCATTGGTGTGAAGTCCTTGCTACAGTACAAAATAATTACAAGAATTATAATCAACTAAAAAGAAGAAAATAAATAACTAAAAGAACATTATCAATATTTTCTATTTATAGTTCTTTCATTATTCCTTATATACATAACTCAATCCATATGGTTACATCAATTACCGAAACTAATTATAACTATCAAATCTGGTCATCCACCTCAGATGCCATTAGTCAAAGCTAATCATCGAATTCCACCTGACCATTACTCTAGGATGCCCCTAACCAAAACTAATCATAATACTCGTCTCGGTCATCCTACTAGGATGCCATTAGCCGAAGCTAATAATTAAACATAACCCGACCATCCATCTCGGGTGCCATTAGCCGAAGCTAATCATCAATTCAACCCGACCATCAATTTCAGATCCTATTAGCCGAAGCTAATCATTAATTCAATCAAACATTTCATAGACGGTTTAATATTCACCACAACACAATAATATATCTTCATAATGAAATCATTTTAGAAAATTAACATTATGCAAGAAGGTGGAAACCACTTACATGTTTCCCTCGAGGGGTGCCCTTGTCTGGTTAAAGGTCTGATCTTGATCATACCACTTGACACATCAAATAATCATAATCAACATATTCGCATCAAGCAACCACATAACCATCATCATACATATTCCAAGAATACACATATTCATATTCAAGTGTTCCACACATTATATAATCATGCAATGAACATTATCATATCAAGACACTTCATTTTATTTTAAATGCGGCCACTCACGAACGTCCTAGCATTTAATTCTTAAGTTTTATAGTGAATTAGATGATAACAATGATGAAATCAGCACAAGCATTAAATTAGTTTTATTATGGAATTCATCAATAAACTAAGTTGCTGTTATCATAGAAAGTCGTTAGCAAAACTAGGTTGTTGGCGACACATAAATTATGAGTGAAAACTGGTTTGTTGGTGACACAAAAATCATCAACAATGATTGAGCTACGACTGTCGTATGAAATCTCCAGTGAATATCATCCCCTGCTAACTCAGAAATCGTTGATGGAAACTAAGTCACTGCCGATCCAGAAATCATCAACGCAATCAGTCATACGATTGATGGATGGAATCGTCAGCGCATTTGATCTTTTGTTTTGCTAAGGAATCGTTGACCAAACTGCATCGCTTCTGACCTAGAAATCATCAACGCAATTTAGTTCTGTGGCTGGCATTGGGATCGTCACCACGCATAATTTACTGTCAACTAAAAAATCATTGATGAAAACTACGTCGCTGCTGACCCAGAAATCATCAATGCAGTCTAGTTCACGACTGATGCCAGGATCGTCAGCGTACATAAGTTACTATCAATTCAGAAATTGTTGAAGAAAATTGTGTCTCTACCGACCTAGAAATCATCAATGTAAGTCGCTGCTGATTTAGAAATCATCAATGACAAATCGAGTCATTTCTGGTTTTGCCTTCTCCCTTGACTACGCATAAGGTCTACACTACGCCTTTTCCCCCTACACATATCCCAACCTAGATGAACATAGAACGTCACTAATCATACTCTATTTATCATACATTATCAAGCAACACAAAATAAAAATCTCTGCATGTACATTTATCAAGGTTTGTCCCAAATCATCATTTCCAAAACCGGCACCTAGCATTGCTACAATCATACATTTTTATGTTCTCAATTGTATCATGACAATGCACCAACACAACTAATAACAATTCTACAACATATAAGGGTTCTATTTCCATACCATCTCATGTCTTTCTAAGTCTGTTCATCATGCATAGTTTCCTTCATGATTTTCCCTTTCTTTTCTTTGACCGGACATTATTTTCCATTTTCTCCCTAGTTACACATGCAATTCATCATTTTTATCACAAGTAGATTCACAACAACATGCTACAATTATAACTTAATTCACTTGGTTCATAACCATGCAATTTCACCAATCATATAACAAAATCAAAGCACTAACTTCAACATGAATTTTGTTTCAGCTTAAACATCCTTCTCAGGGTTCAACAAGATCATAATTTTGCACATTCTTACATTTCATTTTCACAAAAGTCTTCAATTAAGTATGCACAATCAATACATTATCATGAATATGAATTTTATCTCAACTCAAATATGTTTCATAAGTTAAACAAGGTCATAACTTTCATATTTTATCATTTCATTTCATCCTTTTTCATTAACTCCCTTAGTCGGTCCTTAGTCAAGGTTTTGTTCATCATGTTCATTCATTTCTTTTTGTTAACATTTCTGGAATTATGTCCCCCCATTCAGCCTCATTTTCTTTAATCTCTCATCTAGTCCTCAATAATCATAGGTGCATGACCCTAGACTATTCTCTTGAAGTTTCCTCTCCTATCCTGAAATCTCTAAGAAACAAGTAGGAAAGTGGTGTTTTCTTCTTACCTTACAAGTTTAGGTAACCTTAGGAAAGGTTTTAGTAGTTTCTTCCTCCACCTTCTTTCGGTTTCTCCCTCCTTCCCTCTGCTTTTTCCCGCCGGTCCTCTAAACTCCCCCTTCTTTCATGTTTTTTGTTTTCTCTTTTTTTTTCTAACTCTCTTCACACTCAATAATCAAGGGAATTTGCATGCATGCTATCTTGGTTATGTTTTCTTTTTAGGGAGGGTGTTAACTGCAGTATTAGCTGCTGTCAATTCTAGAGGAGAGGAAAAGTCATCTCTTTCCTCCCTTGTATTTATTTCCCCCATAAATATGTGATGGGGGTGTTTAAGGGGTGTTCCACTTTGTTCTTGTTCCTTTTTAAGTTATCCTAAAACCGGTTTTCCCCTCTCCCAAATCCTCCCTAGAGTAGTCCGGTTTGCTCCCTTAGATTTTGTTTAGTATAGGTCTGCCTTTTACATAAATTTCATCAGGTTTTACATGAAGTGTAACAGGCTCTAGTCGATAACTTGGGATCTCCCATTATAGGAGAGACTCAACCAAATTTTGATAGATTTTACAATTTAAGATTTCTTAGTAGAATGTATATGTATGATGTGTGTGTGTGTGTGTGTATCTCACTCTAAAAGTTACAATATTTCATAAGACATTAAATATGATTATAAGTAAATATTTTTTTATAGGAGGATGTTACATTTTGTATCAAAACCCTGGCATGGATTCAGGAACTATTATGGAAATTAATGTATAAGGAATTATTTTAGGATGGTTAGTACGAGACAAGGTAGGAGGACAAATCTCTTTTCCGTGAGGAGGAGGGATCAAGATATATAGATCATGAAGAAAGTCAATGGGAGGATTCCCTTGCTGATATTGCCTCACATGTGCTATTAATTTCCATTCAGAGGAGATCAGATGAGTTCGTTGGACTCCTAGATGATACCATTTTTAGACAAGCTAGAGTATCACAGCAAAAAAGGGCTGAACAACAGGGACATATAGTTGTGCCTCTACTAGTGGCACTTATAAGACCCTCTACTCCGTATGCTGACCCTATTTTTATTGCAAGGATAGCGAAGGCAGTGATGGAAAATATAGGTAATGCCCTGGCCTCTATACTCCTAGTAGCTCTAGTAATGCCACCAACTCCAGTGGTTATGAAACCTATAGATCATGTAGTTGCCTTAATATGGATTTTAAAGAGCATGAGAGAGATGGGCTGTGGACCTTTCTTGAGGGATCAAAAAGCAAAAATTATTGGCAGATGGATCAGAAAAATAGAGAAAAACCTAATTCAGACAAAGGTGCTAGATTAATTAAGAGTGGATTGTGCCACTTAAGTGTTATCCAATAGAGCCATGAGGTTATGGATATGGGAAAATTTTAAAGTTGAATTTGATAATTAGTTCTACTCATGGTATCACCGTAAAATGAAGGAACATGAGTTCTTAGTATTGAGGCAAGATGATATGTCTGTGTTGGAGTCTGAGAGGAGGTTCAATGACCTCTCAATGTTTGCCTCACATCATGTGCCTACTAGCAGTGCATGATAGAAAAATTTAGAGATGGACTCAGGCATGAATTGAAATAGGGATTGATAGCCCTACAATTCAGGATGATGAAGGATTTGACAAAGGCAACCTAGGCTTTTGAGGTGTGCATTGTTGAGGGTCAACAGGACCAACCAGGTGGTGGAAAAAGAAATGAGGTTGACTATTCCATGGGTAAACCTCCCAAGCTTTCTTTTTTAAGAAGGGAAAAGCAAACAATATAACCTGTTTAAGAAGAGAGTAGGGGACATCAGTCAAAGCATGTCAGCTGTTGGATTTTATCAGAGTATAGATGGAGGGTCAACTGATGGATAGTCAAATGCTAAAGGTAGTTGTAATGTAGCATCCCCATATCCGGGATAAAGCAATGATCTCATGTTAACCGATAAACAGAGTGATTAAATTTTTTTTTCTATATCTATTCATGGTGTTTGTATTAAAGTCTACCGAAATTTTAACGGAGTCTCCTTTCTACCTGGAGGTCCCAAGTTATCGACACACGACCTGTTTACATTTCTAATATACCACATCTCCTAACTCAATTCAACCTAATCATCCTGGGTCTTAATCCCACAAACATCATCATTCATATCAACCACAATGTTTATGATATACATTGTACAACAATTATCATCATGGATGGATAAAGGTATAAACATGCATACATGGAACATGGTTGTACAAACTACATAATTAAATTCATCTATTCAAGTTTAAACATTAATTATACAAATTGAGTTATATAAAAGTTGTAATATTACCAAAAATAAGGGTATACTCCCTAGAACCTAAATTCCAAAAAGTGAACCTAAGCTAGAATCTACTCCTGTCGTGCATGCGATGGCCCTGAAAACAAAATACATATTATTGAAATATGAATATCACAATAATATAGCAATACAAATATCCAGCAATTTAAAAAGGCAAACATGCATTCATATTTTATTCACTTCTCCCTTTTGGTTTTCATTGGAAACTCTTTCTCCTTCAACTACTAAAAACCTTTTTCTCTTCCATTATCAACCTCCATTTAAGATCTCATAAGACCACCCATGATTATTTTCGCTTAACACATTACCGATACCAATTTCATTGTTATCATCATCACCCCGTAAGAGTCGATGAAAGGTGATCCGGACCCGGGATCCTAACATAAACTAAATGTATGCTAGTCAATACATCTTGATCCCCTTACTCGAGATCCTAACATACACTACATGTATGTTAGTCAATACATGCTGATCCCTTTACCCGGGATCCTAACATACATTAAATGTATGCTAGCTAATACATCTTGATCCCCTTACCCGGGATCCTAACATACACTAAATGTAT
>Ga0325402_1006685_pt1 | contig 10920 bp, 10 predicted proteins | sample PopdelMetagenome_22_FD_207212 | JGI IMG/M metagenome (GOLD analysis project Ga0325402, IMG submission 207212) | Populus deltoides microbial communities from Bellville, Georgia, United States - Xylem-PdKOR-R3 | ecosystem: Host-associated > Plants > Phyllosphere > Stem > Wood/Secondary xylem...
AGCAAAGTTCTTGAGATCTTTGGGTGCTACGAAGGGGCTCCAAATTAATGTGTAAACCTAATGCTAGATCCGTGACACAGTGAAGACTTGGTGATTCTCGTACCAATTAAATTGACGAAGCTCTTTGGTTAAGGGGCTCAATGTCAACTTCCATAAGAGCAATCTGGTGGGTGTGAATGTTGATGGGATATATTCTGAAGGGATTTTTGGTATTTTCAGATACAGATGTGATACCTTTTCAATTAAATACCTAGGACTCCCTCTAGGTACTAATTCAAATAGGATCTCCACATGAAAACTTGTTCTCTAACAAATTCGAGGGAGACTAAGCTTTTGGAAGGGGAGGCTATATATTATCAATGGCGGGGAGAACAATTCTAATCAAAAGTGTAATTGTTGCCATACCTCTCTATTACATGTCCATCTTTTGCATCCCAAAAGCAGTGGCTCGTAAGATCACAACTATGCAGTCTCGGTTTTTATAGGGTGGGAGTATTGATAATAGAAAAATTGACAGATTAGCTTGGGAAATAGTGGTGAAAGAAAAAGACAGGGGAGGTCTTGGTGCTGGGACTATATTGGCAAAAACTAAAGCTCTCCTCTTCAAGTGGTTTTGGAATTAAGAAGCAATGACAAAGCTAGTTGGGCAGACTTCATTAAGAAAAAATACAGACCAAAGTTCATCAATGGGGTGCCCCAATTCAAGAAAAAACTCTCAAGGATTTGGCAAGGTATCTGCTCTACCATTACTAATAAGGATCATGATAACACTTTTATTCGTGCTGGCTGTAAACTTAAAATGGGTAATGGTAACCATGTAAACTTTTGGTTAGATACTTGGTTGACTGGCTGCTCTCTCCCGCATGTCCTCTTCCAAAGTAAGGATTGTTAACCAGTACTGAATAGAGGATACTTGGTATTGGAATCTGAAATGGATAAGATCCCTTAGAACTAGAGAGAATCTGATGTTTTAAAGGTTAATGTCTTATCTTAATCTTGCAGTTATTCATCGATCGAAAGAAGACAGGTTGGTTTGGGAATGGGGATGTCGCACGTGTACGACGTCACGGCGAAAATTCCACTTCATCTAAGTATGTAACCATCTATCTGGCAAATATGGGGGAGATAAGAAATTCTTGTCCTTTATCAGTGAAAAATGGAAGGGGAGTCGCCACCTAGTATTTTGGTCACTAGGAACCCAACTGGTCTCAGATTCGGATACGGGGACTGGTTGCGTAAAGGGAAGGTATTAGCACCCCAAATACATCTTACCTAAGGTAAGCTGCATGGTTTGATTGTCTGATAAAAAACTAAGGTGTTATCGTATTTCTAGTTGTTGATCCGTCTATGGTTTAAGAAAAGTCCTCATCGGTAAGGAGGTCCTTATCTTATCGGGTAAAAACCTAATCGTTCTAATGTCTATATGAAAAAAACTATATTTTTAATATCAGGAATACGTTGTACGTATAAATTCGTAATCCTCATATACTAAAAGAAGACAAAAATATTTTTTTGAAAATTTTGAAATATTGGCCTAGTTTTCATGGCTCTAATAAACTTGTTATTAAAGCCAAAGTGCATGATAAAACATATTTTTGAATATTTTGTGTTTTATGTATAAAAAAAACAATATGATTTTTTTTGTTGTATGAAAATACGATGTGATGATTTTTCTTATCTTTGAGATACTTGGTCGTATGCATGAAAAACAAAATATTTTTTATTTTTTTATAAATGTTTTTACAATGTTTTAACAAAAATTGGATGTTTTAATACTGAATTTATATATTTACGGTATAAAAATACAAACCAGTATTAAATAATTTTGATAAAAAAAATATGCAGAAAAATCAACAAAAGTTTTAAGGATTTTTCAGATTTTTTTTTCATATAGATAATATAAAATACTATAATATATAATATTATAATTGTGCGGGCTGGGCCGGCCCAGCTAACTGGGCCGAACTCCGCCCAAAAGGGGTTGGGTCGATCTCGACCCAACAGCTCACTCTTCTTTTTCGGGTCTAGGCCGGACCCGGCCCAGACCTAAGGGCTGGGCCAGAAAACAAAATGGGGGGGGGCAATTATTTTCCCCCTCCCATCCTCTTGCATGCAGAATCAGGAGAAACCTATGCCACAAAACTAAGTAAAAGTGGAGGGGCACGAAGAGGTACCTGGTGCGGAGGAGGCGGTGCCTTACTGGTCCGGCTGCTTTGCTAGCAGTTCTGCGGTGGAGGTCGGTGGCGGTGTCATGGCTCATGGACAACAGCTCCCAGCAGCGGTGCTGATGTTTCAAGTGACGGAGAGAGAGATTCCTGCTCTTCCCTTCTCCTTCGTTTTCTTTCCTCTTCTTTGACTACGTTTCCTTTTCTTTTTGTTCCTGTTTATGTGTGTTTTTCCAGCTCCCGTTCCTCTTCCTATTTCGGTATCGTCTTTCTCTCTTAGCTGTCACGATCCCTCTCATTTATCTCTCATAGTCCCTCTCCCCTGTTTCCATCTTCCTCGTTTTCTTTTCTTTTTTCTTTCGGTCCCTTTCCTTTTCGTTCTTTTCTTTCTCTTCTCTCCATTCTCTCTTTTCTCTCTCCATCCTCTCTCCTTTTCAGTTCTTTTTTTTTTCGTTCCCCCCTTCTCGTGCGTGCTGGCGTTGGGTGGTATTTATAGGGCAAAGGGAAACAGGGGCATCCTTATTGCCGCCCTATTGTTACGCATGGGGAGCAGGGCTTTGCTACCCTGCCACGGTGCCAGACGAGGTGGCCAATGGGTGTGGCTGGCAGGGCGCGGCTCCCCTGGTTTTTCATCATGATGGGGCATGGGGCATCGGGTTTTGGCAGAGCACATGGCAGGAAGGAGTAAAGAAGAAAAAAACAAAAGTTGTTTTCTTCCCCTGCTGCATGTCCAGGGGAAGAAGAAGGAGGAACAGTGTCGCTCAAAACGACATTGTTCTGTTTCTCTTCCTCTTTTTGTTTAAAAAAACATGAAACAGTGTCGTTTTGGACAAAACGCGTCGTTTCATTTAAACATGGCGCCAACACGTCAACTTCCAAATTAGTCCTCAATTTATCCTTTGTTCATTTAAGTCCTCAAATGTAATTTTGATTTTTAAGAATTAATTCAATTGCATCACTGCCAACTTCAATCGCCGCCCCCATAATTGGCCGCTTTTTTCACTTTAGTCCTTGGTCTCTAATTTATGCAATTTGACCCTTAATTGATCAATAAACTTCCGATGTCTTCAATTTGGCCCCTGATTTGGTTAATTACAGCCCCTCTATTTACGCGTCTTTTCCAGTTTGGTCATTGGTTTCGGATTTCTTCAATTAGGTCCCTAATTGGCCATCAAACTTCAATATTTATGCAATTAAGCCCATGATTTGACCAAGTCAACTCTCAAAAATTATAATTTGACCCCAGAACTTTAATTTCTTGCAATTAAAGCTAAATTTGACTTAAAAATCAATTTTTCTTGCAATCAAACCCTTTATAAATTCAATTAACCCTTCAATAAAATCGAATTGAGTCCATAAACATCTAATTTTGGACTTTTCTCCTCAAATTAAATTTTCTTTTCCAACAGGGCTCTTATCATTCAAGTATATACTGTCAAAATTTCCATCTTTGTATTTTTAACCTCATTAATCAATTTTTCTGACCATTTCCTGAGCGCTCCAGCCTCCTATTATTTTTTTTAATTTCTTCTGGCTATATATTTATATATTTATTTTTATTATTTATTATATATATATTTTTTTTTGTGTGGGGACCCAAAAATGGGTTACAACAAGGGGAAGGAAAGTGGCTATACTGTAAACTCTTGTATGATTGCCCTTGAAAGGATCAAGTTTGCTGGAACTAAAACTTGTGTTACAGATGCTTGGAAATCTATCTGCCATCCAAAAACATAAATGATTTTATGGTTGGCCCTAAATGAAGGCCTTTGCACAAAAGCCTTCCCAGTTAAGAGACATATCCCGAGCCCTTAAGATGTTTGTTGCCTTTTCTATGAGCACCATTCTAAAACTATCTCCCACATCCTCATGCATTGCCTAGTGGTCTGGAAACTATGGAATAAAATTGTAGCTTGGAGAGGTCTGAGTTGGGTAATGCCATATGCCCTTGACAACCTTCAATGTCAATGGCTAGGTCTTCTGCAGGAAAATCATTGTAAGTTTGAAAGATCTGTTTGGGGGGCTTTATGTTTAACATTTTTTGGACTATATGGAATACCAGGAGCAATTTGATATTTGAGGAAAAACAGCCTATCTGGGAAGATATATTATGGCATTTGTTCTACTTTGCTGCAGGTTGGATCAGAAATCAGAAATTTTCATTTTGGTATATAGGTGCCGATTTGTATAGGAATCACGAATGTATTTTGGCTTGGTCTTTTTAAGTTCTGATTTTGTTTGGTTTTTTGTGTTGTTGCTCCATTAGTAGGGCTGTTTGTTTCCTTGGTTTTCTTCCTTGTAGTTAGACTGAGGCGTAGGCTACAACCCATGTAGCTAAAGCTCTACTCTCTCTGTTTAGGTTTTCTCTTCATATTATATATATTCTCGATTTCATAAAAAAAAAAACCTCATAGGTTTAGGAGAGTTGATGCTTTGAAAAATTATGGTTTTGAAGAATATGATACTAGTGGAAAGTGCTTGGTGAGAAAAATCTACAATGATGAGGATGGAATCGTGAACAGAGTTAAGGTTGACACTTGGTTAGTATTGTTGGTTCCAGTGGTGCTAAAGGATGAGTTAATGGTTGGACTAGGTGTTTCTTGGCCAGGGTTTGCAAAAAATGGATGAGAGGCAATGTGAAGGTGTAGATCTTTTTAGGTTCAATGTTTTTTCTCTCTCCTATTTTTTTCGTTGCGGGGACTTTTATTTATAGGAGGTGAGAGAGAGGAATCAGATCTCTATCTTGTATAGTCCTCACCTTTTAATGTAATTGTGTTACAAAAATTATTTTTAGATTTTGAAATTATAACTTCTTTGGATTTTTGAATTTTTCAAAATAAAAATATTTTTTATATAATTTTTTTTAAAGGAACCAAAACTAGATTATAACACAACCCTTTGTTCAAATGAACCTTAACAATAAATTAATGTTGAGGAGGTTAAGGATGAAACAAGCAATGTCTTAACTTCCTAATTTAAGAAGCATATGTTCGAGAAGTATTGTGTGGAAAGTAATTCTAAGATAAAAGGACTTTTAGCATAAGGATGTGAGAAACCTGCAGGTTTCTTCTTGTATTTTAGGTTGGTAAAGATGTAACAGTATCAACTGCTGATTTTTTTTTTTTATGATGGCATTAGAATTGCTAGTTATTCTTCTTTTGAAAGATGCTTTTTAATAAGCTTTCAGTATTGATGATGATCATATATTTGATCAATTTAAAAGTTCTTTGAGTCATTCGATATGTAGGCTTTAATTTGTTTTCAAAAATTGGTTGTATTCTTCATCAACACCACTTGGCCCTCGTCAAATAATGGATGCTTTTTAAATCCAAAGAAAAATTAGGTGAAGTACTTTATTTATAGAATGATATTTTTTTACTTATAAATAATTTTTTTAAGTCATGATGAATTGATAAAAAAAAAAGTTTTTCTAAATTTGCTTGAAAAGTGACTGATACAAACCAAGTTAAGTTCAAATTTGACCTTAAAATATTTGCTGACTAGTTTTGCGATATCGAGCATATCTCTCAAACCATACATAAAATCAAGCTGAAATTTTACAAAGATATTTTATGCACATAGAAATATATTGTGGTAAATGTTTAGGTCAAATGAAGTTTGGAAACATATTATTTCAGAGGATTGAAGTTATTAGATGAATCTTGTTAAATTTACCACATCATAGTTGTGTACTATTTGGGACATATTTGGAGCTACATGTGACATTTTTCTGCCACTCAAGTTGGGCTGAAAACTAGACATCTCAAGCTTTCCAACCATATAAGATAGACCTAGTAATTCATCCATACGAGAGAGAGCAACATGTTTGAAGTCAGAATTGAAATCTGCCAAGAATGTGTAGAAATTAGAGATTCGGGATACATGGAAGAATTTTAGCATGAAAATATTGTTTTTATTATCCTATTTTATTTTTTTTATTTAATATTGAATAATTATATTTAATTTGGGTTTGTTCTGGCCTCTTAGACATTGTTTAGGGGTTTATTTCATTATTGGACTTATGTTAGTTAATTACTAGTTTAAGCTCATTAGCTTGCAACCCAAAAGGGGTTGATTAGGGTTACTAGTTGAGTTATTATACAAGATTTTGTAAGCTGAAAATTTCAGCAGCCATGAATTTATGAAATACACTTGTATTTTGCATGATGCAACACGTTTTCTTTGCTAAGAAAAAGAATAAATTTGACTTATCGAAGATTAACTGGTTTCGTGGTGTCATTCGCATACTTAAGGTTCTTAGATACAAGATTATATCTAGGTCTAAGTCTTTTTTCAATACCTTTGGTTTTTAGGTGAAGGGTTACCTCTGAGTCAAGGTTCTATCAAACCTGATTTTTTGTTTTCCGGGTTGTTATCTACTTCGTTAGGGGTTGCTTGACCATGTGATCAAAAGGTTCGCATCAATGACCATGACCATAGATGATTGATAAGTGGTAAGTGATGAGGCTAACACTAATAGGCAAGTATCTTTATAATTTTGAAAATTGTTTAATTGTTTGTTATACATTATGGAAAAATTATAATATGTTAGTTTATTGGTCTATAGTTACTACTATATTAGATTTTATGACTAGATAATTGAATTTCATTCCTAGCTTGTTATACAATTGGGTATGCTAGATTCTATAATTGTTGGTTCTTAAAGTCATTTTACAATTATTGTTAAACTACATAGTTTTGGCTAGTGCAACTATTTTCATTTTCATGATTCATAGTTATTTTGTCTAAATTATAGAAAACACTAAAAGACATGAAAAAATCATTGTAGCCTATGCCACTATACACACAAACACAAGGCACTTTAGATTGCTACAATGCCTTTTTTTTTTAGCCTCCATGCTTTAACTCGACTGGAAATTAGGATATACTTGCTCATACGTAACTAGAAAGTGTAGGTCCAAAACTCCTATACCTGATCTCTGCTAATAGAATCGTGAGATTCAAACCAAATATGGGTTCAGCATTTTCTTTTTGTTTCCTTTTTAGGACAAAATGGATGACCAATTTAAGTGAATTTGTTAAGAAATGACCAAAGTGAAAAAAGCAGAGAAAATAGGTGGTAGTTTCAAAATTGGTGCAAAATGTTTACGTTAGTCCTCTTACTTTTTAAGTGATAATTTTTCAGTCCCTCTAAATTTCAAACAATAAATCTTGCTCCAAAAATTCATTTTCCTACTTTTTTCGGTCCCTGATTCGAGATTGAAGAGAAGGAGAGAGTCATTAAAGTCTGGTGGTAAAGAAAGATAGTCGTTGGTTGACACTAATTCTGGCCATAAAAAAGGTCGATTTTGGTGTCCACATGTTTCATTTGATTAGAAAGGTTTAACTTAGGTATTCTTTCACCTTAAAATTTCTTGAGAAAGTACCTCCGACATTTGCAAAATTTTTAGTTTTAGATTATTTTTTATTTTTAGACCAATTTTTGGATTATTTGAAACCATGAAGGAGTTTATTTAGGTTTCTAAGTTATAGATAATGCTTCGTTTGTTGATGCAAAGAACATGTCGTCTGCTTTATTTTATTTTATTTTTTGTTTTACACCTTTTAATATTAAAAAAAGTCTGATGCTAGAACGAAGCCTTTTTTTAAGAGCCAAATGCATGGCTAGGCCCACGTGCCTGACTTGTTACTTTTTAATGTATTTTCAACCCCTTAAACTTTTACATTTGGTTGTGGTGGTTGTGGTATCTTAGGATGGTTGCTCCTTGAAGAATTCAATCTTCTAGAACGATTATATCTTTCCATTGGATTATTTCTGGGACAACAGTGTTTGAGCGGGATAAATCTATTTGTAGAAGGAGTGTTTCTACTTTTTGGGATTGGAATTTGTGTTTACTGGTAAAGGCTGAGAACATGGTTTTGTAAGGGATTTTGAATATAAAAGTAACAAGGATTGATCCTTCAAGCATATCGTAATTATTGGTTTTTATTTGTAGTAGCATACTTTGTAAGATATTTTTGTCTTTGAGGGATATAGTTAAGTTTGGATAGCAATCAAATGAAACTGGGCCACTGCAGAGGCTAGACTCAATAGAACTTAGGAGTGAGTCTTGGAAGTTTTGGAATCTAGCATCTCGGAGGACAGCTAGAATGGAAGTGTTCAAGCTTTTTTTTTTTAAGGGGTTTTATCCCAACTTGGATAAGGTCAATGTGTATGTATTTATAGTTTATGGCTAGATGTTTTTATAGGGATTTTTGGGAGAGGAGTTGGATGGTTTCAAAAGGTTTTTGTAAGCTGCATATCTTTTTCCTCAGTTTTTATTGTAAAATCTGTGTTTTAGAAACCTTTGAAATTTTTCAATCATCAATGTTTTTTGTAAAATCCTCAATTGTTATTTCTTCACTTTATAAAATCCTTCTACTTTTAGAAGTCTTAGAGGTAGAAGAAGTTGAAATAGAATTAGTGCTGCAGAAAACAGAATCCTTTGAAAAGATAGACCAGAAAACAGGCTGCAAGTTATATAGATTTAGTGTCCTAATCACTCAACGGGACTTACACCATTCAGTAGCATTCACCTATTTGCTAATGGTCTCTCGTCTCACTTGGGTTTCTGTAACCTATGTCACTTTTTCTACCCAAATCCTAATAGGCTCTGATACCATATAATCAAAAGAATAGGAAGAATTTCCAAAATCCCTTATATCATAAATATTCCTTATCACACAAATTCTTCTAGAAAATCTACATCCGATATACTAAGAAAATCTACATCATATAATCAAAAGAACACAGAAATAGAAGAAGAAACAGTACGTGGCGTTGTTACACCTGAGAATGATCTTTAGATCGGGTTACAGGTTTTCAGCCGATATACTGAGTTTGGAAAAAGTAACATATTTCTTATATGAATGAAAAGGTAAGTTCAAGACAGGATCCTCTACCAAACACAAAGCATACTTAAATTTGCAGAAATATAAATTTTGCAAGAATGTAAAGAGAAATAGAATCTTACTTAAATTTATATTAGAAATCAATACATGAGATATTGATTATAGGGGAGATATTGTTTACAAGAGATTGTTTTAGGAGGAAATTGATGCTCTTGATTACTTTCTGAACATTAGCCGTCTTGCCAAACCTCTTTATGACAGGTTAAAAACTAACCCTATTCCATGGTCTGATACCCATACCAACCTTGTCCGCTAAATCAAAAAACAAGTACAGACTATGTCACTTCTCAATTTAACTATGCCCTTAGCTCCAAAAAACGAGTTGAATGTCTTGACTTCAGAAAAACAATTTGTTCTAAACAAAACTCATTTTAAAAATGATTTTTATGATAACCACAATTCCGAGAAGCGATCTTGGTTTTTTGAACACTTTCTTCAACAAAGACATATTATCCAAAAACAATTCTATGATTTTATTGAACTAAATAGAATACAAATTTTATTCTTTGACTGGTTTGAACTTTATTATGCATCAACACATCATGTTACATATACATTTGCATCCATTAAACATGCATGTCCAATCACCACCAGAAGCGAAACACTAGTATGGAATCTCACTAGTGGATCTCCAGTTGAATCTGACCATCCACCCCTAAGAAACATCTAGCTAAACCACAAAGATCAAACTATCGATGCAGCACCTTACAAAATACCCGATGATGATACCCTGATAAACACAAAACACATCATCCAACAAAACAACTTTACCAATACCAACCTCAATACCTTAGGAACAGCTTACCTGACTAGAAAAACAAATACAAAGAACCACTATCAGTTCGATTGATACCAAAACATCAGTCAACCTAAAACTAAAAAACCCAATCTTCAAACCTTACCAAGTTACCAAGACAAAGCCAAACACAAATCCAAGAAAATCAAACAGATTTCCTTAAAGCCATCAAAACACATTTATAACACCTTGATGGATCAACTCTAACTGTTCTAGACACACCTCAAACAACCAACCCTTCTAAATCTACAAACCAAGTAAATACCCTTCAAAATAGCCCTGTACAAACTTTTGTTGAGGAAGCATTTAAAGATCCACCTCTTGAGCTAAATAGACTTACTTGGCAAAACTCTAAAAAAACCATTGCTCCAAATATTTCTATGTCTACTGAACCAACTATCCTAAACCAACATAAATGCCTCTTCCCTCTATGAATGGAACATAGATGGAATGTCTGAATACGACTTTCTAAATACCCTTCAACAAATAGCCATGGCAACTAATGCCTACAAAACCCAAACAGGAACCCCAGATAAAGCCATAGATGAACTTCTTATTGCTGGCTTCTCTGGCCAATTAAAAGGATGGTGTGATTACCATCTCACTAAAATAGACCATTTACAAATCTTAAATTCTATCTAAACCTATGAAGACCAAACACCCATCCTTGACCATTTAGGAAACATCATCTAAGATGTTGTTTCAACCCTTATTCTTACCATTTCCTTACATTTTGTTAGAGATCCTTCCCATCTAAAACACAAGAATTGGATGCCCTTGCTGGAGATTATAATCAAAGAACTATGAATATACCCATGGAATAAAGAATTTTGTACAGAAAATCAAAAGGGAAGAAAACTTTCGTTCAAAAAAAGTAGGTTGAAAATTTTATTTGAAATGGAGATAACCATTTTCAACCAGGGGGTGGTCCTTGAGGATGTCAATTTGGCAACCAAAGTAATGCCACCATTGAAGGAACCAAATTGGACCAGGCCTGCTGGTAGTCCCCGTATTTATAGGAAAGACTGGTGTTTGGGAAGGAAGTGC
>Ga0325402_1006687_pt1 | contig 10919 bp, 8 predicted proteins | sample PopdelMetagenome_22_FD_207212 | JGI IMG/M metagenome (GOLD analysis project Ga0325402, IMG submission 207212) | Populus deltoides microbial communities from Bellville, Georgia, United States - Xylem-PdKOR-R3 | ecosystem: Host-associated > Plants > Phyllosphere > Stem > Wood/Secondary xylem...
ACTGTAGACAAAGCTTCTGTTCTTGGGACCCTTCAGCGTTTCCTAAACCATTTTCAGATTTTCTAGTCTCCTCGAGAAAAGATTTTATTCGTCGTTCCTTTTTACTGCTAAATTCTTGTTGCTTGAAAATCTGTCTTTTTTTATCCTCCAAATCTCTTACTGTATCGTAACAGCCATTTTAGCTTGTAGGGTGTCCAGGACTCATCACTTTTATGTGCATATATGATCATGTTTTCATTTTCATGTTAAAATCTTGAGTGTTTTTAGTCTTCTTGAAGGTGTTGTTAGTTTGGGAAGATAGAAAAAAAAAATCAGAGAGAGATGGAACAGAAGCATATGTTGTTGTCTGCTTTGAGTGTTGGAGTTGGGGTCGGTATGGGGCTAGGATTGGCCTCTGGACAAAAAGTAAGTAGGTGGGCTGGTGGATGTGGCTCAATAGATGGTGTCACGGCTGAGCAGATTGAGCAAGAGTTGATGAGGCAGGTTGTTGATGGAAGAGACAGCAAGGTCACATTTGAGGAGTTCCCTTATTATCTGAGGCAAGATAATGCTTCTTATTCTCTGCTAGCTTTTTGACCTTTATCACATGCTTGTATTATACAGTCCAAAAATTATTTTATTTTGATACCAGCATTTTGAAGATCTTGAGAAAGAAACTGTGCTATTTCTTTGTTTATGGGACTTTTAGTTGAATCTATGTATGTACTGACATATGGGGTTTTGGTACTTTTATTATCATTATCTGGAAATTAACTGCTATAACATGATGATATTCCCTGGACATGATTATAATAATCATGAATGTTATATTAAATAGTTTGCTTTTGGAGTTTTAGTTAATCAATGGCATCATCTCATTTTGATAGATTTTCCTCCTATAATGAGTGCTTAAAATTTGAAGGATCTCTTCTCTTCAATAATTGAATTTGATTTCCCTCTTTCTGGACAGGTTAGCTTTAAGTTCATCTTGTAGAATAGGGGAAATTCACTCATCCATAGATGCCACAATGAAAATTCAGGAATTTATGTAATCTCAGGACTTTTTCTTTAACCATGAGGAGGATTTTAGTCCAGCATGTCAAATATTTATTAATGTTCTAGGGTTTTGATACCAAGCCTACCAGTTCTCCCTGTTTTTCACTGGTATTGCTGGATTTTTTTTTTATCTTTGTAACTGCTATGAGGCATCTAATTATTGATGGATCCCTCTACTGTTTTTGGAATACTCAACTTGAAATTGTTGAATTTGAGAAAAAAATTATCTGGATGAGTTGCTTACTTCTTCCTGGATTATTGGAGATGATGGGAATTAAGTCATATAGTTGTACCAAGATTAAAGTTATGTTAAGCTTGAGAAAATCTTCTGGCTGAGTTGCTGCTCTGTTCTTGGATTGTAGGAGGCATGGAAAGTAAACCATATTGGTCTACACAGAGCACAAGTTGTAACATTTTTATGAAGTCCTTCTATGGCATTAGTTCAGATACTGCTGCAATATGTGTTCTGGAATTCATTCTTAGGGAAGATTTTCAATAATCAATCCATTTTTACTTTCTCATTTCTTTGTATGGTTGATTGCAGTGAGAAAACTCGAATGTTATTAACAAGTGCGGCATTTGTTCATTTAAAGCATGCTGACTTTTCCAAGCACACCCGGAATCTTTCTCCTGCTAGTAGAGCGATTTTGCTCTCAGGACCTGCTGGTAAGCAATGAGGATATGTTTTGTGATTTTAAATTGAATATTATGTGTTTAAAGATGGCAGTGACCTAATCTCTTGCGATTTTAATTTTATGAAGAGTTTTATCACCAAATGCTTGCGAAGGCTTTAGCACATAACTTTGAATCAAAGCTGCTGTTGTTGGATGTTAGTGACTTTTCCATGAAGGTGACTATGAACAAATTCCAATCCTTCTCTCCGTGTTGCCATTGAATAGTACTTATACTCTTCATGCTTTCTTCACTGCAGATGCAAAGCAAATATGGATGCAGTAAAAAAGAATCTGTAAGCTTTCTCCTGCTCGTTCTGATGAATTGAACATGCTGTAGTGGGTGTTGAATCTGAGTGTTACTGCATCATTTTGTATTTTTCATCATTTAAGTGGTCGGAAAATAACCATGTAGACATGTTTAATGGCATGCATTTGATGATTAAAGTTGATATAGATTGTTTATTATTTGGTTAGAGGATTGCAGATGGCTTCACGTCTTCATATTGTTAAGTACCCTGATTTCTTTGCTTGTTTTTGTAGTCTTTCAAGAGGTCCATTTCTGGGGTGACATTGGAACGAATGTCCTCTTTGTTTGGTTCTTTCTCAATCCTTTCTCCAAAGGAAGAAACAAGGTAGGTATTCACAAGCACACCCATCAGTTTATCATCCCTTTGCACTAGAAATAGGTCTTGGCTGAGTTTAGCTGGTCTTATGTGGTGGTTAGATTAGAGATCTCACATGGATTTAAATGTTTTTAGCTCTAACCTTGTGTCTTTGTATATTGCAGGGGTAAGGAAGGGTCTGGTAATTCTCCCAAACTTCGCAGAAACACCTCCACCGCTTCTGATATGAGTAGTATGACTTCACAGTCCTCTTCCATGAATCCAGGTTACACATCAGAATTCGATAACTTTTGTTGCTGTCCTAAATACTATTAAAAATGTGATATATATGTTGATAGTTGTTGATTTTTCTGAAGATTGACTATTGGAAAGTTTATGACAATATATGTTGATTTTTTTGAAGATTGACTATTGGAAAGTTCTTTGCAATTTGTTAAATGAAGTGAACTTCCTTGAAGAGACAGTGATGCTGGAAATGAATCCATTTTTCTCCACCACCACTGCCTTGTAATGTACGGATTTACAAAACTTGATACGATGTTTAGATCACATCTTACTAAAATGATTTCTCACCAGAAACTTTATCACTCAGTTATTGTTTCCAATCTTTTCTTTGTGGTATCCTCGGTTACTCTTGGTTTCAGTGATAAGAATTGGTAAGATAAATGGCTTTGTCCTGTTTAATCGGTTTCATCCCAGGAGATGTAAGCCTTGAAAGAACATAGGACTTTTTTCCTAGGTTTGTTGTCCTATTTCTCGAATCCACAAACTTTAGGTTCTACATTTATTGATTTGATTCCCAGCATTCATATTGGTAGCAATTTTATTATTGTATGTCATATTTTCTGCATGACTTATATTATATAATTATGAAGAACTCAATGCTAATTTATTTATAATGCATTGTTTTCTCGAAGATCATCAACCGTGTTCTCTTTAGTTTTTTTATGAATGTTAGATTGGCTGTAGGTATCTGCATATTTTAAACATCTATTGAGCTCACTGCTTCTGGGGATTCTTTTGTTTTTTCAGCTCCTCTCAAGCACACAAGCAGTTGGTGTTTTGATGAGAACCTATTTTTGCAATCACTTTACCAGGTAAAAATATTGTCACTAGTGTGCTCATTGATTTTTTGGTGGTTGATGTTTAATTTTTTATATAAGACACTAGCTCGTTATGTTGTTGCTAGTGAAAAGTTTACTTTTCCTTGATAGTACACAATTCTACAGCATTTCTGTTTAGCTTCTGAATGAGAGTCTCTACTGTATATATAACTATATGTTAAAATGTAAACGAAATTTTGATTTTCAGCGTCAGGATTATTACGCTGCATGATTCTTAAGATCATATGAATAGTCAAAATGTTTTTCTTACAGGTATTGGTTTCAGTATCAGAAAGAAGTTCCATCATTTTATACCTTAGGGATGCTGAGAAGCTGCTTCTTCAATCACAAAGGATGTACAACTTGCTCGATAAGTTGTTGAAGAAACTCTCAGGTAATGTGTTGATACTTGGTTCCCGGATGTTGGACCAAGAAGATGATTGCAAAGAAGTGGATGAAAGGCTCGCAATGTTATTCCCATACAACATTGAGATCAAACCACCAGAAGATGAGACTCATCTTGTCAGCTGGAAAGCCCAACTGGAAGAGGACATGAAGAAGATTCAGTTTCAAGATAACAAAAATCACATTGCTGAGGTGCTTGCGGCAAATGATATTGAATGCGATGGTTTGAGTTCTATTTGCCATGCAGACACAATGGTTCTTAGCAATTATATTGAAGAAATCGTGGTATCAGCAATCTCATATCATCTGATGAATAATAAGGATCCGGAATACCGAAATGGAAAGCTTCTTATATCATCTAAGAGGTGGATACCTGTTTTGATTTAATGATTGCTTTTGTTATATCCTCTGGGAAGATAATAGACAACAATCTCTTAATTACAATTATTTCTTTGGAGCAGCTTGTCACATGGATTGAGTATATTCCAAGAAGGTAAAAGTGACGGGAAAGATACACTAAAACTAGAGACTAATGCCGAAGCTGGCAAGGTTAGTTCTATGCCTGATATTGTATATTACACAGTGAGCACTATAGAAGGTTGGTGTTATTAACATACATATTTTGACATTTTTGGTCAATTTTAGGAAGCTGAAGGGGAAGAGGCTCTTGGTGCAAAGAATGATAGTAAGACTGAAAAAGAGAAATCTGTTACTGGAGCGAAGAAGGACAGCGAGAATCAACCTAAAGCCCCTGTAAGTCAAAATCCTTTATACTTTACATAAGAGCTGTCAATATTATTTTGATTGTCTAACCGATGGATTCCCATTACTTCCTGCAGGAAGTTCCTCCTGACAATGAGTTTGAGAAACGAATCAGACCAGAGGTTATCCCTGCAAATGAGATTGGAGTAACATTTGCAGATATTGGTGCCTTGGATGAAACCAAAGAATCACTGCAGGAGCTTGTCATGCTGCCTCTTCGGAGGCCAGACCTCTTCAATGGTGGGCTTCTCAAGCCATGTAGAGGTATATTGCTATTTGGTCCACCTGGAACAGGAAAAACAATGCTGGCAAAAGCTATAGCCAAAGAAGCCGGAGCAAGTTTCATAAATGTCTCAATGTCCACCATTACTTCAAAATGGTTTGGTGAAGATGAGAAGAACGTTCGAGCTCTGTTCACACTTGCTGCAAAGGTTTCCCCGACTATCATATTTGTGGATGAGGTTGATAGCATGCTAGGGCAGCGGACTAGAGTTGGTGAGCATGAGGCCATGCGGAAGATTAAGAATGAGTTTATGACTCACTGGGATGGACTGTTGACAAAACCTGGTGAGCGTATTCTTGTCCTTGCAGCGACCAACAGGCCATTTGACCTTGATGAAGCAATTATTAGGCGGTTTGAGCGCAGGTACGTTTTATTTCTTCTGATTCCTCTAATTGGTTTATTGACCAACATCATCAGCATCATTCGGCATAGCTGGTCCCTGATAACAAGCAATTCATTGAAGTTTGTCATCATCTTTTCTGTACATTCCTCTTGAGTAGTTCCGTTCCCAGTATAGCCTTAAGCAACTCCTTTCTTTTTCACCTTCTGTCTTGACCTCTACAAGAAACCTTCTCAGATATCTTTAGCTTCCATCATGGCTTTTCAATCGAAAGCTTCAATATTTCAATGTAAAATATTTTCATGCTTCATATCATGTTTGCTAACTACAGCGTGTTTTTTGTGTCGGCAGAATTATGGTTGGTCTTCCATCTATTGAGAGCAGGGAAAGGATTTTGAAAACTCTCATGTCAAAAGAAAAAACAGAAGATCTAGACTTCAAGGAGCTTGCAACCATTACAGAAGGGTATACTGGAAGTGATCTTAAGGTTTGTTCTTTCTGTTTCTCTATTTTCCAGAACATCTATAGCATTCATCAAACCAATTCATAATGGACTGATTAGCTCATGTTATTGATTGCTGTAAACAGAACCTGTGTGTCACAGCAGCATATCGACCAGTTAGAGAGCTTTTACAGCAGGAGCGAGTGAAGGATAAGGTAAGCCTTTTCTCCCATGTTACAGATGTATTTTTCATATTTAGTCCTTGCTAACACTTTAACTGGTTTTCTGCTCCTGTAATCTCTCTATAGGAAAAGAAGCAGAAAGCTGAAGAAGGCACAAGCTCAGAAGATGCTGCAGATACAAAGGAAGAAGGGAAAGAGGAAAGCGTGATCATTCTAAGGCCGTTAAACATGGATGATATGAGACAGGCAAAGAATCAGGTGATCTTACATGAATTTCCTTTATATTTGGATTGCATCTATCACCCTCAATCCATGAGCAAATAGTCTTTCCAAATTCAAATTCTTCTGTCACCAGACTCTCATACTTTCTTCTTCTACTTATAGTCCATAACTTATGATTTGAAATTCAAGTAGCTGGCACTATATTGGAGTTAAATTTTCTATGATTAGCATCATAACAGCATTATTTCCCAGATGAGAAACATCTCAACTACTTAAGTAGCCATGTTTTCTTTGTTATGTGTGAATGCAGTGTGATTCGAACCAATGACCATCTTGATAATTTGGTTCTACAGCATGAAAGTAAAAGAAATCTAGAATCTTATGTTTCTGTCTAGGGATGTTTCTAAATAATGTATCTGCAGGTTGCTTCAAGTTTCGCAACTGAGGGTACGGTAATGAATGAGCTAAAGCAATGGAATGAGTTGTATGGCGAAGGGGGTTCAAGAAAGAAGCAACAGTTAACTTACTTCCTCTAGATTTTACAAAGCAGTCACCCTGTCATTGGCAACGTTCTTTGTATGTCGGAGGTTATGGCCTTCCCTTGCAACTGAAACATTTTTCTTACAAGCACGTAGCAGCGGGCGTCGAATGGAACTCAGAATGCCCGACGCCAGATCCTCAGAGTGAAATGATGGAAATTACAGAGAAGTTAATGTTAGGACGCTACGTACACTTTCAGTTTTCTGTCAGAAAAATGTGTAGATGAAGCGAAAGAGGGGGTTCTCACTAGTCAGTTTTTTTTAGACCATTCTACAAGCAATTGCCACTGCATTTTTAGTATTGTAATTATGTGAATGTGTGGTGCTTGGAAATGCACAAGGGTTTGTGGAATTTGAGAGGAATCTGTATTGGGTTTTTCGAGATACTCTGTAGTTTACGAACAAATATTAAGGGTAGCATTTGTACATCAGTCTTCGTGAAAAGTAGTAATACTCCTCCTTACTCTTGTGGTATGATTCCTTTTCTTTCTTTATAGCTCTATTGTTGAAGATTATAGCTGAACATTCAGAAGTCAATTTAACCAGAAAAGAAAAAGGCGAGATGGAACTCAATCTGCTACACATTTAGGGCAAGCTGGTACCAATGTGATGAAATGTGCCAAGCAAGTGTGCTGAGAGCAGTAAGAGTAGAACAACACAAGACTGATTGCCAGGTCTAGCTCATCTTCTTCTATCTGGAATATTAACTTGGCATGGCATAAAAGATTACAGATTTCAAAAAACCATAATAAAAATAAATTTCAAAAAAATTCTCATAGCAATGCGGCCAACTATACAAGTGACCCTCTAAAGCCCACAAGCATTAACTTGGCCACATTGATGCCAAAGGCAAGAGAACAATCCATATAAGGACAAGACGGAGATTTTTCCTGGAAACCAATATGCTATCGACTTATTATTATAAAAGTGAGCGAATCTACATAACTCAGAGGTTACCGAATACGATATTAGTTAAATTTGGGAGCGCCTAAACACCCCCATAAACATAAAGCAGAGGCAGGGCTTGTAAAATACTCTAGTCACAACAAGAGCAGCTTAATCAAACAGAACTGCTGAGAGTCAAAATTCAACCTAGTGAACACTAGAACTGGTTTCTCTCTCTCCCTCTCTCTAATCCTTCTTCTTCTCCTTGAATGGTCCTCTTGGAATTTTGCTTAAATACTTTTCATCCAACACCGCATACTGCTTCTTGATCTGAATCCATGCTTTTTCAGAATATCCATCAACCTGGTCGTCATACTTCTCATACAACACTGGTACGGTGTGCAGCAAAACAAAGGCTGTTTCAAAGAAGAAATACAAATCAGAGTCTAATAAAAACCTATCTTGCATCTAGTAGAAGCAATGAACATCTGAATTCCTTACATATGTAGAATAAGGTCAGGAAGTTACAGCAACTTCCAACAAGTGACAGAACCAGCAAGCCAGCTGTTACCTGACAGCGAAATGAGCAGCAACAACTCATAATTAGTTCTATAAAGTATAAATCCAACATAACTTGACATGTATTAGGACGAAGGGCGCAGCTTCAACCCATTAACATGCCTAAAAATGGAATTCAGAGTGGTTTTTTTTTTAAGTAGAAGTGTCTGATGAAGCAAGCATTAATCACCAAGGATGTGTAAAATACAGCTCCAAATATGATATTCCCCATCAGAAGATCAAACGCTATATCAATGATAGGAAGAGATCACTTACAGCAAGAAACTTCTTCAAATCTCTCCCAGAAGCAATATCATGCAGGACAGCAAATCCTCGGTTGATTTCAATTCTCAGCCCAGATGCAACTTCACGAACACATTTTTCAGGAAGTAAGACTTCGGGGATTTTAGGTGGGGATCTAGCAAAGAGGAAATTGAAGCCAACACCATTAGAAAGAATATACATCGCCAAAGCTGAAGCCAACAACACCGTTAGAAAGAATATACATTTACCAAAGCTGAAGGGATGTAAAGAATATCTAACGATCCTTACTTGTTTAAGAAGTTGGATGCATTGGACCACAGGAAAAGAACAGCCAGAGAGAATATCGATAAATGGCAAACTAAAGTTATTAAGTGATATTCAAGCAATTCAAAAAAAACCCAGACAGCAGTTGCACCACCAAGCACACCAGCAGAGATTTTCTTGTTCCTCCATAGGAAAACATCAGCAGCTGCAAAAAACAAAACCAAAATCATTAAGGAAAGACAAACAATTTCGACAACACGAAATCAAGCGATCAATCTATAGTGGAAATGTGAAAACTTGCTTTTCCAAGTCCGTCTAGTAAAAACAAAAGCAACCCAAATTTGCTTCCCTACTCACCAATACAATGCTCAATCCTATAATTGTGGAAATGCCAAAACTTGCTTTTCCAAGTCCCATCTAACAAAAACAAATGCAACCCAAACTTGCTTCCCTACTCACCAATACAATGCTCAATCCTACAACAGTGGAAATGCGAAAACTTGCTTTTCCAAGTCCCATCTAGCAAAAACAAATGCAACCCGAATTTACTTCCCTACTCACCAATACAATGCTCAATCCTACAACAGTGGAAATGCATAAATTTGCCCGTCTCATTTAAACAAATAAAGGGAATGTTTCTATGCGTGTGTTTATAAAAACAAAAATGAAAGAATCGAGTGATCTAACGCTAGCTAGCAAGCATCGTCAAGCAACAAACCGCTCTTCACTTATAAATCTCTTGTCAAATCATTCTCTTCATAAGAAATTCCAAATTCGAAACAACAAAAAGGGATGTTAACACCATTTCTGTTCTTTTCTTTTCTTTTCTTTTCTTTTCTTTTCTTTTAATACGCCATGGTTTCAGAAACCAAATCCATCATTTAATACCAATTTCTACACCAAGCAACAATTTTCAAGTTTCTGTAACAACATCAAATAAAAAAGAAGTATAAAAAAAAAAGATCTAGCGTCGAATCAAAGAAATAAAAACAAGATATTTAATAAATCAGAGAGAGATGTTAGTTAGTGTGTGTTTACGTTTTCCACCGCCTAAGACTTTGTGGACGGGTTTCTCTCTACCAAAAAGACGAAAGATTTTCGACTTCACAGCATCCGACTTGTCATCATCGGAATCTGATGAAGAAGATGATGAATCATGATCGTTGGTCTTCTCTGTTATCTTATCCACCTTTGATTCAACCACTGGTTCACGCTCACGCTCGCCTTCATGCTCCGCCATCTCACGCTCGCCTTCATGCTCCGCCATTGATGGATCTTTCAGAACGATAGAGTAGTGTTTTCGATGTAATTATATACTGTTTTCCAAGTTTTTTTAGTGTGAGTTTTGGAGGGAGAGATGGGATCTGGGCCGTTGAGAGGTGTGGGAAGTCCGAGGCTGAGGTTTGGAGGACGAGCCTGCTGCTTGATATGGGAAATAACGGAAACCGAGGGAGAAATTTGGTGACTTTGGGAATGGTGATAGGGGGAAGCTAATGTTACATGAGGAAATGATGTGGCTGTTATTTCTATGTTTGATGTAATTAATTTCTTTAGCTTTTTTAGTTGTTTATTAATTACTTCTTTGTTTGGGATTTTTGTAAAATAATATAAATTATATTTTAAAATTTTATCAAATTATTTAACTAATTGGATTGAAATAATTATTTTATATAGTATTAAAACCATATTGATTAAGCAATTATGAATTTAAATTTTATTATTTTTAATTTAGATTTATATGAATTTCAAGTTCATAATAATAATTATACTAGAAATAATAATTACACTAAAAATAATGATGATAAATAAAATTTTAATATTGATATTAGATATAGTTTTAAAATTCTAACATCTCAACATTCATTTAAATATATAACCTAGGTTTTATCTCCCAACAACAATAATATAAGAAAAAATATATATTTTATAAAATATTTGAATATATCTCTCTTCAAAACAGAAATATTTTTTGTTTCTTTTGTTTATATATTATTATTCTAAAAGATATATATAATTTTTTTATCTTTTTTTTTATGTATGTTATAAATTACCATTCCTCATAGAATTTGAAATATAAATAAATAAAGTACGGATGCAAGTAGGGGGGGCAGTTAATGTTCTATGATTTTTATATAGTTACCTTGGTTTAAATTAATTGAGCAAATTGGCCCAATTGGGCTGTGATGCCGTCACCTAATCCCTCCTCGCATTTCGCACTGCTCGAGACTTAACGGCGTGTAAGAGCTGACGGCGCTTGCTTGTTTTCGTTTCCTTCCAGCTATTTTGGTATGGTGGATTAATGATGAGGTGGCATTATTTAAGTGGTGGAAAGCTGTTA
>Ga0325402_1006688_pt1 | contig 10918 bp, 9 predicted proteins | sample PopdelMetagenome_22_FD_207212 | JGI IMG/M metagenome (GOLD analysis project Ga0325402, IMG submission 207212) | Populus deltoides microbial communities from Bellville, Georgia, United States - Xylem-PdKOR-R3 | ecosystem: Host-associated > Plants > Phyllosphere > Stem > Wood/Secondary xylem...
TCATTGCTACAGTAATTTTATTATATGTTTTAGTTTATTATTAATTTTATTATTATTTTTTAAATCGATTGAAATTCAAATACTACTGTGTTCAGAGTTAGGGATTGATTAAATTTTACTTTAGGCACTCTACACTATAATAAAAATATCTATAATAAATAGTTTAATATATCTACAAATTACTTTAGGCACTCTACACTATAATATTCATCTTTTAACTATAATAAATAGTTAAAACAATTAACGGGATGCAACCCATACATTTATACTGTGGGATTCTTGAGTTCAAAATTAAAACCCAAAAATACCTAAAGCTTGGTTGGATTGGGTTTGGTATAAAAACCCATACCTAATCGGTTCCAAGTCGGGCTTGATGGTTATTTTGGGTTCGGGTATTATCCACCCCCCCCCCTTAATTGAAGCAAGCAAGCAAGCAAGCAAAAAACAGGGATAATAAACTTGGGACTAAAACATTCTATACATGCAAAAATCTTTGTCTCGTCTCCCTCTCCTTTGCATTATTCCTTTCTTCTCCTTTGTTGGCTGCATTGCTGACTACACCTCCATCATCATCACTCATTAACGTTTTGATGCTTCTTCAGTAGATAATACACATGGGAGCTCAAAAGAGCGTCCATGCTGGAAAAGGTCAGTATCATTTTTTGTTTTATATATTTCTTGGCCAATGTTTTTTCTCTTTCTTTTTGGGAATTTTCTGTTGTTTACCTGTTTTAGTTTGTTCTTGAAACGTTGACATGTTACAGCCAAGATTGATGCGAATGTTGATTTCACTCACAAGCTATGTGCTGCTTTGAGGCTTCCTTCTCTCAGGTTCTTGATTTTGTCTATATATTAATTAATTAATTAATTACTAGTAATCCATATCTCCCTCTCACTCACCCAGAGTCACCGATTCTATTTATGTAAAACTGCAGGAGCACTGGAAGTCCTCTTTCTCTGATAATTGGGAGGTGGGTCTTTTCCTTTTTCTTTACAATCTTTGCCATTTCATTTATTGGGTGCCGAGCTTTTATTTTTATGGCGTATCCTCTTACTTTTTTCTTCTTCTTGTGGGAATTTTCTTTGTCTGAGAAAATGGTAGGAAAATAAAAGGAAAGATTCTTAAGTCTTACAATCTTTTTATGTGATTGAATTCAAGAAGTGCGAGGCTTTGTTCTTTAGCCATGTTTGCAAACCAGAGAAAAGCAAAACAAGATTAACATTCGTGCCTGTTTGCAAAAAAGTAATAGTAAATTAGGGTACTTGTTTGACAATCAATTCGATTGGCTTTTTGCAGTCTTTGCATCAAACACCCCAATTTATTTGGTGGAAGTGAGAAGCTTGATGTATCATGGGATAAGGGTCTCTATGATTCAAATGTCATAATAGCTTTTAGAAGGCCAAGACCTGAGTGGCTTTCTCAAAAATGTTTTGTTATTCAGGTCAGTTGCTATAAGCTATGATCAATCTTTGGTTATTATTGTGTTTTGTATATGGAAAATTTAGAAATTGGGTTTTAAAGAACCTTTTAATTCCATTTATTTTTTTTTGGTACAGAAAATCTAAAAAAATAGGTTTTTCAGAGAAAACACCCCACTGGGATTTTAAACGAAAAGGATTGATATTTTCCTTTCTCCAATTCACATGTATTTTTATTGATTTGTGAATTATTTGGCCCAGCATTCTTTTTCACCTGAAATTGGGGTCCACGGTACACCAATTGACAATTTCTCTCGTTCTGGGAGCGGAGGTGTAAATCTGTCTCGAATATCTGTTGGTTTGGATAGAAATGAGCCTGCAACTTCTGATTGGAGCAGCACCACCAGTATCAAATTTGAGGTTCTGGCCATGCTTAATAAGCACCTATACTTGTATTGTTATTTTCAGCTGCATAGTTTTTTTCCTGTCATCTATGGTTGATTTATTAAGAAACTTAAATGTTTTAAGTTGTGCAGCATGTACAAATAGTGAATGATAGTTGGCGCTCTATAACCAGGGACATTGATGGGTTCCCATTGACACGCAGGTAGCCTGCACTTCTATTATTTCAATTTTCAAGTGTTTTCTAACATGTAGCTTCCTAATTGGTCAGTAAAATGCTTGTAATACAGTGGCAGTCCCCATGACAACATGGTAGTTTTGAAGCAAGAGTCTCAATATGCAAAAGCAAATGATCACAGTTTTTATCGGGTAAACCATCTTTTCTTGCTGGTATATAAATTGTGCATACATATTCATATTCGTTGAGGTTGAGGTTGAGCTGCAGTTCTCTCATACAATAGTTCCAATCTCAGTCTTGACACATAAGCTTTACATGCCAGTCGTGCTGCTTTTCACTAACTATGAGTTTTCTTATATCCAGTTTAGAATGCAAATTGAACAAGGGATTCCTATTCTATCAAAGTGGCTAATCTTTAACAAGTTCAAGTTTATTGCAACAAAAGGAGTCAAACTTGGACCAGCATTTTTATTGGCAAGGTGAGCAAGTTTTCTATGTTGTCTTGAGTAGGTGTTCCGTGGTTGTTAGATCAAGTGGCGACATAGTGGTCCAAAAAAGTGGGAAGACCCTGAAAACAATGGGACTGGGAAGCAAGATGTAAATAACAAGTCTTTTCAAGGGTCACACTAGCATAAAGGTCATGGTTCTAGGAACTAGTGATTTGCTGGAGATAACAAAAGGAAATGATATCATGGTTGATAGAGTGTATACAGAATCTTAATCTGAAATTTAGTAAAATAATGCTTGAAACGAGATGGAGCACTGGCTATGCTTGTTATTCAGCTCTTTTCACTGGAAGTATGCTGCAATTCTTGCTATCCTCTCGAGCATCTTGGTTGTTGGAAGAAAATAGACAGTCATGCTTCTCATTCTTTCTCCTTTGCATGACTCTTACTCTTTTCTTCTGACAGCCTGGCAGGTGGTTCCATTGTAGGGGACATGGCTCCTTACCAAGCATTTGCAATTGGAGGGCTTGGTAGTGTACGAGGATATGGTGAGGGTGCTGTTGGATCCGGGAGATCATGTCTGGTTGCAAATAGTGAATTGACATTTCCTTTGGTATGTAATGCTGTCATCATACTTTGAGGACAACAGATCATTATATGATGCACATTGTTCCAGTTCATACTGCTGCAATTTACAGCTCATTAATTCTTCACAGAAATCTTAAGGAAGAGACCCATTTGGGTCTAAATACTTATGTTGCAGCAGCACCTGGACTGATCAGAATACCTTCAACAATTTAATAATAAAAAAGACACCATTTTATATCCAGGTTTCATTTTTATGCAAGGAGCTGTTGTTTCCTTACAAGATACCTGGTTTGGTGCTATGTTGTGTGTTTCGTTGTGTTGGATGTTGAATGTAGAAGAGGAGAAGCAATGAAATTGATTACTCTATCTGATTCCCCTAATATATCTTCATAATTCATGAATACAGTAGTTTGTCTTGCCATGTGATTGTAGTTTGTTTAGGAAAACATTGAAAAGTTGACAATTTAGGAGAAAATATGCGGTGCCACCTAATACCATATGTAGTTGGGTAGCTAAAACACAAAAAACATAGCTGAGGTTGAACTAAGGAATAGTACGAAATGGTCATTTCCCATGGCTGCATCACCTGCCCACTTGGTTTTGTCTCTAAAACCTTCCTTCCCGCCTCTCTCTTTCAAGGTTTGTTTTGAAATGCATGATAAAAAAATTTGTAGTGCTGGCAGCATGTTGATGAGGTTAAATAATCTGTACTTTGCTGAGCAAGGTCATGTTAATTAGATTGGACTGTGTAGACCACAATTTCCTAGTTTTGAATCTTTGGCTACAAAAATAGGTGGTCGTTTCTTGCAAGAGACAAGAAATGCTCTTTGTTGGTGGAGAAGAAACAAGTTTCTAGAGTGTGATCTTTTTTCCTCTTTATCGTAAGAGTTTCTTAGAGGATTGCATTCGCAGCAGAAGTAGAATTGAAAAATTTTACTAACCCTCAAAGAAAAATGAGAAATCTTTATGTTTTGAATCTTAGAAATTGGTGTTATGGTCATCTTCAATTGAGTTATTGCTCGAGTCATCTCTAGATAAATTAGATTCTCTAACACACCTGCTATTTGGTATAGATGCATTTTAGATGCTGTTGGTACTCATTGCTATTTTGCAACACTATCTTTACCATGGTCGTTAATTCTGTTACAAGAAAGCTTACAGTATGGTCGACAGGGTTTTCTGAGATTCATATGCAAAATCAATGTATTTGGAACTGTGGTAAAGTGAGTACGCAAGATGTAATAAGTCCTTTAGGTTTGTATCACTGTCAAAGATGAAGTTAATCTTCGGTTCAGGGGCATTGAAGGGTCCAATTATATGACCACTCAACTTGCACAGCACTTGTTGGAGATCTGGTAATGCTATGGCAATATGTATATTCTTTTAAGGGTTGCCTCTAGGTGATGCAATCCTAAGACACCTCTAGACTTCAAATAATCAACCAGCTTTTACTTTTCTTTCTACCATGAGATTGGTGGTCAGAAAGGATCATTGCATGCCATATGTCATTTCCTTATTTCCATATCATCTTTTCATGTCCTCTCCTGATTTATTAGATATTTCGAGCCTAGCACCTCTAGCTTTTATATTGGTGGAACTTAGACATGTAGTTAGAAGGTGTGGGTTAACATCATCGCACTAGTAATTCTTAAAATTTACTGCAAAATTCTGTTGGAGCTGCACTTCCATTATGCTATTTTGCCTTCTGAATATTTTTTCTACCATAACTGAGTTTTGATGAACTGATGCATGTCAACTTACTTTCAATGCATTTCTTACTGTACTCAGAATAAGATGTTGGACGGTGCTTTTTTCTTGGACTGTGGAACCGATTTGAGATCTGCTTGTCTTGTACCTGGTAAATTGACTTCTTTCACTTGCTTAGGAATTGTGCTCTACTCACAGTTTTTCTTATCATTTTCAGTTGAACTTTTCTATTGCGAGGTCCAATAGTATTTATGTTGCCGAGGACTAGTGACATCCTGCTTCTCCATATAATGGCAAAGAAAAGCAGAAGTAGTTACAATGTTTTAGAGATTCAAAAGAACCTGCATTTTGTTCTTAGTTGCATAAGGGGCTCAGTTCAAGGAGCAACAAGAAAACAACTTTTTATAGAGTTCCCAGGACATAAACATATGCATGTAGGAATTTAAACAGGAGTCTGGTTTGTAATTGGATGAGAATGAAGGCAAGGATTTAGTCCTTTCACTAGCAAGTATGAAGCCTTGGTGTTTATTAATTGTTAGTTGTATACAGTATACTGCTTTCCCTTTCTTTTGCTAACCTGATTAAGCTATCTTGTCTATGTTGATCCTACATCAATGGATCTGTTTGAGCACCCCTCATTTGATCTTGTCTACAATTGCTCAGTGTTTTCACTCGACCATGTTCCACAACCCTCTGTGTGGCAACTACCACTGCTTCATGTTATTTTCTGAACCATTGTGAATTTTGCACTTTTCGCCTTTGGAACTCTGAAGTCTTTTTTCCCCTCCTATTTCTTCTTTGTTAGCATCCCATCTTTTTGTTGTTGTTGTTGTTAATGGCCTCATGATACAGTTCAATTTTGGAGTTTCAGGAAATCCAGCAATGAGGCAGGGCAAACCGGGATCCGGAGTTGGGCTTGGATATGGCCTTCGTTTCAAGTCTCCGATTGGTCATTTTATGGTTAACCATGCCATCAATGATTTCCAACAAAGAACTGTTTACTTTGGCATCAGCAATCTCATCTGATAAATTCCATAAGCCCAATGGTCGACTTTTCATGGCTTTCCGGAAGGTTTAGATGATGATTATCGAGAAAAGTTAGCTGTGGAACTTGGAATGAGAAGGAACATCGACATTTTCCGGCTGCTAAAAAGGAAGCTGCTTCCTGTTCTCAGTTGCGAATACCAGGAAGTTTTGTCCACCTACACTTCCAAGCAATCTTGTAATCTTGCAAGTTGCGAAACCAAAGAGTAATTGTAGGAAACATCTGCTGCTTTCTTTTCCTGCTGAAATTAAAGTTTGGTCAGAACAGACCAAAAGAAAGAATGAAGAGTAGAAATTAAAAGTATCTCTATAGAATTCTTTTTGACCACGGAGCTGATTTCCTTCTCACATAGAAAAAGGCAATGGAACATGAGACCGCAAATCATGCGCTTAAATGAAAGTAGTTCGAACAACTCAGGAGAGGGAAAGGGTCCGTTTCCATGAAATAATGAAGGTGCATTATTATGGTTGAAATTGTTTCTTACAATGGTAAGATCCAAGTACTGTCCTTGATTTTGTCGAGCAAGTGAAGCATCTCAAGGCCATAGAGAGAGACAGACAGAAAGACAACACCAATATTTTAAGTATTAAGTCAAAAAAGGTCCCTCTCTCAGAACAATCAATTCAAACTCGTTGGCTTTAGTTCCAAAATCAAAGCCACCAAAGCAGTGTGAATGTTCAGACGTTTGAACGGAGTCAGAGCATGGCAGCCTTTCTTTACCTCCATATCCATCAACCACCAATTTTTTTTTTTTTATAACAAAAATTATTCTCGAACTGGTTTGTAGGAAGAAGTAGATGCTACCATACTATAAGCCTATGTCTCCTTGGTAGTGTTGTATTAGTTTGCATGGTTGTAGTGGAAAAAGAAGGTTTAGAGAATGTTTGAAAACACGGTGTGAATTATATTTTTTAAAAAAATATTTTTTTGGTTAAAATTTAATATAATTTATACTATCGTTTTGATGTGCTGATATTAAAAATAATTTTTTAAAAATAAAAAAATATTATTGGCATGCATTTCGACACAAAAAGTTATTTGAAAAGTAACTACTATTACACTGCCAAGAATTCTCTAATATTTTTTTATTAAGATTTTGAAAATTTTTTTAGGAGAATCTATGTAATAAATCAAGATTTGACTGTAATTTTAAATAGACATAATTTTTAAATATATAAAATACAGTCCGCAACACACCACCACACCTTACCTTGTAAACAAATAAAGCCTAAGATATTGAAGATCCCAGGGCTGTTCATTTTGAAAGAAAAGAAGAAGAAGAAAGATGGCATTTACTCTTGGAAAATGTTTTTTTTCTCTCTCTCGGGCCGAGGGACTTAATTACCGAAATAACCCCTTGAAGCTTAAATTATTATATTATTCTAGCTGCCACTGTCCTTTGAAGGGCTGTTGAAGCTTCAGACATATCTAAAGGGTTATTTTTTTCAAGCAAGAGTATCAACTTGAATTTATTATATTTTGAGTTTGTTCGTCTGTATGGTGCCCTACGTGATGCAAAAACTTGGGTGGTTTAGAGTCTGATAATTATTATTTTTAAATATATTTTTTATTTAAAATAATATATATTTTATTTTTAAAAAATTATTTTTAATATCAATATATTAAAACATATAAAAAAATAATTTTTATTGAAATTATCGTGTAAACACAGCCTCAAATTGAAAGGGCCTGTTTGTTTTTCCTTTCCTTTCAAAAAGTGTTTTTAAAAAAACTTATTTGTTTTTTTTTATTTACTGTAAATTATTATTTTTAATATATTTTCAAATCATTTTAATATATTAATATTAAAAAAATAAAAAAATTATTTTAATATATTTTTAAATAAAAATAACAGCTATTATATTTGCAAAGACTGCTTCAAATAAGACGCTCGGCTCGGGTTATTTTCAAGCTAGATAGAGAGTACTCATCTTGAAAGGAACATGAGAGGCTCTGGGTTCCGCCAGTGGAGTGTCAGAGTTAGTACTTTTAATACTAATAAATTAATTAAAAAAAAAAAGAAAAAAAAGAAGGTTATTTTAAGATTTCAATAGAAGACAAAATAATCAAAGCAGCTTTTTTATGGCTAGAGGAGGACAGCGCGGTATCCAAATGAAACAATTTCGAGAAATCTTGTGCCTCGGCGGCGATCACAGGCTTCGGTGGTTGGCCAGCACCCATCTATCTACTACCAACCATATATCGAATTGTCGGCAACAGCTCATAAAAAGCTTCAATAAATAATAAAACCCCTTTTTTTTTTAATTTTTAGTTAGCATAAGGATATACAGAAAAAAAAAAACATGTATTTAGAGGCAGAAAAATAAATAAATAAATAAATTTTTATCAAACACACATATTTAGTAGAAAAAAAGAATAAATTTATTTCTAAAATAATTTTAAGGATAACATTTGATTATTATTTTGAGATAGAAAAAAATAAAGAGAACAAAGATATAAACAAAAACATATCTAGTTAAAACTATAAAAACATAAAATAATACCTGAAAAACTTCCTTTTTATCCCAAAACATTAACCAAACCTTCCCAAAATAACAGGCAACATGTCCGGATTCGTGTGTACTGATGAGTAAGAAAGATGATACCATTGCAACCAGATCCTTCATCACACACGGACACCACAGTAAAGGAAGAGAAAAAAAAGAACACTACTAGGAAGAGATTGGATCCGCAATTTATTATATAAACTAAGACTTTGCCCAGAAATGAATAAATAAAACATCAAAATTTGAATATGAGGGAAGGAAGGGGGTTTGATTTTGGCTAGATTCTTTAATCTGAGCCCATCACTGTCCCCCTTACATTGCTTTGCCTTGCGGCATTCCTTACAGCCTTTTCTTCCCTCCCGTCCTTTTGTCCTAAAGTACATTCAATTATGTACAGAACACACACAACAAGATGACAAAAACTCCTCCAATTCTTGACTTTTGTAGATACATTTAGCAGTAGTTTCGTTTGCTTTCCTCCCACTAGAAGTACCTATTTTTATCCCTTTCTATGTTTCCAATGGCCCTCTCCGAGCTGCCATTTTTTTGGGTTAAATTTTGAGGATTTGAGAGCACTTTACGCCTCTTCAAAACCATTCTCCACAACATAAGTTGCTCCAACAATACCTTACACTTCTTCATATCTTCGAAACTCTTTTATTCACCTGTAAAATGGCATGAATGAGTCAGCTTCAGTGGCGACTCATGAACACACACACACACACACACACACACGTATTTATGAAAACAATCAGACACCAAATAATAACAAACGAGGCAGAACGAGTTTGGCAACTTCAAAAGGTTCAGAAGTTACGAAACAAAGCAAGCAAACTTCTAGCTAAGCTGCATGTATGATAATGTTGTATATAATAGGCTCAAAAGCACTACAGGCGTAAGTTCAAGGCACAGTCAAATACAATTTGGTCGATACGATCATTAGCACTGAAAAACATTAGTTAATAACAGAGCTTGTATAATTTGGCTAAAGTGATTCATATTTGCCACAACTAAAGACTTCAAGACAAAGAAACCTAAATTTAGCTAAAAAGATATTCCCTCAAAGCAGGGATATGCTATTCTGTCACAAATCACATGACTTGCTGCTAAATTCATCACGCCAAGGAATATCCCAGTATCTTGCCATCAATTACATCAGCAATAATCAATGAAGTACTAAGCCAAAGAAAACAATGGTAAAGAATTAAGGTTTAGGCCCACCCAGGTTAGAATTCATGTCAAAACCATAAAAAATTATCTAAAACAACATCAACTTGGTGTTTTTTTCAGACGAAAAGCAATTTGAATAAACACTTTCAATGCCGAAAACTTCCAAACTTCCATCTTGAACAAATTTTATCCCAAGATCATACAAAATAAACAATTCGTGATAGGGGTGAAATTAAGTAAATGTGGGTTGAATTGTGCATGATAATGACATGATGACCAAGTTGGGAGGCAAAGATTTATTCCAGAGAGAAATCTAACCCTCTAAAATTCTAAACCAATCTTCGTAAATGTATCAAAGAAAAGGTGCCATCTTGGCTGACTTCTAGCCAAACACCAACGACTAATAAGCAACTTTTCTAGGTTTGATCAAGCCAAACCATCCCACTACCTATCCTAACATCAAATTCAAACTCACTGCGTCAACTCAGCTGACTAACTCAAACACAACAAAAAGAAAAAAAATATAAGCTGAAACTAGAAACTTACCACATCATTAGTCCCGGAAAATGACTTTATCAGCAATTTTCATCAAAGGGTTTAGACAAATGGGCTCAAATTTCCTGGCAAACAAATACGAACTCGAATAATTTGATTGCCTAAGCTCTTGAATCAGAACCGGAGAAATCTCAGCAGCCTTATAAGTATAAGGATGTCCATTCCTAGTTCCAGTCCAATTAACCTTTGTCAACGTATACTTAGTACAACCATCTGGATCCTGCATTGAAAGCAACGTTGGAAAATAATGTTCTTCTGGGTAACATTCATCTTCTCGATAACAGGGCAGCTTGAACTTATTCCACAGCCTCCGATCTTCAATCACCATGAGCGCGTGCCGGCGCGTGAGAACAAAAAACTGAGACCCAGCACGGAATTTCTTGAAGGGCACCTCTGGCATCATCGCATACTTCCCTCTAGCCACGTATCTTTTCCATAACCGCCGATCCTTCGATATAATCTCGATGAAACTCTTGTACTGGATTTTCATATTGTACTGAGTCGATTCGGGGTCTGACTCGGGGGAAGACAAATCGAAAGACTTGGAACTGATTAACGAATTGTAGACGTATTTGAAGGAATGGAGAGGGATGCAGTACTGGGAGAGGACGGCGAAGAAGGTATTGGTGGGGTCGTCAAGGATGGCGTTGGCGAGGAGGCGTCGGGTGGCGGAGATCAAGGTGGGGGAGGCGCGATAAGTGCGCTTGGCATCAGGAATGAATTGGGAGAAGAAAATCCCTGTGGGTTTTGTAACATTGGAGTGGGGATCGGCGTGGACGTAAATGTTGAAGAGATTTTTGTCAGCGGATTTGAAGAATTGTTCCCATAAAGGGGCGAAGAAGAGATCTGTGTTGGTCAAGAAAAGGAAGGCGATTTTGAGTTTTTTAGATTTGGAGGTGAG
>Ga0325402_1006691_pt1 | contig 10916 bp, 8 predicted proteins | sample PopdelMetagenome_22_FD_207212 | JGI IMG/M metagenome (GOLD analysis project Ga0325402, IMG submission 207212) | Populus deltoides microbial communities from Bellville, Georgia, United States - Xylem-PdKOR-R3 | ecosystem: Host-associated > Plants > Phyllosphere > Stem > Wood/Secondary xylem...
ATTCTAGACACACGGGCATAATACTTTTTTTTTTGTTCGCCCCTTCTATTTTTAGAAAAAATATGCAAACCTAAAAGGAAATATTGTCGCCATTAAAATGATTAAAGACATGTATTTAATGAATAGTTAAACTTACCTAGTTATTTTAATTATATTTATAATTATTAGGGGTGATAAAAAAACTGAAACTAATTAAATCGAGAAAACTAAAAAAAATAACTAAAAAAACCGAACCGTAATAAAAAATTGATTAAAATTTTGAAAAAGCTGACTAGTTCGGTTCGGTTTGATAAGCTTAAAACCAAAAAAGCCGAACCGAACCCAAACCAGAAAAAACCGAGCCAAACCGGTTTTTGTTCTAAAAAACCGAACCGAAACCGGTCGGCTTGAACCTGTTTCGGTTTTTATTTAATTTTTTTTTAGTTTGGTTACTTTTTTTTGATAAAAACCAAACCAAACAAAAAATAATCATCCCTAATAATTATCTTCCAAGATTTGATATTTTAAAAAATACATTAAATGATCATATGATATAAAACCAAAATGATACACAAATATAACGAAACACAACCAACTTCTGATAGATGGATGGTTGATTTCCTTGAAACTAAAACCTCCATGACTAACAACTTCTCAAAATCTCCGTAAATTTTTGTTTCTCAAAGAAATGTCTAACCAAAACGCTTGTAAATTGTGATTGTGATGTAAACGGTCAAAAGAATAATGTCAAAAGCTTTACTTAATATCTTAAATTTTTGTTTAAAATGGTTTTTTTACATGATATTTGATGATCAAAGCTCAAATCTCTGTTAAAACCTGAAAAACTTTCACTCAATTTCTGCTATGGTACTGTCAGCCTTTTCTCATGTCCCAAGAAGGCGCGCGCGATGTTCTCCCAACGTCCAAGGCAAACTGAGCTTTCAATCGTACAAAAGCCAACGTTTTCAGGTTGTTCCATCAATTGAGAAGTGGACTTGCAGAGATGTCAATGATCATGGCATTGCACATGCTGTGCACAGTCCCATATAGCATGGCGATGAAATAGTTCTTCACTCCTGGACTTAGCGTGGATTCAGCTTTGAAATCTCAAATTTTTGGCAGAGTTTTTGTAGAATGGGGCCAATTTCTGAGTGATCAAGTTTTTGTAGAATAGAGCTTCTCCATAAAATGCTTATACAACCTGTCCGATAACAGGGGAGATTTTAGGTTTCCATCACTATCTTTGAAACCTGCAAATTTCAGATTTTTCAACTTGACCCACCGATTGTGTAGGAGATCTTCATAAGTGTCAGAAATCCTTTTGCTATGCATGCTGTTTATGGTGCCTCATAGAATGAAAAAGAAATGCTTCTTCACCATTGAACTTTGCCAGGAGGATTCGGCATTGATTATTTACAGACAATATGTATCTCAAGATCTCGTTCACCACATCGGAGTTCTCATTGCTTTGAATTGCAGACTTATTTTTGCACTAATATGTCTTATTCTCCTCCTAAATACCTAAAGATTGAGAGAAAAAAATTGTCGCTAATGTATAGTGTCGTGATGATTATCCTCTCGAATTAGGATTGTTAGAAATGATATACGAGTGGAAAGGACAAGAAATTCTTGTCATTTCTCAGGAAAAAAAAAAATAAGAGTCATCACCTAATATTTTGATAATTAAAAACCCTATATTTAGGCACTTCTGTCTCTATGTTTGGTAAGAATATTTCTATACTTTATCATGACTACCTTTGCAATTATAACTTCTTTAGTGTCAAGTAATGTCAAAGTACGATCTTTTATCTTAATCTCATACTTCTTCTTCAATAATTATCCTAAGCTCAATATATTGTTTTTTACTATTGATATATAATATACATCATTAATAAATTGATGACTTTCATCTCTCAATTTAATCAAAATTGTACATTTTCCTTTGATGGCAACCTTTGAATGATCCACAAAGATGACATTACTTCTAGTTATTTCATCAAGCTCCATGAACTTGTCTTTGTCTTCACACATGTGGTTGCTGGCTCCATTGTCTAGATACCACATGTTCTTTTTGTCTTGCATTTTCTCATTATACACTAGTAGTAGGGTGGCTTCATTCTTTTCTTCTATCATAAGATTTGTATTCTCCTCAACCCTCTTGGTTGGACTCCAGCAATCCCTAGTATAATGACTTGTCTTTTGACAATTATAGCATTTAACCTTTGATTTATCAAACCTGGATCTCAGATTACTACTATTAGTGTAACTAGTCGATTGGTTTGCTTCATATGGTTAACCGATTGACCTGTTGAGGCTGCTTTAGCCTTTTTTTTCTAAATCTGCCTCTTACTTCTCTTCCTTTGCTTTGTCCATGTTTTCTACCCCCTTGAGAATATCCAAAACCATATTGTTTTGAAAAAAGTGCTTGTACACCCACATCCTTTTGAATCTCATTGATTCTTTTTTCATGAGCTTGTAATTTTCCCATGAGATCTTGTATTGAAAGAACATCCATATTTTGTTATTTCTCTATCACGACCACCACATAATAGAACTTCTTTTGCAACGAGCGTATGATCTTCTTTAGCACACATGTCTCTTCCATCTTCTCTTCATATCTCTTCATTTGATTGTATATGACCAATACTCTTGCAAAATATTCTGAAATATTATCCGATTCAAGCATATGTAACTTTTCAAAGTCATCACATAACTTTTGTAGACGTACCTTTTTCACATTGTCAGCTCATTGGTTTGATTCTTGCAAAACTTTTCATATTTACTTAGCAGTGGTTGTGTTGGCTACTATTTTAAAAGTGGCATTATCTAGACATTGGTGGATGATTGTTAGTGCTTATTGATCTTTTCTTCGTGCCTTTTGCACAGCCTTCCTTTTGGCTGAAGTCAACATTGCTCCATCTATAGGCTCCTCAATGTCTGTTTCAACCATCTCCCATGCATCTTAGAAACCTAGCCAAGCTATTACTAGAATACACCAAGTTTTATAGTTATCTTTTGTCAGCTTAGGTTATTAAAGTGAGAAGTTTGGGTTGACCATGTCAAATATTCAAACTTAAGTTTTGATACCACTTGTTGGAAGTAAGGCAGGTATGATATAAGATCAACACAACAATGTAAGGTCAAGAACTCAAGAATAAGAAGAAGATTGAGAGGGATGTAAACTTTTATTAAGTGTTTCTCTTTAAGCTTTCTTAACTATTCTTTCTCTTTTGTACTTATAAATAATGTTGAATTACAAGATTTTTTATAGGTATAAAATCATAAACAATCAAGAAATTACATTAATATAAGAAAATTCTAATATGAATTAAATTATATTCTACTAACTAAATTTATCGATCATTTCTGATTTTTTCAGAATCATGAAATTTAGTTTACTTTTAACATCTTCACCATCGACAAATAATATGTTGTGATGGTGACCTTCGTACACTTTATGGCGGATATCATCACTGGACATTCAACATCCATGTCGAATTTGCAGAAGTTACAAGAGTAGGTGAAACCAAATTGTAACGATAACAAACTTTGCATTCTGGTCTAGGTTGGCGTTGAATCGGAGAGTATAAAGTTTGAGAATGGTGTGGATGGAATGGGTGGTGTATTTTCTGAGGCAAATTAAAGCACGAGTTATGGAGGAAAAACTTGCATTTGTTGCTGCAGCAGACGTATGTCTGACCTGAGCAGTGCTTCTGGAAAGCAGAGCAGAGAATTTCATCATCATGCTTTAACTCCGTAAGCTTCAAGGGATGCCCATGGCTGAAATGGTGAAACTGTTGCTGACCTCGGGATTCCATGAAGAGAGGATACAGTGCACAACTGATCTCGATCCTGAAATTGCAAGGCTCACGGAGGTAGGAGTAGAAATCATAAGAATTGCCACAGGCGTTGCAGTTAGACTCTTCCTTATCGATGCTCAAAGTAAGAAGACAAGGGTGATAAAAGTGCTGGAGTGTTGTTGGCAACTGAAACTCAGCACATGATCGGTGCAGATAGAAGTTGCAGAGATCGCAGCCATATGGCGCGCCAGAGGTGGGTTCTCCACATATCCTGCAGGAAACACCATCACCATCACCATCACCATCATTGTCATCATTATCCTGCCTTTTCTGAGTAGCTACTAATGGATGAAAGTTAGTTAAATGGTGAAGTAGATCTTGACCTTCAATTATGGCCAGTTTCTGAAATGCACATTTTTAATCCAGATCGAAGTTGCAATTTTGACAGTGAAAAGAAAACCCAAAATGAGTTTCACTATAGACAAGGCATATAATTAAAAGGTGATCCATCCCATTTGTCTTAACCAAAGTGAGACGGTGCTGGTGGTAAAGATTTTGGAATTCCTGCGGCAACTCTACACAGGATTCGTGTATGTTGAACGCATATTCGCTGCAAGTGTAGGTTGTGCCCTGGAAGAACTCCCCGCATGCTTCGCATCGAATCGGCACAAACGTCACCTCATTTTTCATCAATGGATGCTGGTGGATGAAGCCTCTATACTCCATCTCTGCTTCTCTCTCGAACACAACAACAAAAGTTTTTCCTTCTCCGATTTATTTATTTATTGGATCCAGTCTGAATGACCTGAGAAGGGATGGCTTCACTGCCTGTTTCCAATTTGTATTTACTTAGCATTGACCTTTCTCTTGATGGCAGAGTCCCAGTAGGTAACTTCTCACATCCAACTTGCAATTATAAATAAGAACAGAAAACACTACTTGCTAATACTATATAATTAACACAAACATTTCCCCTTTCTTGTCTACAAAAGACACTGAAATTTTCTAGAGTAGCTAACAAATCACTGAATTTCTTATATTTTTTTTGAAATAAGATATTAATCCGATAACCAAAGATCTCTGAAAAATCATGGTGTAGGTTTTTTGGTTAAAAATCTATTTTCAACTAATTTTTGATTAAAAACACTTAGAAAACCTCAAATATCTTAATAAATATATCCATGACTTCAAAAAAGCTAAAAAAGAGCTCAAAAGACCAAAATCAACTTGAATTCAAAACATTCATGCGGTTAAATCTGTCTTCTTAGGCAAGAAAAAAAAACACATAGGTGAAGCTCCTCTCCTGAAATGGAACCCATTTACACCATTTTCAACTTTTTTGATGGTTGGAATCGTCATCAATAACCATTTTCTCTTTCTTCACCAGAACCCAGCAATTCTCTCTCTTCCCTCTTACAAAAAAAAAAAAGAACTGAAAAATGAGGGAAATAAACTTTGATACCAAAATTAATCATTTGTAAGCTAAAAAATATAGGGGACCAAAATAAACTTTTTGTATGAAATTTGAAGCCGCTACCTATTTTACCTATCCTTTTCACTTTGATCCTCTATCCAATCTTTCTTTTAAAAAATACAATTGGATGCTAATTTGGGTTCAGAAAGGATCAATTATACAAAGAAAAAGTTTAAGGATTAAATTAAAATTTTTTTTAAAAAATCATTGCTCCAATTCACAGTGCTTTATGAGAGGATGAACAATGATTTTAGCTCCAATGTTTTCACCACATATCTTAGTTTTTGTTAATTAATAATTATAATTAATTCATAATTGGTAGCTAAAGCTTGAATGCTCTAATTATATTTGTATTCAATCCTTGACAGCTTAGAAATAAGGTACAATTCGACTATAATCTTAGCAGCTGGACACATGAAGAATGCAACCACTGCAGTATCTGTTTTCTCACTTCGGTAAGATTTGTTACAAAATTTGGAGTATGCTTGTTTGGCTTTGTACATTACAAAATCAACTGTTAAAATAAGATGCTTTAATGTTAATTTCAATTGTTTCAGCCACAACCTCGATCCTTTCATGAGAATTCATGCTTATCGTTGGCTTTCTTGGCGCTGTATGGTACACTTAACCTTGCATTGCTAGATGTTGAGGATGATTCGCTCTCCTTGAGCAGCATTGAGTGGAGTATATCATTGGAGGATTCCTTGCAAGGCAGGTGGAGCCGCTCATCAAGCTTAGACTAACCCACACCATTACTGGTAGGTGAAATGAAAGCAGAATATTATTCACTCCCTGCAATTCTTTAATTTGTATATATATCCTTTTTTATTACACAACAAAAAGACAAAAAAAAAAAAAAGAGAAGAAGAAGCTTGATTGGGCCTTCTCCTCCATTTCTTTCTCACCCCTAAGCTCGATATAGTCTTGTTTACTATTAATGAATAATATTTACTTTTCATGAATAGTTTTTACTATGCAAAGCTCATTCATAACGAGTCTCAAGCTCAGTTATACTATTTATGATCGTTCAGATTGAGCTTCACCCCTCCTCTCTTTCTCCTCCCTTTCTCTCTCATCCCTAAGCTCGATGTAGTCTCGTTTACTATTCATGAATAATGCTTACTATGTAAAACTCATTTAAAATGAGTCTCAAGCTCGGTCATGCTATTTATAATCATTCAGACTGAGCTCCACCCCTCCTCTCTTTCTCCTTCATTTCTCTCTCATCCCTTAGCTCGATATAATCTCATTTACTATTCATGAATAATGCTTACTATACAAAACTCATTCAAAACGAGTTTCAGGCTCGGTCATACTATTTATGGTCATTCAGACCGAACTCCACCCCTCCTCTCTTTCTCCTCCCTTTCTCTCTCATCCCTTAGCTCGGTATAGTCTTGTTTACTATTCATGAATAGTAATGAATAATATTTACTATTCATGAATAGTGTTTATTATGCAAAACTCATTCAGAACAAGTCTCGAGTCCCCAAACTTGGTTAGACCGAGCTCCACCTTCTTCTCTTTCTTTCTCATTCCTTTCTCTTCCCCATCCTTTTTTAGTATCAGAGAGAAAATATGGTAAGGTTATTCATTATAAATGAATAGTACTTTTTCAACCCATTTGAGCTATAAAGTAGCTCATTCTCCTTTCTCTCCCCTCCCTTTCTCTGTTTTTTTTTGCATGGTCTGACTGAGCTATCTTGTATCACCTCGTTTTACTATTTATGAATAGTATAATTTGCATGGTACTATTCATGCATGGACTATCATCATTATTCATACTATTCATGAATGATAATTTTCTCGGACATTTCTCCATATATTTTCTAGATATTTTCAATAAATTTTCTAAGTTATATATATTCTTAGGTTTTGAGAGAGAAAAGAAGGTCTGAACACTTACCTCTACACTTTTCCATTATACAGAGAACACATATCTCTTCTCTACACACAAAAATACCATTTTTGTCTTAATTTTTTTACTTGTTTATCACTTGGGAAAATCAAATACCGACTTAAGCATCAGAGTGTCCCTCATTCCACGATGGACTTGTTTTATAGGTATGACTCAGGTCCAGAACTAATCAACCCGGGAAAGTTAATATTTTTCTGTGAAGACTTTCCACAACTTCATCACTTTTGGTTTTCAACTTTCTTGTTCAATTATGTTTGTGTTCTTCTTTGAGTTGCTTACAAATGGGTATGGCATGAGAAGTTGTTTATGGTGTGCCCTCCTCCTTCCATTTAGTAATCACTAGATCCTTATCATGCGTTACGATGCAGGTTGGATCAATTTTTTTAACATACAAAAGAAGCATCCAGGCGCTGCTAGCATTTTTCTAGTAGAAAAAAACTTTTAATCCATGCAAAGGTTGACTTGATGTGATCTAATCAACTTGATAGGTCCAAAGGCAAAACGTATGACTAGTAAAAATATAATTTGACTCATAAAAATTCAAGAAAACATCTTTTTTAAAATAAAATATTAAAACAATAACATGTTGGATCAACTTGCCAAATACATGACCCGAATCATGAGACCATGATAACCCCAAATAAATAATTCAAAATAAATCATGAAACTCAATTCCTAATCAACCCAGTATTGTTGAAGAATGGAAATGAAAAAAAAATGACTCGAGTTAACCTGCCAGCCCTGTAACTCGGATCATGAGACCATGATAACCTTATAGAAAGCAAACAAAAAAAATGACCTGAGTCAACTCAAGTTAACTTGCCAAACCAGCGACCTAAGTCATGAGATTGAGATAATTTCGTAAACTAAATCAAAATAAATTATGAAATCCAATTTCCAATAACTTATTGTTGAAGGATGATTGCTTTTTAAATTCAATCTAAAAACAAGACTTAATAAAATGACCCGATCTGAATTTACCTGGGTTAACCCACAAAACACGTGACTCGAATTATGAGATTTAGATAATTTTATAGAAAGCAAACCGAAATAAATCATGAAGTCTAATTCCTAATCAACTCATTGATGAAAGATGAAATTGAAAAAAAAATACCAATAAAAAAAACTAAAAAAAGTGGAGTTAACTGGGTTAACCCTACAAACCCGCGACCTACGACTCGAGTCATGAGACCGAGATAACTTCATAGAAAGCAAACCGAAATAAATTATGAAATCTAATTCCCAATCAACCTATTGTTGAATGTGAAATTGAAAAAAAATCTCAATTGAAAAAGACAAAAAAAAAACTGTGTCAACTAGATTAATTCACTAAACCCATAATACAGGTAATGAAACCGAGCTAACCATATAAAAAATTATAAAGCTCAATCTCCAATAAAATAAATACAATGATGAATTAAAAAAAAAACAAAAGAAAAAAAAAACACTTATAAGATGGTGCAGCAAAGTATGACCACTCTTAGTTTTTGGTTAATAAATGTAGTCCCCGACTTGTTGCGACGGCTCTTTCTTTTTGAACTCAAAGGTGTTGATGATGATGATTATATTGTAACCCTGAACGTTTACTGATAAAGAGAGAGCAGAATCATTGGATATGACTCGCAAGAACGCATGCTTGTATATCCAGCAATATGGAACTTCATGACACGAAATGCACATGTGCGATGGGTCCTTGAAAGTCCTTGGCATCCCTCACCAGTGCCATTAATCATTGACGCCTTGCCTCGGTCAACTCTTTCCTTCACAGCATTAGATTCCCCCCTTCTCCTCTCTCATCACCATCATTCGAAAAGCTAAAAGTGGAGTTCCAGTAATATTCGAAGGCTCACAACCAAGTCCAAAACATCACACATGCACTTTCTGCTTCAACCGACACCATGTTTATGACATTAACACAACCAGAGGATTTGAAGGAATCCAGAGGGTGGGACACGTTGAAAAGATTAAAGATTTTACATCTGTATATGCTGCTGTCTGGGCTTTATCCCTGTCCCTAACCGTACTCACCTTTGAAAACAATATCCTTGTTCTCCCCCGCCCCCCTCCCACGCACACACAGAGAAGATCAGGCAGTCTAACAGGGCAGGAATAAGGGATGATTACGTTTCCTTTCTTCCCAGCTTTCCAGTTCGTTTCTAAATTTCCCATGCTCGCTCTTCCTTTCTCCCCGGCTTTATTCCTACACAAGAAAGTCCCTCATTTTTCTATCAGAAGCTCTTATAAAAATGAATGCAACACAATAAAGTCTCTATCACAAAACTACTCGTACGGGAATAACGTCTCCACAATTTCATCAAGAAGCCATTTTATATAATTACCATGCTCAAATGGGAGTAGCTTACTATATATTTCAAAGATACCGAGCAATATTGTGATTGTTTCTCACCACTAGAGAATAATGTCTTCATGATGCGTTGTTAGTGAATATATATCAATAGAATAAATAATAAAAAAGATCGACAATAAAACATAAAATTCAGGATGTATTATTCACTTTAAGGCTTGACTCTTTTAAATGTATCATACTCAATTATTTAATTAAATACCTTCTGGTGAATTTTTTTATTTTTATATCATGGATACATTCTTGGATGTAATTCATGGATGAGTAATTACTTTCAAGAACTAAACCACGGGAAAACGTTTGTAAACTCGAGGTTCCATGCCGACCGATTATACATTTACATGTAGCTTAAAAAATACAAACGATGGCATTCAAACAAAAAAAAAAATCATCTTTTTCTAATTGATTTATTATCAGTTGACTATTTCCAGGTGAGCTATTAGCTCACTTGTAATGCTGACGAAACCTATTATTTCTTGGTCACGACAGCTAGAAGTTAAAGTTTCATTAAATAGCGTTTCCACGAGACTGATTTTGACTATCATCCAAGCACAGATACCTTCATTTAAAAGAATATTTTTGATCTCAAAGTCCGAATGAAAGTTAAGGAATTTCGGGTCCCATGGAGGAACTGCGCTGGCTAGAGGAGGAGATCACGAAGGTCGTTCGGGCACACCATCAAAAGCGGAATCGGAGGGAAAGATAAAAAGATAACATGCATGACTGGCAGGTCGCTGCTTCACGAGGGATAAAGGTCTTATACGGGCCCATAATAATAACAATAAAACAAGGGAATCGATGGAAATAATTACTAGGTCCACTTTCACAATAATGTAAAGAATTGGCAGCCGATTTAGTAATGTCCTTTACTAGACCTTCATGCTCAAATCAACTATCTCTCTCTCTCTGTATCTCCCAAGACCAGCCTCTCTCCTTTTCTCTATCGCTCTCGGAAGACCAGCCAGTCTAATTTCAAGGCAGAAAAAAAAGGTACGCTAAAGTTTCTTTTCTTCTCCTATATTTGTTTTTCCTTTTCTTTTTGTTCTTAATCACTTCCTTACTCTTTTGATCTGGTGGCAGTCCAAGATTTTATGTCGATATTATACAAAGAAAAGCTTTGCTCAGGAATGAACAAGAAGGAGAAATGGTATAAAACATTGCATCAACTAAGGTTTAATATATAGTAATATCTTTCAATTTTCAGAACTATATATAAACTTGTTCCACTTTAATTATTAAACACATATGGTGTTATTAATTTAATAATATACTATTACGGAAACTTGTTCCATATTTTGTGAAAATCTTGAATTGAAGCTGAAAACAAATACACACACAGAAAGAAAAACTGATAAATTGCAGATCAAATACTAGTTTATG
>Ga0325402_1006693_pt1 | contig 10915 bp, 10 predicted proteins | sample PopdelMetagenome_22_FD_207212 | JGI IMG/M metagenome (GOLD analysis project Ga0325402, IMG submission 207212) | Populus deltoides microbial communities from Bellville, Georgia, United States - Xylem-PdKOR-R3 | ecosystem: Host-associated > Plants > Phyllosphere > Stem > Wood/Secondary xylem...
GAAAAATTGCAAAAGAGGAGATAGCAACAGCAAACAACTATTAATTAAAAAATGACAGCAGCTCGGACAAAATATAAAGGGGCAGAAACTCAGTTTTAAATGTTCCGAACCTCAAAATTTGAAACTCAGGGAAACTCCCCCTCGTCAAAAAAAAAATTGGGTTACATTAATGTTAGTTCTACTAACTCAATTAAGCGACCCACTCAACATGCTTAACAGAACATGATATCATAAAAAAGAAAAAAAAAACAAACTAAAACTCACGTTTTTATAAAGAACACAAATAAATCTTACCCTGTCAAGGAAGTATTGAAAATGGCTTCTTGCTTGAATTCCTCTAGCACCAAACGACCTATGTTGTAGCTCCCTCCAGTTAATAAGAAAGAGAGGAAGGTTAGGCTTGATAAAATTTAAGTAGAAACTTGACAAACAAGCATATTCTTTCAATCGAACGACTACACTTAGCAACATAGTTGTTCTGAATCATGGAGTTTTGCATAATATGTTATCATGAAACTTGCTTGGTGATTGAGTTGTCAATTTGATACGATCCAAGTAAGGTCAAATTCGGATCTTAGTGTAAAATTTTCTACCGTCTAGTTTTACGCTATTGAGCATAATTCCAAATCCAACCGTTGGATTGAGCTGAAACTTTATCAGAAGATTCTAGAAGAATTTTTCTATGTTGAGGTAAACTTTTAGGTGAAACGGAGTTTGGGAAGGACTTGTGATATGGGTCAGAACAGGCTATATAAATTTTGTTGTTTATTTCCTTTTAACTTGTGGACTTCTTATTTGGCAAATATTCTTTTTTTATAAGGATGTGATAGCCTGTTTTGAGAATCTTCTAGTTCTATAAGGATCTCTAATGGGCTGCAATATAGTTTTTAATTCTGGTAAGAATTCATTAATGTTTCAAAATCTTTTAATTACAAGGATTCCTTGTTCATCCTAACTACACAAAAAAAGAAGGGCTGGTGGTATTTAATGACATCTTGGTTTCTTGGATCATTGGGTAGATAAAGACTTTGGACTTATAGTTTTTATTTTTATTTTTGTTAGCCATAGCCCAAGGCTTGTTTGGGCTTAGTTAATATTTTGTTTTCAGCTAGGATCCAAGACTTGTTTGGATCAGGTTATGGGCTTTTTAGTTTAAGGTTTTTTGATCAGTTTTGTAAGTGAGCCAAATCAGTAAACTAGGGTAGATCTATTAGGGTTAATTTTTCAAGAACTATTTAAACTCATGCAACCTAAATTTCGACAACCATTGATGAACTATTTTAAGTGATTCTTGCATTCTTCAGTTCTTAAATGAATTGAATCTGACTTACCAAAGATTAACTAGCTTCGTTGCGTCATTCTACTTCATTCCAATAGTATTGGTGCCTTGGGGCAAGTTTTCATTATGTCATACTCTTATCATATCTATTTCAACTTTCCGGGACCAGATCTCAATCTTAATTGTGAGTTGCATGACCATGTCATCACAAGGTTTGCCTTAGTTGTTATCAGAGCTAGGCTCCAAAACAATGTCATATCCTTCTATTATTTTTGTTTTCTTAGTGTTCCTTCAAATTTTTTAGTGTTTGCGTCGTTCATCTTTTTGTTCTTTGTGACTGCGGCATCTAAGCAAAAAAAAAGAGAGGTTATATTTCATCTTGTTATTGTCCCAATTGTATTAATAGCATATAAAAAAAACAAAGAGATTGGATGAAATTTGAATGATGATTAAATTCTGCCGCAGAAACACAACTCTTAGTGAATCATAAGCAAACTACCTCAGAATCAGTTGAAACTTCGTATTCTGTTTACTAGGGATGAGATTGCACCATATATTAAATTTGGGTATATTTGGATATCGTTTACTTGAAGTTTTAATTCGAGGTTCAATTTTGCCGCAAACTGATCATACAAGGGGGTTTGGGTACCTAGACATGAGAGAACGATCTATAAATTGAGATTTTTTTTTAGGTATCTAAATACTAAATATTGAATTTGAGGTTATTTTGAGATATTTTGGTCTGGGTTTCAATTATGTTATGTAAAAATTGTGTAATAAATCAGATTTGAGTCAAGTTCCAAAATGTGATCCTTACTAATTTTTTGTCCAAATCTTTTTGTTTCTATTATAATTGGGTTATTTAGGAGTCAAGTAATTTTTTTCACTAATATTCATTTCTATTTTATCCTGTGTCTTCGTTTCGTCCACAATTCATATGAATTTGCATTACTACTCGTGAATCGTAATCATAGTTTTGTTTTGCCTTGTTTTTACTATATTTATTGATTTTTGAGTTTGAGAATTACAATTGGATTGCGTTGCGAAGGCTACTATCTTTGATTTTTTTATTTCAATTCCTAAGGAACCAAAAGAAAGCAAGTTGTGGGGTAAAAGACGTTGTGAGCTTATTAGAGTGAAAAACCATAATTTTTATGGGAAACATGAGAGGTATGGGGATATATTTTGTGCTACTAATCAAATTTTATTGATTGAAAAAATGTTTGAAAACAACGAATCAGTGACACAAAATGCTAATGTCTCTTTCCAGTTGAGAGCCATAGGCCAACAACTCAAGCTCTTGTCTAAGACATACAAGGATCTAAAAGATGAGGTGAATTTGAGAAAGCAACATAATAGTGGGGTTGATCGCTGAGGAAATACGGTCTGTAGGGCCATTCAAAATGTTAGATCTGAATTTGAGGAGTTTGTTGATGAAAACATAGATGCAAGTGAAATTGACTATGATTTTGCATCTTCTAGCCAAGGAATTAGATCTGGACCAAATAGGGTTAAGAGGAATGTGAATTTCTGTGGCATAGGGACATATAAAAATATGGATGGGGACTTGGACTCCATTAAACTTAAAATTCATTTCTTTCAAGGTAAACACGATCCCAATGCTTATTTGGAGTAGGAAGGAAAAAGGTGATGTGATCCAAGCACCAAAGGATTCATTGGAGGTTCCAGTTGGTCCAGTTACCAGACTTAGAGCTAAGAGGTTCAAAGAGGCTTTCAATGACTTCTTCAAGATACATGGGCTAAGGTGGACTTCAAGAGGATATTAAATAATGAGGAGTAAGCCATGATTAATCTTATTCATGTTCAAAAGGGGTTTGTTGATGAAACCAAGACCGTTACATAAGGATTAGGAGAAAAAGATTAGATTCAGACAGTTTGACCTTTCGCTATCTTTTTTTTTATCATAACTGGAGCTACATGTCGAATTTTAAGGTGATTCTAGTTGGGATGGAAACTAGACTTCCATACCTTTCCAATGGTATATGGTAATCCTTTTAATTTTTTAAGACGAGAGAGAATCATCCGTTTGAAGTTGGGTTTTGCTGCTACCAGACAGAATGCGGAAATAACTGAACTTGTCTTATTAAATTAGTTGGGCTATTAAGCTTTCTCTATTTTGTGAGGAAACACTTGTTTGGGTTTCATACTTGTTTATTTTATTTATTTTAATTAGTTTGGGTTAGTTGTTGCTTGGGTTGATTATTATTTAAATTGGGTTTATATGTGACCCATTAAGGAAACTAGGGTTTTTGGCTTAGGATAAAATGCTCTTGAGAATAATTTTCAGCACACTTTTTTGCCTAATAATATTCTAATTTTTGCTGACCTTTGGTTGTAAATCTAGGTTCTTGATTGAAATTTTAACTCTTCAAAGAATTGACTAATGTTTGTTGTGAATTTATACTTCTTTTGCTCGTCTCAAGGTGTAGGCGTTGTGATTGGGTTGGTTTATAGCCTTGTTGCTTTGGAGCAGGTCTTTCATTGTGATAAGCTCATCTTATTTTCATCAAATTTGGATTAGATAGATCTTGGGTTCGTGAATTCCATTAAATTCCGCTAGGGTTCGCATCAAAAGGTGAATTCAATTTTCAAATGTTGTAGATATTCGGAGACGAGGAAGGTGAAATTGGTAGTCATTGAATTTATAGATTAAGCTTTGATTTGGTGGGATCAGAATGAGATTGGTAGGAGGAGGAATAGGGAAAGGCCAATAGCATCGTGAGAGGAGATGAAAGTGTTGATGAGGAGGTGATTTGTGCCTAACTATTATTATTGGGATTTGTATCTGAAATTACAAATTCTGAATCAGGATTCTAAGTCAATAGACAAGTATTACAAGGAAATGGAGATCACGATGATTCAGGGCAATGTAATTAAGGATAACGAGGCCATGATGGCTAGATTTCTTAATGGGTTGAATAGGGAGATTATGAATATGGTGGAATTACAACATTACAAAGAGTTGGAGGATATGGTCCATATGGCAACGAAGGTGGAAAGACAAATAAGGAGAAGGGGCAACACACGTTTTCAGATCAATTCAACTTTATCTTCATCATTATGGACGCTAAATCAGAGAAGAGATGGGGCTACCCAACCAAAGCCTTTTGTCCCTACAAAAGTCGAACCACCTAATCCTAAGGTTGATAAGTGTTGAAGATTATTGTATGACCTTTAAGCTTCGATGTAAAAAGGAGGAATAACGCTAAAAGGATGAAAAACAAAAAAGAGAAGCAATGGTTATCATTCAAAAATATACACACAAGTGGATGGCAAGGCGTGCTTATTTGAAATTATTATTAGCTACTACTTTCATACAATGTTGTTAGATGCAAGTGCGTGCAAGAAAAGAACTCCAAAGGCTTTAAAGAGAGGCAATAAATTATCCATTAAAACTGTTGGTGATTTGAGGAAGAAACATCTTGAAGAGAGAGGGAATGATATGATCCAAGCAAGGTCAAATATGGATTTCGGCTTAAAATTTTCTACCGTTTAATTTTACGCTACTGAGCATAACTCCAAATCCAATCATTAGATTGACTTGAAACTTTACTAGAGGAATTTGTCTATGTTGAGGTAAACTTTCAAGTGAAACGAAGTTTGGGAAAGACTTGTGATATGGGTCAGAACAGGCTATACAAATTTTGTTATTACTTCTTTTTGACTTAGGGACTTCTTATTTGGCAATGATTCTTTTTTCTATAAGGATGTGGCAGATTGTTTTGGGAATCTCCTAGTTTTACAAGGATCTTTAATAGGCTGCAACATAGTTTTCAAGTGTAGCAATGATTCATTAATGTTTCAAAATCCTTTAATTACAAGGATTCCTTGTCCATCCTAGCACAAAGAAAAATGGCTGATTGTATTTAATGACATCTTGGTTTCTTGGATCATTAGGCAGATAAAGACTTAGGACTTATATACTTTATCTTTATTTTTTTTTAGCTATAGTCAATGCTTATTTGGGTTTAATTAATACTTTATTTTCAGTTAGGATCCAAGACTTGTTTGGGTCAGTTTTGTGAGTGGGCCAAATCAGTCCACCAGGGTAGATCCATTAAGGTTAATTTTTTAAGAACTATTTAAACTCATGTAACCTAAATTTTGGCTGCCATTGATAAATATCACTTCTGAATTTTTAGTTTTAACATGTGAGAGTGATTCTTGTATTTTTCAGTTCTTGAACGAATTGAATCTAACTTATCAAAGATTAATTGGCTTCTTGGCGTCAATCTACTTCATTCCAATAGTGTTGATATCTTGGGGCAGGTTTCCATTGTATCACACTCCTATCATATCTATTTCGACTTTCCGGGACTAGATCTCAATCTTGATTGCGGATTGCATGACCACGAGGTTCGCATCAGTTGTGTGACACAATGGGAACCTGCCCTAAGGTACCAACACTATTGGAACAAAGTAGAATGATGGCACGAAGCTAGTTAATCTTCGATAAGTTAGATTCAGTTCATTCATGAATTGAAAAATACAAGAATCACTGTAACGCATTAAAACTAAAAATTCAGAAGTAATATTCATCAACAACTGCCAAAATTGAGGCTACATGAGTTTAAATAGTTCTTGAAAAATTAACCTTAATGAATCTACCATAGTGGACTGATTTGGCCCACTTACAAAACTGGTCCAAAAACCCTAAACCAAAAAGCCAATAACCTGATCCAAACAAGTTTTGGATCTTAGCTGAAAACAAAGTATTAATTAAGCCCAAACAAGCCTTGGGTTGTAGCTAACAAAAATAAAGATAAAGCCTATAAGTCCGAAGTCTTTATCTGTCCAATGATCCAAGAAACCAAAATGTCATTAAATACTACCAGCCCTTCTTTTTTATGTAGCTAAGATGAACAAGAAACCCTTGTAAGAAAAGGATTTTGAAACATTAATGAATCATTGTCACACTTGAAAACTATGTTGTAGCCCATTAAAGATCCTTGTACAACTATAAGATTCCCAAAACAAGCTGTCACATCCTTGTAGAAAAAGAATCATTACCAAATAAGAAGTTCATAAGAGTCAAAAGGAAAAAATAACAAAATTTATATAGCCTATTTTGACCCATATCATAAGTCATTCTCGAACTCCGATTCACATAAAAGTTTACCTCAACATAGACAAATACCTCTGGAATCTTCTGGTAATGTTTTAGCTCGATCCAACAGTTGGATTTGGAGTTATGGTCAATAGCGTAAAACTGAACGATAGAAAATTCTATGCCAAAATTTAAATCTGACCTTGCTTTGATAGTATCACAATTCATTTATAATGTATTTATTAGAATTCTCTTTTCAGTAATGGCATTTCATACTAAGAACCTGATTATATATACAAATCTGTGGCATGCAAAATTCTTAATGTTGAGTAAAAGGCCAAAAATACATCTACCGATAGGATACTTTTTATTTACAACATCTTTCTATTTTCTTCACTTTCTCAATAACCATACAGAGTATACAACATAGAAAAAATTAAATAAAAATATTTATACAATTTATAAGATGAATTTACATCAATTCCTCCTTTTCAGTAAATCCATATAAAACGAAGGGCTACATGAAGACGTAACAATCACAATACCACTGCAAAATCAATCACCTTAATTATGTACATGCAATATAAAATAATTCTGAAATTTATTATTCTTAATTATTTTTTGTTTTTTTGTTAAGATAATTGGTTGATTTTTTTTGTTGAATTGCATATTTTTGTAATTTAATTTTTAATTATATTATATACATGTATATTAAAATATCTACAATTTAATCAGTGAGAGTTGTTTGTTGAAACTAATAACTATAATTTTTATATTCATTTAAATTTCCAATAATAATTAGACTATACAAATAGAAATTGATTAAGTGGTTAACATTATTTGTATGTGTTAGATTATTATTTGTTCAATTTAGAATGGAGTGGCACTAAAAGTCATTTAAATTATACTAGATACTAATTTGTAATTGGTGTTAATAGCGCTTGATACGACTGCATTTAAGAGTATTATTGCTGATTTAAATCATGAAGACAAACTAAGTGAAAAGAATTATGATGTTTGGCATCATAAGATTGAGTATCTCTTGCAAAAGCAAGAAACACTGGAAACAATCACACAACTGATGGTTAAACCTGAGTAAGGAAACACTACTCAACACAAGCTTGATATGGAGTGGCAATAAAAGTTATTTAAATTGATTAAGTAGTTAACATTATTTGTATATGTTAGATTATTATTTGTTCAATTTAGAATGGAGTGGCAATAAAAGTCATTTAAATTATACTAGATATTAATTTGTAATTGGTGTTAATAACGCTTGATACGGCTGCATTTAAGAGTATTATTGCTGATTTAAATCATGAAGACAAACTAAGTGAAAAGAATTACGATGTTTGGCATCATAAGATTGAGTATCTCTTGCAAAAGTAAGAAACGCTGGAAACAATCACACAACTGATGGTTAAACCTGAGTAAGGAAACACTACTCAACACAAGCTTGATATGGAGTGGCAATAAAAGTCATTTAAATTGATTAAGTGGTTAACATTATTTGTATGTGTTAGATTATTATTTGTTCAATTTAGAATGGAGTGGCAATAAAAGTCATTTAAATTATACTAGATACTAATTTGTAATTTGTGTTAATAGCGCTTGATATGGCTGCATTTAAGAGTATTATTGCTGATTTAAATCATTAAGACAAACTAAGTGAAAAGAATTACGATGTTTGACATCATAAGATTGAGTATCTCTTGCAAAAGCAAGAAACGCTGGAAACGATCACACAACTGATGGTTAAACCTAAGTAAGTAAACACTACTTAACATAAGCTTGATATGGAAGCATATCAAATCTATAAGTGTGAGGATTGTGTAGCTCATATTTTGATGTTGAGCAGCATGAGAAATGATATTATGTTGTGTTTTAAAAAACATCATTCAACCCAAGTAGTTTGGTATTGTGAAGATTTAGTATGGGAGAACCTCCACTACTAAACTGTCAATTAACCCTCAAAATTGATGGTTACAGAAGTGGCAAAATTAAATGATGAGGCAACATCTTACAATCATATCTAACATGATTAGTGAATTAAAGGGTGTTGGGCATAAAATGACTTATGAACAACAAGTTCAAGTTGTGATCCGTTCTTTACCAAGCAATTAAGCACACATGCGTGTTAACCTTACCCATAATAACAACATCAAGACATTTGATGATGTTGTTCGTCATGTTGAGATTGAAAAAGATCAACTTCTCGCTGAGAAGCCTGTAAGCGAGGCTTTCATATCTTACACTAAATGCAAGGAGCATATGGCTCTAAACATAAAAAAATAATAAAAAAAGGGTAAGGGTCATAAATATGGCAATAAAGGAATTAAAGCAAGTAGTAGTGGACATAAACGCAAGCATGAGAAACGTGGTGGTAAGAAAAGCAGGGATATAAATTGTTTTAATTATGGTAAACCTGGTCACTTTACTCATAATTGCACTGAGCCAAAGGTAATGTTTAACCATAATCATCCCTTTAACCTATACATTAGCAATTGTTTAATATTTGTTGAATCTGTTCTGTTTTGGACTGTAGACTGAGGAGTAACCGACTACATAACAATGGATCAAACAACCTTTATGGAATTTCATCGAATTCCAAAGGGAAGTAGATACATATAAATGAGGAATAATGATTTCGCTGTTGTGCTTGGGATTGGTACCTACAAACTGGATTTACGAAGCGGTCGTACACTTTATCTTCATAATGTACTCTACGCTCTAAAAGTTCAACGGAATCTTATGTATGTTCTTGCTTTACTACAACTAGGCTTTTATATTACGTTTATTGGTTGTTATGTGAAAATATATATGGATAATATTTTTATGGTTTTGGTTTTGTATTAAATGGTTTTATAGTGTTAGACATCATTAATGTATCTATTAATGATATTAATGATGATGCTTTTTATCGCACCCGACATCGCGGCGACCCTAAAAAAATCATCTCTTGATTTATGGAAAAAGAACAGATATCTGGCATCTTGTTCTTTTAGGAAAAAGGTCTTGTTTAAGGAGTCGCCACCTAGTATTATGGTCACTAGGAACCCTAACTGGTCAACAGAGATTCTATGGTACGGGACTGGTTACGTAAAAGGGAAGATATTATCACCCCTTAAACGTTCTGCCTAAGGCAGACTGCATTGCTGGTTTTGTCTTAAATTGCTAAACATTTATTTCGCTTATGCTATGATGATTTGTTTATAATATTCCTGACTCTGGCGCCAGTGAATATTCGATCGCGAATAATTCCAACTCTGGCGTTGGTAAAAATTCCACCCCGAATAATTCCAACTCTGGCGTTGGTAAAAATTCTACTACAAATAATTCCAACTCTGGCGTTGCTAAAAATTCGTAGTCACCAAAAAATTAGTATATTTTCTTTTTCTTTTTCCTTTTTTATTCATGATCCTGATATAAGTGAATAAATTGAGGAAAAAAAAATATAATTTTCTAAGACATGCAAAATTTTTATATCTACACTTTCTATTTTTTTATTTTTTTATTTTTTTTGGGCTGGGCCCAGCTCAGCCCACATGGGCTGGGCTAGGCCCAGCCAGCCCGGCCCGGCCACTAGCCCAAGCCAGTGGCCCGGCTGGGCTCAGCAGCACGCGTGCGCTAACGCACGCGTGTTGCTACACTGTGCAAGTGAATTAAAATTCACTTGCACAGTGTAAATGCTACTCAATCAAAACAATACGAGAAGGAGAAACTCTTACCTGGTCTGCTGGAGGCGATGGAGACCTTGCCTCCTCTTCTCTGCCCCTTCTTCTTCTTTGTTCTTGTGATTCTGCGAACGGTTCTTCTCTTTTCGTTCGGTCTGTGTTTGCTTGTCCCTCCGGTTTCTTCTTTGTTTTTTTTTGTTTTGCTTCCCTGTTTTCTGTGTTGGTTTGCCCTGTTTTTCTCTTGGTCTCGCCCCCCCTCTCTGTTTTCTTCTTCCTTCGTCTGTGTTTGTTCTTTGTGCCTCCTGGATTTCCTGCTTGCGTTTGTATTTCTTTATGCTCTGTGTACTGGGTTTTTTCTGTGTTTTTCTGGATTTCTTTTGCTGGGTTTCTTCCCTCTGTCTTGCTCCGTTTTTCTCTTGTCTTGCTCTGTTTTCTCCCTGTCTTCTCCTTTTTTCCTCCCTCGTTTCAGTCCAATTCCTCTCTCGTTTCAGTCCAATTCGTCCCCCTTGTGCATGGACTATCTCTGGCTTTTATAGCCAGAGAACAAAACCGTTTCTTCAAGCCATCAATTGTGATAATTGCAGGTGTAATGGTGATGCATCGTTGGACATCCGTTTTTCTGGTTTGGTGAACAGAAGAAGATGATGGGTTCTCTTTGAAACGACGCCGTTTGATTGTTAATGGCCATTTGTGTTTTGGTCCTTGAAGTTTTGTGCTTTTGCAATCAGACCCCTGGTTAAAATGTAATTGGATCCTTGCATTTCCGCGCCATTTTCAAGCTGGTCCTTGGATTTAATTTTTTCAATTTGGACCCCAATTAAACCCCAAACTTTGATATTTTTTCAATTAAGTCCATGATTTCATTAATTAAATTAATTCCAAGCCAATTAAGTC
>Ga0325402_1006695_pt1 | contig 10914 bp, 6 predicted proteins | sample PopdelMetagenome_22_FD_207212 | JGI IMG/M metagenome (GOLD analysis project Ga0325402, IMG submission 207212) | Populus deltoides microbial communities from Bellville, Georgia, United States - Xylem-PdKOR-R3 | ecosystem: Host-associated > Plants > Phyllosphere > Stem > Wood/Secondary xylem...
AATGTTAAGATAAATATTCAGAATATAAATTGATGTTTCGTTTCCATAATCAGTTCTGATTTCTGTAGGTGGATGTGTGCTTGTGACCAATGTTTGTTCTCTTGATAATTTTATGATTTTATTAAATTTCGTTTGATAGTTTTAGAAAGCAAGAGCATGATCTTGATCTGAACACCAAGATACCTAAATACATGGCAAATGCCTCCTTTTATAGGTCAAAATTTAGAACTATTGATTTGTTGACTAATTGATGAATGGGTGGTCACATCTTGACTTGGTGACAATTCTTATCTTCTTGTCTGCCAAAAACGTTATTGATAACGTCATAATTTAAACAGACTTCAATCATAAAAGTTCTAGGAAATTATCTCATCTTTCTAAGGTAAACATTTGAGATCATTTGGACTTCTAGAACTCGAGATATGGGTTGAACACTGAACAGTGTCTGGGTTACAGGACAGATTTGGAATTCTTCGTTGTTGCTACAATTTGGACTTGAAAACGGCCTTGTTAAATCTTGGGCTCCTATGTAAGTTGTAGGCCTATGTCTTACCTTTCCATCCATATAAAGTAGACCTAAATCCGAGATCTACAGCTCCAGATATGACCCGATTACCGAACAATGTTCCAGTTTGGACTACACCAACATCTCTTTTCTAAGTTTGGCCATCTCTTTGTCTTTTCAATTTCAGTACTTCAACTCATTAATCAATTCTTTCATTTATGTGATAGGCCTGCATTTAAGATGAACATTAACCATAAATTAAAGGTATCTTATATTATTAGATATGTTATTATAAAACATGCTTTAGTTAAGGAGTTATTGATACTTCAAGTGCAAAATGATGATATAAAACCTTGATAAAAATGCACTTTTAAGTACTAATCTCATATCATTATGTCTTTATACTTATAAATCCACAACCCTGTTTCTAGATAGTTTTCGTTACAAGTCTTTTACAAAATGTCGATCGGCAAATACCTAGTCATTATATTGTTATACAAAATACAAATCACCTAAGTACATGATTACATAATTTATAACAAAACATGTGGAATAGAGTTCCATGCGCTTTACATGTTTGATGTACCTATTACAATTGAATTGCAATATAAGAATAAAAGAATGATTCTTGAAATAGTAGTAGTAATAATGAACAACATTACATTTTACTATTAACTTGGATAAATAAATTCTTATTGTGAATTTCATAAAGCAAGGTCATTAATGATTCCATTGTCTGATATTAATCTTATATGTGCATCTCAATCATTCAACTTGTGATCTAAAATCCGAGGTCAACCCTTTTGATTAGTACTTAAACGTGCATTCTCACTGAGGCTTTATATCATCATATTGCACTTAAAGTATCATTAAATTCCCTAACTTAAGCATGTTTTATAATAACAAGTCTGATAATATAAGATAAATTTAATTTATGGTAAATGCTCATTTTAAATGCAGGCCTATCACATAAATCAAAGGATTGATTGATGAGTTCAATTGCTGAAATTTAGAAGACAAAGAGACAGTTAAGCTTAGAAAAGAGATGTTGGTTCAGTACAAACTGGAACACTGTTCAGTCATTGGGTCATATATGGAGCTGTAGATCTTAGATTTCAATTTAGACTACTACTGACTGAGAAACCGTTGACGAAAACTGAGTCCTTATTGTCCCAAAAATCATCTTTGAAACCCAGTTCTATGGCTGACGTTGAAATCTTCAATGGACATAGATCACGACTGACTCAGAAACCGTTGACAAAAACTGAGTCCCTAGTGTCCCAAAAATCATCCTCGAAACCCAGTTCTACGGATGACGCTGAAATTTTCAGTCTACATAGACTACTGCTACCTCAAAAACTGTTGACAAAAACTGAGTCCCTGCGGATCAAAAAATCATCCAAGAAGCCCAATTCTACAGTCGACGCTGACATCTTCAGCGCACATAGACTACTGTTGACTGAGAAACTGGTGATGAAAAATGAGTCCCAGTTGTCGCAAATATCATCCTCGAAACCCAGTTATACGTCTCACGCTGACATCTTTAGGGCATATAGACTACTACTAGCTTAGAAACCGTTGACGAAAACTGGGTCTTGGGACCCAAAAATCATCTAAGAAGCCTAGTTCTACGGCTGCCGCTGACATCTTCAGAGCATATATAGACTACTGTGCCTAAGAAACTGTTGTCGAAAACTGAGCCCTTGCTATCCTAAAAATCATCCCGAAACCCAGTTCTACGGCTGACGTTGAAATCTTCAACGCACATAGACTATAGCTGGATTAAAAACCATTGACGAAAACTAGGTCTTTGGGACCCAAAAATCATTTTAAGAAGCCCAGTTTTACGGTTGACACTGACATCTTCAGCGCATATAGACTATTGCTTCCTGAGAAACTATTGTTGAAAACAGAGTCCCTGCTGTCCTAAAAATCATCCTCGAAACCCAGTTCTATGGCTGACGCTGAAATCTTCAGTGGACATAAACTATTGCTGACTCAAAAACCATTTACAAAAACGGCGTCCCTGGGGACCAAAAAATCATCCAAGAACCGAGTTCTACATCTAACACTGACATCTTCAGTGAATATAGACTAATGCTGACTCAGAAAACGTTGACAAAAACTGAGTCCTTGCGGTCCGAAAAATCATCATCGAAACCTAGTTCTATGGTTGACGCTGAAATCTTCAATGTGCATAGACTATTGTTGGCTTAGAAATCGTTGAGGAAAACTGGGTCCCTAGGGACCCAAAAATCATCCAAAAAGCCTAGTTTTACGGTTGACACTGAAATCTTCAGGGCACATAGACTGCTGCTGGCTCAAAAACCGTTGATGAAAACTCGGTCCCTCGGAACCCAAAAATCATCCAAGAAGCCTAGTTCTACGGCTGCCGCTGACATCTTTAGCGCATGTAGATTACTGCTGACTAAGAAACCATTGACAAAAACTTGGTCCTTGCTGTCCCAAAATCATTCACGAAACACAGTTCTACGGATAACGCTGAAATCTTCAGCGTAAGTAGACTACTGCTGCATTAGAAGCCATTGATGAAAACTGGGCCCCTGCTGTCGCAAATATCATTCTCGAAACCCAGTTATACGGCTGATGCTGACATCTTCAGGGCATATAGACTACTAGTGGCTAAGAAACCGTTGACAAAAGCTGTGTCCCTAGGAACCCAAAAATCACCTAAGAAGCCTAGTTTTATGGCTGCCACTTACATCTTCAACGCATGTAGACTACTGCTGTCTTAGAAACCATTGAAAAAAACTGGGCCCCTACAGTCGCAAATATCATCCTCTAAACCCATTTATATGGCTCACGCTGATATCTTCAGGGAATATAGACTACTAGTGGCTCAGAAACAGTTGACAAAAACTGCATCCCTGGAACCCAAAAATCATCCAAGAAGCCTAGTTTTACGGTTGCCGCTGACATTTTCAGCGCATCTAGACTACTGCTGACTCAGAAATCATTGATGAAAATTGTGTCCCTGCTGTCCCAAAAGGATCCTCGAAACCTAGTTATACGGCTCACACTGACATCTTCAAGGCATATAGACTACTACTGGCTCAGAAACCGTTGTTGAAAACTGGGTCACTAGGAACCCAAAAATCATCCAAGAAGCCTAGTTCTACGGCTACCGCTGACATCTTTAGCGCATATAGACTACTGCTAACTGAGAAACCGTTGACGAAAACTGGGTCCCTACGGACCAAAAAATCATAAAAAGAAGCCCAGTTCAACGGCTGTCGCTGACATCTTCAGCGCATATAGACTACTGTTGATTAAGAAACTGTTGCCGAAAATTGAGTCTCGATTGTCCCGAAAGTCATCCTCGAAACCTAGTTATACGGCTGTTGCTGAAATTTTCAGGGCACATAGACTACTGCTGGCTCAGAAACTGTTGATGAAAACTAGGTGCCTAGGACCCAATATCATCCAAAAAGCCAAGTTCTACGGCTGATGCTGAAATCTTCTGTGCTCATAGACTACTGGAGACTGAGAAACCATTGAAGAAAATTTAATCCCTAGTGTCCTTAAATCATTCTCAAAACCCAGTTCTATGGGTGACGCTGAAATCTTCAGGGAATATAGACTACCGCTGACTTAGAAACTATTGATGAAAACTGTGTGCTTGCTGTCCCAAAATCATCCACGAAACCCAGTTATACGGCTCACACTAACATCTTCAGGGCATATAGACTACTACAGGCTCAGAAACCGTTGATGAAAACTGGGTCCCTAGGAACCCAAAAATCATCCAAGAAGCCTAGTTCTACAGCAGCCGTTGACATCTTCAGCGCATATAGACTATTGCTGACTGAGAAATCGTTGCCAAAAATTAAATCTCTAATGTCCCAAAAGTCATCCTTGAAATCCAGTTATACGGTGATGTTGAAATTTTCAGGGCACATAGACTACTGCTGGCTAAGAAACCGTTGACAAAAACTAGGTGCCTAGGACCCAAAAATCATCCAAAAAACCAAGTTCTACGACTGATGCTGACATCTTCTGCGCACATAGACTATTGCAAACTGAGACACCGTTGAAGAAAACCGAGTCTCTGCTATCCCGAAAGTCATCCTCGAAACCCAATTATATGGCTGATGCTGAAATTTTCAGGGCACATAGACTACTACTTGCTTAGAAACCATCGACCAAAACTAGGTGCCTAGGATCTAAAAATCATCCAAAAAGCCAAGTTCTACGGCTGATGCTGACATTTTTTACGCATATAGACTACTAGAGACTAAGAAACTGTTAAAGAAAACTAAGTCCCTGTTGTCCCTAGATCATTCTCGAAACCCAGTTATACGGGTGACGTTGAAATCTTTAGGGCATATAGACTACTACTGACTTAGAAACCGTTGATGAAAACTGTGTCCCTGCTGTCCCAAAATCATCCTAGAAACCTAGTTATACGGCTCACGCTGACATCTTCAAGGCATATAGACTACTACTGACTCAGAAACCGTTGATGAAAACTGGGTCCTAGGGAACCCAAAAATCATCCAATAAGCCTAGTTCTACGACTGCCACTAACATCTTCAGCATATATAGACTACTGCTGACTGAGAAACCGATGCCGAAAACTAAGTCTCTATTGTCCCAAAAGTCTTCCTCGAAACCCAGTTATATGGCTGAAGCTGAAATTTTTAGGGCACATAGACTACTGCTAGCTCAGAAACCTTTGACGGAAACTTGGTCCCTAGGACCCAAAAACATCCAAGAAGCCTAGTTCTACGACTGACACTGACATCTTCTGCGCACATAGACTACTGAAGACTGAGAAACCGTTGAAGAAAATTGAGTCCCTAGTGTCCTTAAATCATCCTCGAAACCAATTCTATGGGTGACGCTGAAATCTTCAAAGCATAAAGACATCTGCTGACTGAGAAACCGTTGATGAAAACTGTGTCCCTGCTGTCCCAAAATCATCCATGAAACCCAGTTATACGGCTCACGCTGACATCTTCAGAGCATATAAACTACTCCAGGCTCAGAAACCATTGACGAAAACTGGGTCCCTAGGAACCCAAAAATCATAAGCCTAGTTCTACGGCTGCCGCTGACATCTTCAGCGCATATAGACTACTATTGACTGAGAAACCGTGGTTGAAAACTGAGTCTCTGCTATCCCGAAAGTCATCCCCGAAACCAAGTTATACGGTTGACGCTGAAATTTTCAGGCACATAGACTACTGCTGGCTCAGAAACCGTTGACTAAAATTAGATGCCCAGGACCCAAATATCATCCAAAAAGCCAAGTTCTACGGCTGACGCTGACATCTTCTGCGCACATAAACTACTAGAGACTGAGAAACCGTTGAAGAAAACTACGTCCCTGCGGATCCAAAAATCATCGAAGAAGCCTTGTTCTACGGCTGCCGCAGACATCTTCAATGCATATAGACTACTGCTGACTGAGAAACCGTTGACAAAAACTGAGTCCCAAATATCCAATAAATCATTCTCGAAACCCAATTCTACGGGTGACACTGAAATCTTCAATGTAAGTACTGCTTCCTCAAACACTATTGACAAAAACTGGGTCCTTACGGACCAAAAAAACATAAAAAGAAGCCCAGTTCTATGGCTGACACTGACATCTTCAGCGCATATAGAATACTGCTGACTAATAAACCGTTGACAAAAATTGAGTCTCTGCAGTCCCGAAAGTCATCCTCAAAACCTAGTTATACAGCGGACGCAAAAATCTTCAGAGCATATAGACAACGGCTAGCTCAGAAACCATTGACAAAAACTGGGTCCTTAGGGACCCAAAAATCATCAAAGAAGCCCAGTTCTACGGTTGCCACTAACATTTTCAGTGCATGTAGATTACTGCTGACTGAGAAACCGTTGTCAAAAACTGAGTCCTTGTTGTCCTAAGATCATCCTCAAAACCCAGTTCAACGGCTGACGCTTAAATTTTCAAGGCACATAGACTAGTGTTGGCTTAGAAACTGTTGCTGAAAACTAGGTCCCTAGGACCAAAAAACCATCGAAGAAGCCTAGTTCCACGGCTGACGCTGATATCTTCATCGTACATAGACTACTGGTGCCTAAGAAACCATTGACGAAACTGAGTCCCTGCTGTCCCAAAATCATCCTAGAAACCAAGTTCTATGGTTGACACTGAAATCTTCAGGGAATATAGACTACTGTTGGCTTAGAAACCGTTGATGAAAACTGGGTCCCCTAGACCTAAAAATCATCCAAGAAACCTAGTTTTACGGCTGCCGCTGAAATCTTCAGTCTACAGAGACTACTACTGACTCAAAAACTGTAGACGAAAACTTAGTCCCTATGACCCAAAAATCATCAAGAAGTCCAGTTCTACGGCTGACGCTGACATCTTCTGCGCCCATATATTACGAGAGACTATGAAACTGTTGATAAAAACTGAGTCTCTGCTGTACCGAAAGTCATCCTTGAAACCCAGTTATACGGCTGACGTTGAAATCTTCAAAGCATATAGACTACTGCTGGCTCAGAAATCACTGACGAAAAGTTAGTCCTCAAGGACCCAAAAATCATCCAAGAAGCCTAGTTCTATAGCTGCCGCTGACATCTTCAACCCAGATATACTACTGCTAACTGAGAAATCGTTGTCAAAAACTAAGTCCTTGCTGTCGCAAAAATAATCCTTGAAACACAATTATACGGCTGGCGCTGTAATCTTCAGTCTATATAGACTACTGGTGCAACAAAAACTGTTAATAAAAACTAAGTCCCTGCGGACCAAAAAATCATCCAAGAAGATCAGTTCTACAGCCGACACTGATATCTTCAGCCCACATAGACTACTGCTGACTGAGAAACCGTTGACAAAAACTGAGTCCCTGCTGTCCCAAAAATCATCCTTGAAACCCAGTTATGCGGCTGATGCTTAAATTTTCAAGGCACATAGACTAGTGCTGGCTCAGAAATTGTTGACAAAAACTATGTCCCTAGGACCATAAAACCATCGAAGAAGCCTAGTTCTACAGCTGACGCTGACATCTTCTGCACACATAGACTACTAGTGCCTCAGAAACCGTTCATGAAAACTAGGTCCATTGGATCTAAAAGTTTTCCAAGAAACCTAGTTCTATGGCTGTCGCTAACATCTTCAGCACATATAGACTACTACTGCCTTAGAAACCATTATCAAAAACTGAGTCCCTGCTGTCCCAAAAATCATCCTCGAAACCTAATTCTACGGTTGACGCTGAAATCTTCAGTCTACATAGACTACTGCTGACTCAAAAACCGTAGACAAAAACTAGGTCCTTAGGACCAAAACATTATACAAGAAGCCCAGTTCTATGACTGACGCTAACATCTTCTGCGCACATAGACTACTGGAGACTGAGAAATCATTGATGAAAACTAAGTCCTTGTTGTCCCGAAAGTCATCCTCAAAACTCAGTTATACGGCTGACGCCGAAATCTTCATAGCATGTAGACTACTGCTGGCTTAGAAAACGTTGATGAAAATTAGGTCCCTAGGACCTAAAAATCATCCAAGAAGCCAAGTTCAACGACCAACGGTGACATCTTCAGCTCATTTAGACTAATGCTAACTGAGAAACCGTTGATGAAAACTGAGTCCCTGTTGTCCCAAAAATCATCCTCGAAACCCAGCTATACAGCTGATGCTGAAATCTTCAGGGCATATCGACTACTATTGTCTCAGAAACCATTGATGAAAACTAGGTCCCTAGGGACCCAAAAATCATCCAAGAAGCGTAGTTCTACGGCTGCCGCTGACATGTTCAGCGCATCTAAACTACTGTTGATTGAGAAACTGTTGATGAAAACTAAGTCCAATCTGTCTTAAAAATCATCATCAAAACCCAGTTCTACGGCTGAAGTGGGGTGGAACCATGAAGAAATTGAAATGAAAGAAATTTGAAAAATAAAATAGATTTAAAGCTAGCCATAAATATTTTTGGCAAATTGATTAGTTAATGAAGATTGTCATGGATTCCAATTAGTAGGGTGAAATTGTTGTTGTGATAATGATCTAATAATATTAATTGTTAAGGTTTGTCGCCTATGTTTAATAACACGAGGAGAAAGCGAAAGAAAATGAATGGTTCATCATTTTGTTGTATTAATCATAATAATAGGAGAAATCCTAAAAGGAATGAGTTTGAATTTGTGATTTAATGATGCCAAATGACCTTGGATGATGTTGTTTTTGCATGAAAATAAGTTGGAAATTGAAAAGGATTTCTAAGGAATGAAAGTCTCATTTCCAAAATTTTAGCTATAAAGGAGGGACTATTGTGATTGTTGATTTTGAACCTCAAAACAAAATAATTTGGAGTTGGTTTCTTCATAAAAGTTGTATTTCCATGGTTTAGCCTTTCATAGAGATAAATCACGCCCAAAACTGAGTTTTACAGCTTTAGTTATGACTAAGACACTAGATGGTGTTCTGTGTTGGTTAAGCTAAATTGATTGTGGCAACCAAGATGGGTTAGCCGGATTTCTTGGGTAATTAAGAGAATTACCGGGCTTATTGGTTAACAAGGAAGTTAACCGAATGTGAGGTAATTTGTATGGAATTACCGGATTGATTGGCTAACAAAAGAGGTTAGCTGGAGGCTAGGTAATTCGTATGGAATTGCCAGATTTATTGGTAACCAAGGAAGGTTAACCAAATGTGTGGGTAATTATATGAAATTACTAGAATTATTGGCAATCGAGATGAGTTAGCCGGATAGTTAAGTTTTGAAGAGATTATGTGAATTAATTGATTGAAGTTAGAAGTAGTAAATTCTAAATGTTATGAGTAAAATAATTAATATATAAGTAAGATATTGAGTAAACTAATTAATATGGTTATTGGGTAGACACAATGACTTGGATATTGGAAGGGAATTGATAGATAATTGGTTACCATAGTGTTGGTGGCTAAGGATACATTACAATGATATTTAACACCATAATGTCGGTGGCTAAGGGCATAAATTGATACATGGCACTGTGATGATGGTGACCAAAGTTATGTGAAGGATGCTTAGTGACCATAGTGTCGATAACTAAGATTTTGTGTGAATGATACTTGGCAACCGTGGTTACAATGCATATGATGTTAATAAGAAAAATGAAAGGGGCTCGGTACGAATGGAAGAATCAAATGGCATTGATTAACTATTCCAGGTCGAGAATAATTAATTATATCAATAGGTCACGTTGGTATCGACAACCATTTCTGGTGTGATTAGCTACTCCAGGTAAGGAGGCTAATCATGTCAAGGGTTCTTAACATCAACAACTTTGATGGTAAACCAGATATGAATAATATTTGATTAACTATTCTAAGAAAGGAATAGTTAATGATACTAATCGGTTGTATTGATATCGGTATGTGAATGTAATTGATTAGTCTAGCCCAATATTAGAAGACTAATGATACTAATGAGATTTATTAGTTTCGGCGATTACCTTTTAGCAACAAATTCAGAAAGGGAAAATATTAATTAGTATTCCAAAAGAATGAGATAAGCTAATGATACCAAGAGAGGAATATCTTGGTATCAAGTGAGAATTGATTTAAAAGGAGACGGTGTTCGCAACCCATTGAGTTGTGTTGAGATTTTCAAGATGAAATTATTCTTGGAAAATGAGATAGGATATTAGATGGATATTGGTAATAGATGAAAAATATATGTTGTAAAAGAGATTTATGCCTAATTTTATATATCAAAAGAAATTCCGTAGAGATTATTGTCTGCCATTGTTATTGCTTGTTACTATCTCTTATAATTATGTGTACATGTTAATTTCTATTTTCAAGTCCATCAGGGTCGCGTCAAGAGTGATACTAGTTTAGTTGTCTTTTGCTTTTAACCATGTAAATTATTTATAAATTAAAAGACTTATCTCCTAAAGCTTAAACTTGAGATGTAATATCAATCCATAAATTTGTATGTATGTCTTTAATCTAATGGTTGAAACTCTAAGTACCTGTTTAACTATGCATGTTTATAGTTGAAATTGAATCTTTCATTTGAACTACATTATATGATGTTATTGAATAAGATGTGTTGTGTTGATGATAATGAGTTGGGTTGAGACCCAGGATGATTGGGTTGTAATTGAGTTATGAGATGTGAGATATTAGAAGTGTAAATAGGGTATATGTCGATAACTTGGGACCTCCTAGTATAGGGGAGACTCTGTCGAAATTGGTAGAAATTTTGGTGGAACCTATATATATATATATATATATATATAAAAGAATTTACTTTTCCAATGTATCGTGAAAAAGAATGTAGAAAATCGAGGTTTTTACAACTGCTGACTGAGAAACCGTTGATGAAAAATGTTGTCCCAAAAATAATACTCGAAACCCAGTTCTATGCCTGACGCTGAAATCTTTGGAGCACATAGACTATTGCTGAGGC
>Ga0325402_1006697_pt1 | contig 10914 bp, 10 predicted proteins | sample PopdelMetagenome_22_FD_207212 | JGI IMG/M metagenome (GOLD analysis project Ga0325402, IMG submission 207212) | Populus deltoides microbial communities from Bellville, Georgia, United States - Xylem-PdKOR-R3 | ecosystem: Host-associated > Plants > Phyllosphere > Stem > Wood/Secondary xylem...
TGTTGCATAAAAACTTAAAAGAAATTAAAATTAACATCCAAGTTTTTTTGTTATTAATTTGAAGTAAGTATAAAAAGGTGTCTATTTAATCAAAACATCTTTCTCTTATTAATACATCCTTCTATCAGAAATTTTGTTTTTTAATTAATACAAAATTAAAATTTATAATTATATTTTTTGGTAAAATTTAAACAATTATCTTTCTTGTAAAAATATATTTTTATTATCATATAATTAAATAAACAATACAAGGAGCTTCTCGCATCATAATATCAAATATCTTCAGGTGCATCTACCTCTCATTTTTCTATTCCAGTCCTAAGTTTGCATTGATAATTCTTTTGTAATTTTTAATTTTATATAATTTTTAATATTAAAAACATGTATAAACTTTTTAATTCTCTATTAATATTTTTTATAATACTAGAAAATATGTTAACAATACCCGCATCTTTTTTTTATGCGCTAGAAATCAACTTAAAATCCTACCCACAACGTAGCATAGCATGTTTAATATTGCTAAGAACAATGATAACACAATGTTAATGTGCATCCTTGATAATTTTGCATTTCTTCTTCGTATTTAGTTTAATTTGAAATATCTATGATTCCAATTTTGTTAATTATTAATAAGAAAAACCCTATTGATGATTTTATAAGGATTTATTTTGGAGGTGAAATCTAAATTTTATGGACATATCTCCTGCTCTTAACATCAACGTTGATGTTTTCAAAAAGTTTCAATACGGTCCCTCAACTTTTAAATGTTTAATATCATGATGTATGATGACTTGGGAGGAAAAAGAAGAAATAATGTGACAAAACGTTATTTACTATATATTTATCACATTTGACGATACAATGATAATTACTGGATTTATTAGTTAATAAACACTCTAATAATTATCATTGTATCATCAAATGTCATAAAATTCACATTCCATGATTTGAAAACCTTTCTACACAATAAATGCCATATCATTTAGTAAAAAAATAAAATAAAATTGTAAAACATTTTAAAACTCGTAGCATCGACCTTCTAATTTCGAGGGATCACAAGAATAATTAATAATTATTTATAAAAAAATATTTTCTTACTACTCAAACTCCTATTTTATAAATATTTAATTTGAAATTAGAAAATTTAAATTATAAAGACTAAATATAGTTTATATCTCTTCCACTAATTTTTTTTAACAAGTTTGTTTGGTATTATGGTAATAATTATTATTTAAAAATATATTGATATATTTTTTTAAAATTTTTTTTTAATATCAGCGTATCAAAATAATTTAAAAATATAAAAAATTTAATTTAATAAAATAAAATAATATTTTTTAAAATGTTTTCAAAAATAATTTTGTAGAACAAATTCAAAAGATTAGAAAAGAAAGAGTAAAGAATATAATTTTGCGCCATCAGCAAACTATGCATTAAATGACCACGTCAAACCTCATTTTCGGGGAATTTATTGCTTCTATAATATTGCCGTCCGGCGGCCGTCATTTATGCCCCAAATTTTGGAATGCTGGCCGGGGTCGAATCTAAAGGCATTCTTCTAAAGTATGCACTTTACCCTTTTAACTCCATGATAAAATTATACATACATTTTAATTCCAGCCGGGGACGATTAATGAGGTTTATTTATTTAAAAAAAAAACTTTTCAAATTCAAATTTAAGGATTAGCTAGCATTTAAAAAAATTAATTTATTCTCTTAAATGTCAAACCAACACAGAATAAATCTTCGTTTTGAAGAACCATGTTCCTCTATATTCATTGAGAATTTACAAGCTTTTAATTAATTTCAAATTCTAACATAATTTTAGGAGAAAATGATATCTTAAGCCTACGTGTTCTCAAGATGAAAATGATTTTATTTTTTTTGGTTTAATTCTCAATAAATATGATATTTAGAAAATATTAATTTTATTTTTTTAATTATAAGTGTCTGAGTTAGTTTACATGTATCTCAACTAACGATCAAATAAATCTCCAATAATTTTAAAATTTGTAGCACTCAAATTAACAATATCGAGGAAATAAACTCTGAATGTTACAAGTTAAACTACACTTGTTAATCATAGATAAATGCTATTTGACATTGATAAATATATTGATACCAAACCATTAATTTATGTTTCTAAAATGAAAATAAAAGTTGTGTCGTTTCAATCTCTATATTTATGTATAGAATCGTGCACGGTCTTGGACTCCTCCAACTATGTTAGAGCTAGAAATGGTGTCTAGCTCGCAACTACATACATTGACAAGACAGAAAAGACCTGCGAGATTTTCTGGGAAAAAGAAGACGAAGAAGAAACATGAAAGAAGGGTCCTCGAGCGTAATTACTTTTCAATTTTATTTTGTTAAAAAATATATTAAAATATTTTTTTATTTTTTAAATTTTATTTTTGATATTAATATATTAAAAAAATCTGAAAATATTAATATATATATATATATGTATATAATTTTCTTAAAAGTATTTCTAAAACGTCTAAGCGTAAACTTAGATTGTAATGGTGATAGAACGATGACGTAAATTTCTGGGGGTAATTATTCCCTTTTCACGTCTTTTCCATTTATGTGGGCATTTGAGGCAACATGGCCACCGCCGTGTGCGTGTGCCGCTTGCCTGTCTCGAACCATGTGGGCCCCCCCATGCTCGTTCTTTTCTTAGATAAAAATTAATGGTGATAATTAGTTAAATAAACGAGACGAGTCAAGTTCCCTTGCAAGCGCAATGCTTACCTATGATTGATGTCATTTGGATTTTCGTGGGTAAACTTATTAAGGTAATGTTTTGAGGTGTGATTGTATTTTTGTTTCCATTTTATTTTTATTTTATTTTTTATTTTGTTGAATTTAGTTTTTAATTTTTTAATTACTATTTTTTTTTCTGATTCCATTCTTTGTAAAAAATTTTTTTATTAGATTTCATCTTCATTCTTTTAATCTATCATCATAAATGATATCTACAATTAAGTAATGGTGAATTTCCAATATTTTTTTTCTTTCACGTATAATATGGTGGCTCATTTATTTTAGTTGATTGTTGTTAAATATTTTTTTTACAGTTTGTATGTTATTTTTTTATAATTTAAATCATATTATTAAACTACCTTCTTATTAGATCTAGCTTAGGTAATGATTCAAATATCAGATTTTTCTTATTTATTTAAAAATATTATGGTTATCTAAGCATTTATTTTACATACTTAATTTTTTTTGACCACCCCACAACACAACAAATAACCAATAGCATGTTTGAGAGTGTGATTATATTGTTTTTTATGATGTTTTTTACTCAGAAATGTATCAAAATAATATATTTTTTATTTTTTAAAAATTATTTTTGATATCAGCTCATCAAAATCATATAAAAATATATAAATTTTTAAATATTTTTAAAATATTTTTTAAATATAAAAACAAACACGTACCACGTGGCCGTCTTCGAACTAGAAAACCAGAGGGGTCCCACTCTGATTTTCTTCGATAAAAATAAATGGTCATACTTTGTTAAATAAATGAGAGAAGTCAAGGTTCCTCGGCAAGCGCAATGCTTAGGTATGATAGATGTCATTTGGATATGGTTAAATTAAAAGAGGATGCTTGATTCTCAAATCAAAAAATAAAAAAAAAAAAAAGGGATGATGCGATGCCGTCTTTTGAACTGGAAATTCCAGCCATAAAATCCAAAACCAGAGCTTTCTTAAAAAAAAAATTAAAAAAATTAAAATTAAAATACAAGACATAAGGAAGAACACAAAGAAGTAGCCAGCCATTCTTAAAAAAAAAAAAAAAAAAAAAAAAAAAAAAACAGCTGGTAATGAGTCACCAACCATGATCCCTTTGCCCTCCTTTTTCTTTTTTTCTCACGTTAGGAGGAAGATTCCATAAGAAAATCTACTACATTATTATTACATTTTATCGTTACTATAATTCTTTTTTTTTTTTTTTATCTAATCCACGGAATAACAATACCCATTGATAAGATAAGGACGATGGAATCACCCATCTATCCCTTTCAATACTATAAAACTAAACATCATAATCAAGAAGGAATTTTGAACCAAATCTATGATCCTAAAATAGAAGATTTTGATCATTCTAATATGTCAAATCTATATACGCAATGGAAAAATAATACAATCCATATCTTCTTCCGTGATTAATTAAATATTAAAGTAATTATCTAGAAATCTTTCTGCTATAAAAAATAAAAATTCGTATAATCTATGCCGAATTTTAGGTTTACTTTGCGTGGATGAAAGATAATATAATTTTTATTAATATTTTTTTGGCTAAACATAAACTAACTTTTACATCTCCATCCATCATAGGCTCTAAACTTTATTTGTCACTTAATTTAAAATCTACATGACATGTGGGCCATCTTAAAAATATTTTTCTAACATTCTTCAACTTGGCCCATATGATTCCATCTGAAAAGTGACAATATCTTTATAGAGTTCAGAATATCTAGTGAGTGAAAATACTCACACTTAAATCAAGAATATAACATATGAATCATAGCGGTCATACTACCCATATGATCTTTATATTGTTTTGCCTGCAATGCTTTAGTCATAGAATCTGTAATCATTAAATTATTGTTAATATGCTCAATGAACACTTCATATTCCTTCATTTTCTATTTCACAATGATATATTTTATGTCGATATGCTTATTTTGGCTCTCAATCTTATTATTCTTAAAGAAGAAAACTTCAATAAATTATCACAATATATCTTTATTAGGGGTGAGCAAAAAAACCGGAAAACCGATTAAACCGAGAAAACAAAAAAAAATGAAAAAATTGAACCGAAAAAAACCCGATTAAATTATTGAAAAAACCGGCTGGTTCGGTTCGGTTTCGGTTTTATAAGCAAAAAACCAAAAAAACCGAATCGAAACCGACAAAAAACTAGAAAAAAACCAAGCCAAACAAAGCCAAAACCGGAAAAACTGAGCCAAACCGGTTTGAACCGGTTTTTGCCCTAAAAAACTAAACCGAACCGAAACCAGTCGGTTTGACCCAGTTTCGGTTTTTTTTCAAAAAAAATTTCGGTTTGGTTACTTTTTTTGATAAAAACCGAACCGAACTGAAAATGATATATTTTATGTCGATATGCTTATTTTGGCTCTCAGTCTTATTATTCTTAAAGAAGAAAACTGCAACAAATTATCACAATATATCTTTATTAGGGGTGAGCAAAAAAACCGGAAAACCGATTAAACCGAGAAAATCGAAAAAAAATAACTGAAAAAACCGAACCGAAAAAAAACCGATTAAATTGTTGAAAAAACTGGCCGGTTCGGTTTCGGTCTTATAAGCAAAAAACCGAAAAAACCGAACCGAAACCGACAAAAAATCGGAAAAAAAACCAAGCCAAACCGAGCCAAAATCGAAAAAACCGAGCCAAACAGAAAAAACCGAGCCAAAACCCTAAAAAACCGAGCCAAAAACAGAAAACCGAGCCAAAACCAGAAAAACCGAGCCAAACCGGTTTGAACCTGTTTTTCCCCTAAAAACTGAACCGAACCGAAACCGGTTGGTTTGACCCGGTTTCGGTTCGGTTTCTGTTTTTTTTCAAAAAACAATTTCGGTTTGGTTACTTTTTTTGATAAAAACCGAACCGAACTGAAAATAATCACCCCTGATCTTTATTAGTCCTAATATGGAATTGACAATTTTAAGACCAAAAATAAAATGTTGTAACCAGGTCGTATGTGTCGTTACTTTATAGCATGTAATGATAAAGTAACAATAATTTGCTTAGTATTTCTTCAAGATATAACTCTTTCATCAAGAAGAAAAATGTACTCTGAAGTAAACTTTCTTGTGTTTATGCAACCAATAAAATTTAGGTTTGAATAACCAATCACCTCAAGGTGATTAATATATTTGTAAGTCAACCTATAATCCCTCGTTCCTTGTAGATATCTAATCACTTTTTTAGTAGATACCTAGTGGTCAGTTCCTAGATTACTTTGGAACCTTCCCAACATTCTCACTGCAAATACCAAGTCAGGTCTTGTACAGTCTTGTATATACATAAAACTTCCAACTGCAAAAGCATAGAGAATGATACTCCTCTAGTATTTTTTCAATGTATTTTGTAGGCATTAATTTTGAATGAATTTGTCTTCTTTTACAATGGGTGCTATTAAGGTGCACAATTTCACATACTAAATCTTTTCAGAACTTTTTCAATACAGGTCTTTTAAGACAACTCTAATGTCCTTTAAGACCTATCTTTATGAATTTCTATGCCAATGACATAAGAGGCTTCACTCAATTCCTTTATATCAAAGTTTAGAAAAGGAAATTGCTTTGTCTTATGTAGAAACTTAAGTCACTACCTGCATGAAAAATATCATTTGAATATTGTACAAGAAATATATTTTTTCTTCCACTGATCTTAAAGTATATACATTAATCAACAATTTTCTCAATAAAACTACAAGAGATTATAACATTGTGAAATTTAATATACCACTTTCAGGAGGGCTGTTTTAGTTCATATATAGATTTTTTAAGCTTACAAACTAATTAGTTATTTATGTCATCACAAAAACCTTTAGGTTAATTCTTATATACCTCTTCATCTATATTTCCATTTAGAAATGTTGTTTTCACATCTATCTGATGCATCTCTAAATCAAAATGAACTCCTAATACCATTATTATTCTAAATAAATCCATTTTAAAAAATTAAAGAGAAAGTTTCATGGTAGTCTATGCCTTTCTTCTAACTATAACCCTTAGCTATAAGTCTAGCTTTATATCGCTCAATATTACCAGAAACATCTCTTTCAATTTTATAAACGTGATTATAGCTAATGACTTAATATCCCTCTGGAAATTTGATGATGTGTCGAACTTGATTTTTATATATAGAATCTATTTATTCCTTTATGGCATTATACCACATAGTAGAGTCTTCTCCGTTAATGGTTTGTGAAAATGAATTTGAATCACCTTTAAGTCTAACTTTAAAAGTTTGACTCTTAAAAGTATATAACATGGTTATTAGAAAATGTTGGTCTCTTTATTCTTAAAGTTCTTCTTAATTCAATTTCCTCGTGTAGGTTTACTTCATTAAGAATTAGTTACTCTTGAATTGGTTGTTATTCAAAATTATTTACATGATTTTCTTGAACAAGACCCATTTGTCTTTTATCTTTATGCAACTCAGTTGAATCTTATGTTTTCTCAAATTCTATCATTATAAAAAAATCTCTCCCGCTGAAATTGAGATTCTCAAGGAATATAACATTTCTTGCATCTACTATTCTTGTACTATAAGGAGGACAATAAAACCTATATCATTTAAAGTTCACTACATAAATAATAAAATATTCATTGGTTGTTCTTGGGTCTGATTTCTTTAATTTAGTATTATCAATACTTACCTCAACACGACAACTTAATACATGTGTATAATTTAAACCGAGCTTTAACTCATTCTATAATTCAAAAGGTATTTTATACACAACTTTGGAATGAACCATATATATATATATATATATATAGTTGTCTTTAGTGCTTCACTTCATAAGGATAATGGTAGATTAGAATTACTAATCATGCTCCTTACCATGTCTATAAGTTTACGGTTCTTTGTGGTGTTCTAGACATTGTATATTATGCAATAATGCCTTCTTCTTCAAGGGACTTTGCAAATAGACCTGATATTTGTCCATTTTCTATATACATACTATAATACTCTCCACCTCTATATGACCTTATAATATTTTCCTTTTTGTTTTTCTACCTCAACTTTATAAATCTTAAAAGCATTAAGTGTTTCAACCTTATCAAATAAGAGATAGAAATATCTTAAAAGCATTAAGTGTTTCAACCTTATCAAATAAGAGATAGAAATATATAAATATAGAATTATCATTAATGAATGAGATAAAATATCTTTGACCATTCAATCATGAAGTATTAAATAGTCCACAAATATCAATATGTATGATTTTTAAAATTTCTAAGCTCTCCGTGACACCTTTAGTGGTCTTGTTAGTTTACTTTTCTTTTATGCAATCTACACAAATACTGAAATGAGTAAAATCAAGATTGCTTAAGACTTTATCATTCATTAATCTTTTAACTCTTTTAATAAATATGTGACCTAATCTCCTATGTCATAACTTAGAGGAATTTTCATCAATTTTGCTAATTTTAATACCATAATCAACAAGCATTAATAAACAGTCGAGCTAAAAAATAAGGTCTAGATCAATTTTATATAAACTATCAATTAATGTTCCACCAACAATAAAAAAATTATTTTTCCAAACACTAAAAATATTTTCATTAAACAAAAATCCACAATTAACATTCCAGATCTGGAAATTGAAATCAAATTTTAAGAAAATGATGGAACATAAAAGACATTTTCCAAATCAAAATAAGTTTAAATTTTAAAACTAATCTAAAAGTCCCTACAACTTCAATTTTAGAGCGCATCTAGTTTCCTGAAATAAAACTAATAATAAGACTAATAAATTAAAAAACCAGGAATAAAATGTATTCACACTTGAGAGTCTGGAATAAAATTCATTCTTAATGTTCATTTATTATCTTATTTCAATTAAATTATAAAAATAACAACTCTTACTAAGGTCAAGTCATTACTTTTATATGATAATCATGCATATAAATTTAAATTAACACCAGTAAAAAACGATTATGGAAAATATATTTTTAATATGGTATATCCACTTATCATATTAAGGGTTAGTTTGGGAAATATTGAAATATTTTTGTGAGAATAAAAAACATTTTAACTTATATCAAATTAAGTTACTTTACGTTAATAGAATTCATTAATTATTTTTTGGTTAGACTAGGAAATTTTTATGTATAACCTAATTTGTACACCTCCTTCTATTATGGCAATGCTTGACCTATAACTATAGTTCAATAAACTTCAAATTTTAATTGTCTACATTATACATGAGCTACCCTAAAGTATTTTTCCAACAAGTTATAATTAAAAAAAAATAAAAAAATAAAAAAGAAGAAAAGCGAGGAGAGGAAGGGAAATGAAATTGTTGGTCATCGATCCCAATGATGAACAGAAGAGGGAGGGGGCCAGCAGAGGAAAATTATTTTTATACTTCTCACTCCAAATCTTCATTATTATAACTTGAATTGTTAAAGTCTATTGACTTTATAAATGGGTCCTTAATGCTTTTTAAATTTGAATCTAGCAAACACACTTGTAAATTCGGTCAACTTAAAGATCGTGAAACAAAGACTATATACCCAAAAAAAAAAAAAAAAGTATGACGACAGCATGAAATAGATGCTGCTGTCATGATTTTATGATGACAACGACATCCAAATTCCAATGCAGTGATCATAGAACAAACACATCAAAAATTGTCCTGATTCCTACTATATGTGTTAGAAAATATTTAGAATTTCTTTGTTTTAAGTTCGCAAATAATTATTAATCTCGATCTATAAATAAATTTAATATTTTTCAAGTAAAATATAAAAAAAAAATAACAAAAGTTATTACACTCCCAAACACTAAAAAAAACCCCTCTAGATTTAATAAAAAACCGGACAACATTTTTATGTCTAAAACACCCTTTTTTTGTATTAAAAAAATGACACTACCAAGTTATATTTATTTTTTATTTTTCTGCATTTTTAAAACACTGAAACAACCAATTGAAAGCAAAAATTTGTAAGCTAGTATTTAAGGGATTTTTAGCATTTTCACACTTGTTTTAGTATTTTAATAAATATAAAATATTATTGAAGAGAAAAAAGAGGTTAACACATAAGCGCTGGGATGTGGTTCAATGTCAATGACTTTTTTTTCCTTGTCCTTCTATTTTTCTTCTCTCCTCTCAAAAATCATGCTAGACATATAAAATTTGATTCTTAATTTTTTGATTTTTAATTTTTATTCTTTGTTTTTTTTGTAAAATTTTATTTATTTTTAATTTCATCTCAATTTATGATATGTTATTTTTTTTAATTTAGTCCTCATTTATTTGATTGTTTTTTAGTCATTTTGTTAAATTGGTTTTTCTTTTCAATTTTACCCTTCATTCATAAATTGGTTTTTATTTTTTATTTCAATTTTAATCCTTATCCATTTGATTGTTTTTTTTAATCTTTTTGTAAAATTAAATTTTAATTTTAATTTTACCCTTCAATAAAAAATAAAATTTATTTTTATGTCGATTTTGATCCATATTCTTTTAATTGCTATTTTTTTTGGATCTTTTTGTATAATTGAAGTTTTTTTTTTCAATTTCAACCTTCAACATTTAATTAGTTAGGAATTGAATTTTATGATTTTATTAAATAAGATGTTTCCGGTCTAATGACCTGAACCATGTGTTTAAAAATTTAAGGCAAATGATTTTCTTTATTTTCTTTTCCATCTAGTTATAAAATTCTGATCTCATTCATCACCTATCTTCTCTATCATATAATTAAAATAAAATAAATCTATTTAACTTAGTAAAGTTTATCACCATATTCATAAATTTTTTCAAGCTTGAAAATAAATTTGCAACACCTAAATATATATTTTTATACATAAAAAAATTCAAACTCATTGGATATAGCGTGGTCCACAGCTAGTCAGCTAGTTAGTTAACTAAAAAGCACCTTTATTTTGTAGGTTATAGAATAAAGCTGCGTAGGAAAAAGAAATGGAAAAGCGAAGTGCTTTTTATTTATTTATTTATTTTATTTATTTTTGCAAGAAAAAAGAAGGAAATTCTGTAAAGCAGCCTATGTGCAAATCGCAAGAACATCACGATGACAAGAGCTTGACATCATCATCATATTTGGTCCAAGGAGAGAGTAGAAGAAGGATATCCCCACGCCTCCAACCTCCTTCGGGTCACAGATACCAAACAAC
>Ga0325402_1006700_pt1 | contig 10913 bp, 5 predicted proteins | sample PopdelMetagenome_22_FD_207212 | JGI IMG/M metagenome (GOLD analysis project Ga0325402, IMG submission 207212) | Populus deltoides microbial communities from Bellville, Georgia, United States - Xylem-PdKOR-R3 | ecosystem: Host-associated > Plants > Phyllosphere > Stem > Wood/Secondary xylem...
CTTCGAGCCCTCGACCATCAAACCTCGTCTTATCTCCATTCGAGCGCGCCTTCGAGCCCTCGTCTTATCTCCATTTGAGCGCGCCTTTGAGCCCTCGTCTTATCTCCATTTCGAGAGCGCCTTCGAGCCCTCGACCATCAAAGGTAGTGCATTTCCTATCCTACCTCCTTTTGAGTGCGCCTTCAAGCCCTCATTTCCTTTGAGCTTCCATCTATTGAATAAATGCGCCTTCGAGCCTTATCATGTCTTAAAAAAAATTCCTCGTATTCTTTCACTAGGCAGGTAACCCATTACAATGTGACCATCTGGGCAGGTAACCCATTACAATGTGACCAACTGGGCAGGTAACCCATTACAATGTGACCAATTGGGTCGGTAACCCATTACAATATACCATCCACTGGGCAGGTAACCCATTACAATGTGACCAACTGGGCAGGTAACCCATTACAATGTGACCAATTGGGTCGGTAACCCATTACAATATACCATCCACTGGGTCGGTAACCCATTACAATATACCATTCACAGCCTTCTTTCCCTTCTCCTTCTTCAGGTCTATTTCACTTCGGGTCAGTTTGTTATGGGTTTCGTCTTCTTCTCCTTTGCTTCGGGTGGCAGGTCTAGAGGTTGTAGAGGGGGCGGCGACATTAATGATCTCCACTCCTGTTGTTTGCCGTGGCAGTTGGGTTTGCTGCTAGAGGAAGAAGGCACTGCTGCACGGGGAATGAGCCGTCACTAGTGGATGAAGAAGGCGGGCAGATCTAGTGGTGTCGGGTCACCGCGGAAACGGACGGGGCTGGCTTCGAGCTGTTGTTCTGGCCGTTACTGTTGAGGGAGAGGCTGGTATGTGTGCAGCCGAGAGAGGGAAGTGGGTGGCTGCTGTGGTGAAGGTGGGGATGGCTGTGGAAGAGGGAACCAAGAGCAGAGGGAGACTGTAGATAGGCTGGGTTGTGTAACAAAGGTGGAAAATGGGGGGAACAATGGAGGTCGGCCAAGGGGAAAAATGCAGCTGCTGTGTCATGGAGAAGGAGAGAGGCCGGGGCTGAGGGGAGAAGGAGCTGAAGACGACGCTGATTTTTTTTTTTGTGGCAAAAATAGAGGAGAATCTGTTGAGAGGGAAGCAAGTCGTTTTGGTTTCAGCCAAGGGTAAGGAAAGGCTGGTGTTTGGTAATGTGAGGGAAGAGAGACCGGGGGGGCGACGGCTCCAGGAAAAAGGAGAAAGGTTTTTAGGGTTAGGGTTTTTGTGTTTTTTCTCTAAATGTGCAAAATTACCCTCTCTCTCTTTTGTATGTGTTGAAGGCTACTATTTATAGGAAAAAATATTGTTAGGTCTCAAACTTGTTCCCTCAACTTTTTTTTTTTGTAAATTTTGATTTTTCTTTTTTTTTTGTATTTTTTTAAACGAGCAATATCAACATCGACTCAATGAGAAAAATCAATGATTTTAAAAATGACGCGTTTAAAGTCGAACGCGTTCCAAAGATCTTTGAAAATTTAAATTCTTTTGAGACGATGCTAAAAATGCTAAAAATGATGCAAATATATTAAAAAACGTATTTTTTTAGATTTTCGATGTTTTTCACTATTTTTGGATTTTTCTGAAAATTTATCAAAACATGGATGAAAAATTGGGTAGCAACAAGAGAGATGGTCAACAAGAAGAAGATCCAACTAGAGTTTATCAACACTTATGATCAACCTGCAGACGTCCTCACCAAAGTTGTTTCAGTTGAGAAGTTTCAGCAATTCAAGGAATTTTTGAAGATTACAAATTAAGAGGGGGTGTTAAATATAATTTGTAACGTTCAATGTCTTTTATTAGCTTTTATGGTCTTGTATTGAGCTGTAGCTCTACCATTTATCCTTTCAATTCCTCCTTCTTCCTTGTTTCCGTTTCTTCTTTGTTTTCCGCTTTTATTTCCAACAGTTAAAAGGTAATTTCAGAGGCTATTTCAAATGTTAAGGACATAACACCAAGCTTTTTAGCCTCTTAGAGTCCTCTTTTTATCGCTTAGCATTCCCACTCCCAAACTGAAGCTTTAAATTACTTTGTTAGAAAACACCATCTTTTATATGAAATGTTTCAATCAAGCTCTTCGGAGAAGCTTAGGACGCTTGGGGAAATGTCAGGAGTGAATTTCTGCGCAGCACTCAAACTACCCTCGATCTTCAATGCACCCCTGCAAGCATCAAATGAATCAGTTGAAGTACGCAAATTAATGAAGAACAAGCAATGAATTGAATTCGGGCAGTGATAGAATAGAACAGCTAAAGTTTTTAAATTGACAATGGGAGTTTTTTTCTCGGCATATCGGAGTTGGCCTAAGGAGGAGCTGATGTCTCTTGATGTTAGTAGCTTGGTTTGAAGATCTCTTTTGATATGGAAAATTCGATGATAGTTGGAAAGATTTAGTAATAATTTAAATCAGAACTGAGATAGTTTTTTGGTTTTATGGAGTTTTCCCTTGGATTTTTAGCTTGGTAGTTTAGCTTGGCAGTTCTGTTTGTGTGGAGGCAAAGCTGCATCCTATGGTTGCAGCTCTGTTTTGTGGTTTTCCTCTTCATTTGTTTGATTTGCTAAACCTGAGTGTTATGCAGACTTGTATCTTCTCCTTCCCGCCATCTTTTGGTGGTCTAATGCAATACTTTAGTTATAAAAAAAAAAATAGAAGTTTTTTATATTTATAAAAAAAAAGTCATGTTTTTTCTAAGCTTTTTTCCAAGGGTTCATTGAGTTTTTCTAATAAATAGCAGAAAATTGTTAATAGTTACTTACATCTGAAAATGTATGTTTAATAATATTTTTTAAAAACAAGCTTTCATTTTATTAAATTTTTTACAAATCATAAAAAAAAAATTGAATATTTTTAGAGAATCCTTATTTTGTTATAAAAAAACTCCTAGTATCTTTGTATAATCTCAAAAGTGTGTTTGCCGTAGTCTAATTAATGACATCTAATATTTTCTAATTGATAGAAAATAATAAATATTTAAAGATGGTATTATTAACAAAAGATAAATATGGATGGAAAAAAATTATAAATCCAGATTTCTTGATATTGTTTATTGAAATAGTGTAATGATATCTTTGTCACTCCTATCAAATAACTTAAACCTAGTTATTAGAGACTTAAAGTGTTTTTACATGATACATTAGTTATTACCAAAATAATCAGGGGTTAATGTCTTTTTATATTTTAAAAATATAATGAAAAAGATTAAAATACTCTTAAAACCAAAATCTTCAATACTAATGTTAAAAGGCAATTTGGTATTTTCAAAATGGTATTTTGGTTATTATTATATAAGATAAGGGACAGTTTCTTACTTGACCAAATATAAAATATAATAAAAAAATCAAAATCATAGGGAAATTACCAAAATTCCCTTGAAAATAATAAAAAAAATGGCCACATAAGGCTTTTCTGTCTTTTAAAAAAGGATTTTTCTTGATTATCAGGCCATTTTAAGGGCAATTGAGTCTTTTCATAAAAATAAAAAAATAAAAAAAAAATTTAGGGTGCATGAAGCACACTTGCAGGCGTGTGGGAGGCGCCTACGTAGTTCGGGCGACACCACTCGACATCCAAAAAATACCTTTCTACCATGTCATTAGAAGCGCTATCATGTTCTTAATTTCTTGGTTGTGTGGTTCGTGTCAGTGGTTGTCATTTGGTTTGTTGTTAGTATGCTTTTTTTTTTCTTTATCTCTCCTCTTTCAAAATTTACAGTTTGACCTTCTTTGTTGTTAGTATTTTTGTTTCAATCCTTATTCTTTTGGTTTATAGTTTTTTTTCTTTGCCTTTTTGTAAAATTTTTATTTATTTTTAACTTCTTCATTTAATTCCAATTTACAAAATAGTATATTCTTCTTTTAATTTCAATTTGGTTCGTGTTAGTGGTTGTGATTTGGTTTGTTGTTAGTATGTTTTTTTTTATCTCTCCCCCTTCAAAATTTACAGTTTGACATTCTTCGTTGTTAGTATTTTTGTTTAAATCCTTATTCTTTTGGTTTATAGTTTTTTTTTCTTTGTCTTTTTGTAGAAGTTTTATTTGTTTTCAACTTCTTCCTTTAAATCCAATTTACAAAATAGTATATTCTTCAATTTGGTTCTTATTCTTTTGATTTTTTGGGCTTTTTATTAAATTGATTTTTTTTTCAATTTCACATTTCAATAAAAAATTTATTTTTATTTTTTATTTTAATTTTAATCCTCATTATTTTGATTCTTTTTTTGGGTCCTCTTATTCAATTATTTTTTTTTCAAATACACCCTTCAATCAAAAATAAAATTTGTTTTATATTACAATTTTAATTCTTTTTTTTTATTGTCATTTATTTTTTGTTTTGGATCCTTTTGTGCAATTGATATTTTTTTTCCAAGTTAATCATTTAATATTTAATTGATTGATGACTGAGTTTCGTTAAGATGTTTTTGATCTAATTTTTCGGATCACAAGTTTGAAAAATTAATTCATATTGATTTTTTTTTCTTTTTAACTTTGTGATTTTTTATGTTTTTTTATCTACCAATTATTTTTTAATCAATGAAACCAATTGCTACGTAGGTTTTCTTTTAATTAACTATTTTAACCCATAATGATTGATGGAAAGGTGTATAAAATTGCTTCAGCACATCATGCTCTATCATCTCCTTTCTGCAGCAGCTAAAAATTATACCACAAATTCTATAACAAGTCTGTAATTAATTAATTAACGGCCTGGTACTGCTTCTCCAACTTTCAATGCTTTAAATTGCCAACTGAATGTAGGTGATAATCTTGTAGGTCCGATTTATCTCTGGAAGTCGACTATTCTAAGTTTCTCCATAAATACACTGCTAGATTTGGCTTTAATGTCTTGTTGAAGATGTGTTCAAAAGTCTTTAAACCAAACATTGGAGACTTAACCAGTTGCCTTTTCTGCCAGGAACAGCGTTCTTAAAAATTCAAAAAATTTTTAATTAAAAATCATTTTTTTATGTATTTTAAATTATTTTAATATGCTGATTTTAAAAATAATTTTTAAAAAATAAAAAAATATTATTTTGATATATTTTATATGAAAAATACTTTAAAAAACAACCATAACTACACTTCCAATCAAATAATAAGTGTTCTGCAATCCTTTGCAGACTTCTGGGTATGACCGTTCTTATAAACCTAAATTCATGACCGTCCAGATTTTCCAGAAAAGTGGTTGATAAATTTATTTTTCCAACGAAAGCACTCACAAAGTGGGCCGACAGGAATTTAAGTAAATATTCCACAGACTGATACTGCCCATTTCCCACCTACTTGTAGAGCTATAAATATGGAAGGCAGGCTATTTTCAAAAACAAAACATCACAAAGAGAAAACTGAGTTGCTGCAATGGCAATGTTACCATCAAAATTGCTCTTCTTTTTTAGTCCTGTTTTCATTCACCTCCTCGTTCTCACTATGGCACAAACAAATCTGCTTCAGCACTTTTGTATAGAAAATCATGGTAACTTCAGTGCTAATAGTGACTACAAATCAAACCTCGATCGCCTTATCTCGTCCTTCTCTTCTGATACAAATAATGATTATGGGTTTTACACTGGCTCCTTTGGCGAAAACATCGACAAAGCTTATGCAATTTCGCTTTGTAGAGGAGATAAAAAGCCTGAAACCTGCCGTAGTTGCATTAAAAATTCCAGCCAAGTGCTCTCACAACTTTGTCCGAACCAAAAGGAGGCCTATATTTGGTATGATGATTGTATGTTGAGGTATGCAAACCATACCATTTTTAACAGTATGGAATTCGGTCCGTACTTTTGGATGTACAACCCGGTTAATGTTACCGACGAAAATGAGTTCAATGAGGTGCTAAATGCCTTGTTAGGCAGACTGATAAATTTTGCAGCGTTAGGTGATTCACGAAGAAAATTTGCAGCAGGAAATGCGACAGCAGAAAAGTCTCAACAAACAATGTATGCACTTGTTCAGTGCACTCCTGATTTGACTAAGCAGCAATGCAGCGATTGCCTGAATCAAGCTATCAAATTGATTCCAACATGCTGTTCTAAGAGGCAAGGAGGGAGGGTGATTTCACCTAGCTGTCACTTTCGATACGAAAAGGACCCTTTCTATGACCTTGCAAGCACTTCGCCACTGCCACCCTAGGCAACAGAACCAGCATTTCCACACCAATATCGTGAGGAAAATAGGTATTTCAGATTTTTTATCAGAATATATTCTGTAAACAAATATGGTAATTTTTTATCTGCTTTCAAATTAATTCAGGAATGATCACGTTGTCTAATCACATATTATGATTTTATGATCCTTTTTGCAGCTAAAACGCAACCATACGTAGTTCGAACTGCCATCGCGAATGCCTTGCTAGTGTTATTGTGGTCCTTGCAACATGTATGAGCCGCCTGACCGCTAGCCCTCTACCTAATGTCACTTTTCTTGTTTACAGCACTCAGATTTCTTTCAAAACAATAAATTAAAATAGCTATGATCTGTATGGACATCTATTTCCTCTGAATCTATTTAATAATAAGAGCAGTTTGGACACTATTTTAATTACATATTTGTTCAATGAATATCGCTCAGTTATGAATTTTGATATTATAGTTTCAATAATTGTGCTGTCAAGATATTATAGTTACACTTTTAATAAGATTGCATCAAAGAAATTTGTCTTGATCATAGCGTTCTGGGAATTTATGCCTCTTTTATGCGGAAAATAAAGAATGTACTAATATTTTTTAAATCACTTTCTCTTTGTTATTTATTTGGAATATCCAGTGTAATTGCTACCTCGATCAATGGCCTTACTCTTCATTTCCACGATTCTAATTAACATAAAAAAAAAAAAGAGTTTGGATATTTAATTACCCCGCCATGCTTTGTGACAAATGCCAAACAAGTTTTACAAGAAGAGAAAGACAAATAATGTTTATGTGGGCTAAAGGAGTATGGAAGCACTCACAAGTGTATTAGAAAGAACTTTTATCATAGGAACGAGGTAAAACAAGCTTTGTGTTAAGTCTCAGGATACAACCTGTGGTCCTGTATATGTATATGTGACCTTGCAAACAAAAGACAAAAATTGAGAGAATGTGACATACGAGTAGAAAAATGCAAAACTTTACTACAACGTAAATAGAGGCAGTTCGAAATCATAAGTGGGGAAATTAGGCACTCAGAATTATACCGACAGAGAAGTCACCTTTTCCCACCGAGTACTCGCACCATCATGCATGAAACTAAAAGGAATCCAACTTTAACCTTGAGTGTTGTAGCTTTATTACTCACCTAGATTTGTTTGTTGAAAGTTTTCAGTTTAAATGTTATAAATTTCAATATCATTAAAAGTTTATCTAATTATTAATTTTAAAATTTTTAAAAATTAATCCAGGTATGTATAAAATGATCGGATATTCATGATTATATATATAAAAAAAAATCTACTTCCCCCCGTTAAAAATAACAAAGAGAAAGTGGGGTTCTGCAATGCCTATGGCAGCATCAAAATTGCTTTAACAAAAAGATTTCTTTTTCACACGGAGGTTTTCCTTTAACAAAATTGCAATGGCAATTAATATTTAATGTTGCTACAAGTTAGCTTTGAAAAATATGTGAAACATTAAAGGCATCCTACACTACAAGTTAGCTTTGAAAAATATGTGAAACATTAAAGGCATAGGATGGGCTAATTAAGGAGACATGTAGAGTATGTTTATTAATTAATATTTTGGTTTAATTTTTCATGATCTAATATGGTGAGATTATATTCCGATAAAATAATTTTGGTTTTGAATTTCCAACACTTGTCGTTCCAATTTTGTTTACAGTCATTTTTATAGCAAAGAAGAGCATTTTGTGGTGCTAATAAGGACCCTTGTACCAGATATAGATCCACAATATTGCCAAAGCTCTCTAAAAGAATATCAAAACAGTTTTTGTTCCATCCTTCTATTGGTAAACCAAAGATGATTATCCAAAGCAAACCTATTATATGCTCTAATCCTTTCTTTCCACTGCCTGAGGTTACTGAATAGTGATTTCAAAATAGATCCTCCATTCTCTTGCTCTTTCTTCAAAGCTATCTCATCCACAAAAGTAATTATTGCCTAACTTGCCCCTAAAAATCTAAAGCTCACACCTTTATTAACTGATTTTAAGACCGATGCCTCTAGAGTTACTACATCTACATTTGACAAAATATTTCCAACCAAGCTTTGATATAACCATTCCTTATCCTCGTTTATGGAGACATACTCTACCATTCTTTTTTCCCTAGTGGCCATTTGGGTTTTGAGGCTCTGAGTAACTCAACAAAAGATCTATTATCTCTCCACACAGGAACTTAGGACTATAAGATGTGACACACTTGGGTATGGGTTTTGGGGCTAGAGAAAAAGGTTTGAAAGGGTGATGTTTAGCTGGATTCACCCTCATCTTATAGGTATTAAACCAAATGTTATTGGCTTGGTCACAAAGATCAGAAACAGATTAGGGTGATATGATGTCCACAAAACCAACACGTCTTTCATAAACCATTTTTCTCTTGAATACAAAGAGCTTGGTAACCTGGCCAAGCTTAAGAAAAATCTTTTTCAGATCTTGGTATTCCACCCATGAAGGAAATCTCTCAAAGAACAACTTAGCATGGTTTGGATCGATGGAAGTGGTGGTAAAAGGTGTGGGGCCAGGGTTTTTGAGGGTTGATGAAGAGGATGTAACAGGGGGAAAGAGAGGGTTGTGTGTAAAAATAACAGGATGGTGTGAAGATTTGGGAAGAGGTAACATTGTTGTGCAGGTGGTGGTTTGTGGATGGTGTTTAGGGTTCATGGTTTTTTTCGTTTTAATGCTTCATAAATATATTAATTAATTGTTTAAACTTGTACTACTTCTACATGAGCACCATAAATTATTATTATTATTATTTTTAATATTTGCGAATACTTCTACAATTGTTTTTTAAATTATGAATAGTAAAGGTCAAACTACTTGCCTCAATAGATATCAGATATGTTCTTGTCTCGTAGAAAACCTGAACCGATTATATATGAAACATAGACCGAAAACTTATAATTCACTTTATTACAATCCCTAACTACAAATCAAAAGACCAAAACATATTCTCAAAACAGCATATTGTCATTGTTACAGTAAGAAACAAGAGAGTTTTAGAAAATATAATATTTAATAGTTTTAATTTTTTTTATATAATAATCAAGTTAGATTACCATGAAGCCAATGGAAAGCTAGCTAAAGAAAACTGAAAAGAAGACATACAACGGTGATAAGAAGTGTTATAACCCAAATTTTGATCTATTTGCTGATTTTAAGAGGGTTAAAATCTGAAATTAAAAGATCAGGAGCTCGATTGTAAAATGTCAAAACTTCAGTGACCAAACTGAAAGATAGCCGCCTCAGCCCAAAACAGCGCAGTTTCATTTCCACTCATCGTCCTTTTCCTCTGCAAACAGAGGAAGCTACCATGCAGTGAAGAAAAAAAATCGCAATGCTGCCCAAATAGGCAGCTCAACACAGACAAGGGCATATCGATTTTGGTCTGCTAAGGTTCCCAATCCCATCAAGTTTCACCTCTGGACACACTGCTGGAGTCCGGGTTGAAGTCTACCACCAACAGCCCGGCCGTGGCAGGATTGTTGGTGTCCCAATCCGGAAAACGTCCTTTAATGTTTAATTTTTCATGATCTAATATGGTGAGCTTCTATTCCGATAAAATTCTATGTGAAAAATAGGGAAAGTATTTTTAAATATTTCCATGAATAATTTATAAGAAGAGAAGTATTAATCTTATTGCTCCATTACGTTTTCAAGTGATGTATATCAGATGCCTTGAGATCGATGTGCTTGTTAGTTACAGATTCAGATTTGAAAAGATTTAAACATGGCTAACTTTAGACTCCTGGATTGATGAGACTTTTCGAGAATATGCATTCGAGAGAGAGAAAGAGAAATGGCTTTTACAATTTTTCCTACGGCCAAGACGCCGACACAGTCTATTCAATTGCACTTTGTAGACCGGATATCAGTCCTGATGTCTGCCGTGTTTGCATAAGAAATGCTAGTGATTTCTTGGTAAGACTCTGTCCAAACTTTGTGGAGGCAATCGGAGGGTTAGATAACTGTATGGTACGCTACACAAACCGCTCCATATTTAATCGCATGGAGAAAGGACCTTATTTTTGGGTGTATGATGATCGAGTTAATGTCTCTGATGTAGTCGGGTTCAATCAGTCACGGATGACTTTGTTAGGTAGGCTGAGCGATCAAGCAGCCGCAGGTGATTCTCGTTACAAGTATGCAATGGATCAAATAGATGTCCCGAAGAACTTTCAAAAAATATATGCACTTGTACAGTGTACTCCTGATTTATCTGCTTCGGAATGCAGGGATTGCCTGTATAATGCTTCAGGACTTATTCCACAGTGTTGTGATGCAAGACAAGGAGGAAGAGTTGTTTATCCAAGCTGTAATTTTAGGTATGAAATAGACCGTTTCTATGACCCTCCGACTAATTCAATCCCGCCACCACAAGATTCAACTTCGAATAATACAGTTCCATCAGCACCAGCTTCAACTTCACAAGGTATGGGCACAACTTAAAGCATGACTAGATGAAATACTTTTCTTCAACTATTTTGAAATTGAGTATGTGAGTTAAGGCTGTTAAAGATTCGATTCAATTAATGATCTATTCCCAGCAATTTAGAAGTTAACCTTTTGATATTGACTTAACTTACTATGTTACTACTTGTTACTTTTTTTTTTTATAGTAAACGAGTGAATTATATATTAAACAGTCCCATTAAGTAGGTGGAACTGAACGAAAGATAAATACAATGGGAATGTAAAAGAAAAGAGAAGACCAAAGCGACGCGAGACCTAATTAATTAGTC
>Ga0325402_1006701_pt1 | contig 10913 bp, 6 predicted proteins | sample PopdelMetagenome_22_FD_207212 | JGI IMG/M metagenome (GOLD analysis project Ga0325402, IMG submission 207212) | Populus deltoides microbial communities from Bellville, Georgia, United States - Xylem-PdKOR-R3 | ecosystem: Host-associated > Plants > Phyllosphere > Stem > Wood/Secondary xylem...
GGGACTGAATATAAACTTGTGCCTGAACAAACCAGCAAATAGAGAGATTAAAAATAAAAGATTAAAATGTAATCTAAATTGAGTAAGAATGTCAATCTACCTTCCAACTGCCAACACATTGCCAAAGGTGAACAATAATGCATATTTAATGGGCTTGGCAAACACAATCAAGGACTGCAACACAAACAGATTTTGTAAAGCTATCAGCAATTTTAAGATGCCCACTTGCTTCCATTGAAATACAGCTTTCAAAATGTCACAATAAATTATCACAAAAGCTAGTACGTTTTCTAACAGGATGATGACTCAAAATCAGTATATTCCTTCAACATGCTCAGATTCTCAATGTTCTATTATCCCACACTTTCCCTCAACTAATCTAAACTCACCTACTTAAGCAGGAAACAAAAGGGAACTGCTATCTAGTAGTAATAATGGGACTTGAATGTCTACTTAAGCAGGAAACGAAAGAGAACAGCTATCGAGTGGTAATAATGGGACTTGAATGTATGAAAGATGCATAGAGTTTCTATGCTCAAAGAAAAGGAAGAAGGTTAACTTAGGAGTTCAAAATTTACAGATATTGGTAATACAACACCTCTTACGCACTTAGGTATGCTAACAATCTGAGCCAAGCAGAAGAACCTGATAAAATTTTCTCCAGATACATATCCTATTCATTTACTTCCCATTTCTTCGCAGATTCATCACTAATAAAGTACAAATACATATCATTTTTCCAAACATTATTGTGTTAATCATAGATCAACTTGGACCGTGAACATAATTTTTCATGAACCCTTATAAATTAAAATAAATATTAGCCTGTTCTTAACCAAATTTGATGTAGAACAGTCTACAAGAGGAGAGGAAGTGCAGGTTACAGGAAGCAGAGCAGATTGCAGGATATAATATAAATGCAGAGAAATCAAGAACTGCAGTTACCATTGGAGTACCCTTCCGCTAGATTGCCTCCTTATTTAGGAGTCTTAATTAATGTCGTAATATCAGGATTTATTTACTTTTCCAGCTATAGTATTTGTTTTTCTTATTCTAGTTATTTCTTTCCTAAACAATTATATTCCTAGTCGAATTAGGATTTGCGGCCTATATAAAGGCTGCCTCTTTTCATTGTAAGGCACTTTTGAATTCAATAAAGAACTTTCTCTTGGAGAATTTTATTTTCTGAACTCGTGGATTCGAGTGTAACTTTTTGGTTTGAGGATTCGAACAATTTTACCTGGAAACAGGCGGTGTCCTATTTCCACAGAAGCTTCCGCTACGTCAGTTGGTATCAGAGCAGGCCTAATCCTGTCAGATGGCAAACCCACGCAACGAAAGCGAAACCCTTGGGGGCGGTGACCACGAGGACAATTTGGTTACAGGGGCTGAATTCCGAATTTTCCAGCATGAGACACAACAAACCTTATGTGATATCCAAGCAGCCCTTGCTAGGTTGATATCAGGAAACAATCAGGGGATCAACAATCCTCTGGGTCGTCAACATCACAGAGAAAGGGCTGAAACTTGTGAACGCCCTCCAGGAATCCTACGAAGGCAACCAGTCTATGAGGACAACCTAAGTGAGGATGAAGAAGAAGCTGAAACTATACTTTGAGGAAACCGAAGAGGATACCAAAGGGAACCAGACCGGCAGATGTTTCGAATGAAGATGGACATGCCCAGTTTTAATGGACAACTTCAGATTGAGGGGTTCCTTGATTGGTTGGTATTAGTTGAGAGGTCCTTCGATTATATGGACATTCCTGAAGACAAGAAGGTGAAGTTAGTCGCATATAGACTATTGAGGGGAGCTTCTGCCTGGTGGGAGCAACTACAAAGTACCCGGCTGCGACAAGGGAAGGGGATGGTTTAAACATGGACTAAAATGAAACGACTATTACGATCCCGTTATCTACCACCAGACTACGAGCAAATTTTGTTTTAACAGTATCAAGAATATTGACAAGGAGTCAGAACTGTTGAGGATTTCCTGGAAGAATTCCATAGGCTGTCATCACAAAATAATCTACTGGAAACAGAGGCACAACAAGTTGCCAGGTTTGTTGGAGGTTTGCGTTGGGCTATACAGGATCGTGTGGCAATGCAAACAGTTTACACGCTAATAGAAGCTGTTGCACTGGCTATTAAGGCAGAGACCCAATTGGATAGATCAAAAGCAATGGTTGGGGCCAGGAATCCATTTGATAATAATAGAACGACAGTCAACAAGGGAAAGACCCCGATGACCCCGACAACTTCAACAACCCAACCCTCCTTCTCTAACACTATACGAGGAACAAGCAGCAGTGGAGCACCAATAAAGCCTGCCAACACCATCCCACCCGAGGTGACGCCCAGAAATCCTTATGCTCGTCCAGGATCGGATAAATGTTATAGATATGGACAGCCAGGACACCGTTCCAACCAGTGTCCAAGAAGGAGTACCGTGAACTTAATAGAGCCAGAAGAAGAGTGCCCCTTCGACATAGAGAAAGAGGATAACAAAGCAGCCTATACATATGAAGAAAAAGAAGTAACAGGAGGCGACGAGGGAGAACTATTGTCGCGTTCTCTTGTAGTTCAGCGGTTACTGTTGGCACCAAAACAAAAAGAACCCTCTCAGCGGCATAATATATTCATAACCAGGTGCACCGTGAATAAGAGGGTCTGTGATATTATCATAGACAGTGGCAGTAGTGAAAATATAATATCAAAAGCAATGGTTACTAAATTGGGATTGCAAACCGGGAAGCATCCTGCACTGTATAAAATTGGTTGGATTAAACGTGGCACTGAAGTAAAGGTAACAGAAGTCAGTCACATTAAATTATCAATTGGGAAGAATTATACAGATGAGGTTACATGTGACGTGGTGGAAATGGATGCCTGCCATATAATTTTAGGACGCCCCTGGCAGTATGATGTAGATGCCACTTACAGAGGCTGTGACAACATTTATATCTTCATGAAGGGGGGGCTTGAAGGTCGTTTTAGGTATAAAAGAAGAGTTTGCAAGCATTAAACCGAAGCCACAAGGAAAACCAGTATTGCTAGTGGACGGGGGCCAATTCATGGAAGAGACTAAGGAAGCCAGAGAGATTTTTGTCGTAGTAGTAAGAGGAGAAGTTGGCAGGGATTCTATTGACATCCCACTTACATTGCTACCTTTACTGGAGGAATTTCAGGAGGTTATACCATTAGATCTACCTAATGGGTTACCTCCTGTACGGGACATACAACATCAGACCGATTTCATGCCAGGAGCCAGTTTGCCAAATCGCCCCCATTACAAGATGAATCCCAATGAAAGTCAGGTTCTGCAAGCACAGGTAGACGAGCTGATTGAGAAGGGATTAGTACAGGAGAGCATGAGCCCTTATACAGTACCGGCCTTGTTAGTGCCAAAGAACAATGGTAGTTGGCGCATGTGCATTGATAGCCGAGCAATCAACAAGATCACTGTTAAATACAGGTTCCCTATCCCTCGATTAGAAGATATGCTGGACATGTTATCCGGGTCCAAAGTCTTTTCAGAACTCGATTTGCGAAGCGGGTACCATCAAATTCGGATCAGACCAGGAGACGAGTGGAAGACTGCTTTTAAAACAAAGGAGGGCTTATATGAGTGGTTAGTAATGCCGTTTGGACTAACCAATACACCCAGTACTTTCATGCGGTTTCTGAACCAGGTATTAAAACCTATCACGGGAAAATTTATGGTGGTATACTTCGATGATATATTAATCTGTAGCCAAACCCAATCTGACCATATTGCGCACTTGAGGGGAGTCTTTAAAATTCAGCTGCAAAATAAGTTGTATGTTAATTTGAAAAAGTGCAGCTTTATGACCAGTAGCTTGATATATGTATTAATTTCAATGTTTTGAAAATAAATAAATAAATAAATAAATAATACCTTACTAAATTAACTTTTTATTAAATAATGTACAAATTAATAAATTATTAATTTATCGATTAAATAATATCTCGATTAACTAACAAATTTTCATAGTCCTAAAAATATTAATTTATAGAAGTTTAGTTGTGTTTTCATTTTATATTCCAAGTCAACACAATATATATAGCATATTAGTCCAAACACAACATGAGATTCAATCAGATCAATCGTTTGTTATAATAAACTACCCCCTCCTTATGTATCCATTTTAAGAAAAAAATAATTAAAAAATAAAATATTTGATTAGTTTTAGTTACTTGTAAACAAACCTAGTATAATTTTGGTTTTGGAGAGGCTATTGTGAAATATGATACAAAGTCCATTGAAAGAGAAGGAGAAGAAAATATATGAAATTTGCTCTAATTAGATTGAGATTGATGGTAATTAGTTGATTCAAATCAATTCTAAAAAGATTATGAAGGATCTAAATGAAGAATTTTATGCATTTTTATGAATAAATTATCAAGAAAATATTGCATATGAGAATAAATGTTGATATTTCACATAGTCTAGGTCATCTCATTTATAAGTATTATATAACTTATCTTTTAAAGTCATGGACCACATAATAGGACGAATGAACAAATATATTATTTGCACTACATGATATAAAAAATTGAGATATGAAAGTCTATATAAGCAATCAAATCACTAACTTTAATTTGCATACATGACATGTTAGGAGTATTGATATGACATAATATTAATACACTAATCATTTGCCTTTGGTACAATAATTAGATGTTATTGCAACATGCTTTTATCTAAAAACAAAGCAGTTGATGTTTTTTTTTCTTATAAAGATATGTTTTTCACCTATTTAAGTATTTAAAATCTTTTCTTTTAATCAAGTTGGGAAAAAAAATTAAGTTTTAGATTTTTGACAGTAAGGTCACTTTTTGGCCCTTTTAGTGAATCTTTTGTATTCTTATTCCTTTGATTTGTAATATATTTAGGTTTAATTACGCGAGTTGCTCATGAACGTGGAGAATATATTTTATTTATTTATTAAGATAGATTATCGTAAAATATAATGTACAAAGTCCACTAAATTTTATTTATTTTTACATAACTTTATCCAATTATTTTGAGTTAATGATAAATAGTTGATTAATTCATATGAATTCTACAAAGATTATAAAGAACCTAAATAGAGGGTTTTATGTATTTTTATGAATAACTGCATATGAGAATGAATGATTGTGCATGCATGCTATCTCACATTGTCAAGGGTAAAACATTTACGAGTATTAGGTTAGCCTATCTTTTCAATGTCTAATTAATGATTTAAAACAAGCCTATTCAAATTAACCGATTGGCCCTAGAAACTACTCCCTCTTTATCAAAACATAGCAAGAACAAAAACTTGATTAATTAAAAAATATATGAACTTAATGAGAAGGTGCTACACCACAAATCAAAGTTATCAAAATTATTGTGCTCAAATGGATATCTCCATAGTAAAAATGTGGGCTTTTTATAAGAAGTTCTCAAAATCAAATCATGAAAGGAGTGGCTAGGAAATTAGAGATTAAGAATGACTGTTTTCAAATCATGTTAGAAATACAATTTTGTTTTTCAATTTCGGAATTATCTATAATTGCCAGGATTAATGCTTTCCATTTGCAAATTACACTCCAGGACTCCCCAGCAAGCAAGCAGCCAAGTTGGTTCCTCTTCCTTCGTTCACAGGCCTCGGGAACATAAAACACATGCCAGCAGGAGAAAAGTCATGGGACAACCCTAATGAGTGTAACTCTTTTGAATTTGTTTACATAGATTATATTTACTAAATATTTAAATAGTTGTTAATTTTAGAATTTGTGAGATTAATCAAGATATATATAAGTTGATTCAGATATCTAGATTAATTTTTTTTTAAGAAAGTCATGGGACATTTTTACTTAAATTCCACTTTTTGCCGGAATTAACTTTCGTAAAATTGAAATAGAGCAACCGGCATGTATTATTTGTAGGTTTTCTAATTATTTGGGCTCCAGCTAGAGGGATATAAAAGAACACAAATTGATCGATTGGGATTTAACAGTTAATTAAAGGGAAAAGGAAAAAAAATAACCTAACAATTAGCAATAGCACGAGACCACCCTGGGCATGGATTGTGTAGTTTATTTATTGAAGTGTGAGCTTTTAATCTTAGAGATGGAAAGCGTGAAGCAAATTACCAACCTCAATTACAAAAATAATTTTTAAAAATAAATAAATAAATAAATTTTAATATATTTTTAAATAAAAAATATTTTAAAAAATATTCATTATCAAACTCCAGTATAATAAGTTCAGAAGTCATTTGATTGGCCCTACTTACCACTACACGTAGATGCGAAGGAATGGAAACATTTCCATGTGCATGTTTTCTTTGCCTTGTTTATAGTGTCAGTTTGTGGTTTTATTTTTATTTTTTTCGTTTTCCTTCTTGTGTTATGATTTTATATATGCATCAGTACGAGGTACACTTAATTAATATAAGCTTATTTCTTGTTTTGAAATTTAGACTGTTAATTAAATTGCTTAATATATTATGAGTACTGTTAATTTTTTTTCTATATATATATATATATATATATATATATATATATATATTATGTGAGGGATGCAATTAAATTGGTCATTAGAATTTCTAAGGAAAACTTAGTTAGTTGATATTTGAATTTTCATTGAAAGGTCTTATTTGTAAACTCAAAACCAATTAAACTTCTTATTCATGTAAAAGTGTAACAAATGGTCTTCACATACAAGTTCAGAATTTGGCCCAATATGATGAGCTTGCTAAAATTTGTTCAATCATTTATTTTTTTTAAATATCCAAAAAAAAAATAGTAACACTATTTAATTAACTTTTAAGTTGGAATTCTTGAAGTAGTTGTCTAGTAATAATATTTATATCACAAGTACCAAATATGTTATTTACACTATATGCTATAAGAATTTATGATATGTAAGTCTATATAAGCAATCAAGTCACTAACTTTAATTTGCATGCAGGTCATGCTAGGACTATTGATATAACACAATATTAATACAGGTAGGGACTAATCATTTATCTTCGGTACAATAATTAACTCGTAATTTGAAAATTAGAAAGTGTTCATACACAACAATACATGACATAGCATTAACTTCAATGTTTTGGAAATAAATAAATAAAGAATACCTTAATAAATCAACTTTTTATTAATTAATGTATAAATTAATAAATTATTGATTTATCAATTAAATAATATTTTAATTAACTAACAAATTTTCATGGCCGTAAAAATATTAATTTATAGAGGATTAATTGTGCTTTTATTTTATATTGTAAGTCAATATAATATAGCATATCAATCCAAACACAACATGAGATACAATAAGAAAAAAAATTATTTTAAACAACCATGTTCAAATCAACTAGTTGTTACCTCTCCTAATGTATACACTGTAAGAAAAAAATAATTCAAAAATAAAAGATTTAATTAGTTTTAGTTACTTGTGAAGCAACATAATTTTATTTTTTTGGTTTTGGAGAGGTTATTATGTAAAATATGATACAAAGTCCACTAAAGAAGAAGAAGAATAAAATATATAAAATTTGCACCAATTATTTTAAGATTGATTGTAACTAGTTGATTTAAATCAATTCTAGAAAGATTATGAAGGATCTCAAAGTAGAGTTTTATGTATTTTTATGAACAAATTACTACAAAAACATTTTGCATATGAGAATGAATGATATTAATATTTCACATCGTCTAGGTCAACTCCTTTATAAGTATTATATAAACTTATCTTTTAAAGTTTAATGGACCACATGATGAGATAATTGAACATCATTAATAAGCATCTGTCCATTTTGAGATAAGATAATTTTATTAATTTTTAATTTGAAATTCTTAAAATAACTTTCAAAACTTGTTGTATATATAATACTAACATTTACATGACAAGTAACGAACATGTTATTTGCACCAGATGTTATAAAAAAATATAATATACAAGACTATATAACCAATCAAATCACTCACTTTAATTTGCAAGTTGGCCATGCAGGAGTATTGATATGACACAATATTAATACAAACAAGGACCAATCATTTGTTTTTTATGCAGTAAATAACTCGTAATTTAAAAATTAGATAGTGTCATATATAACAATACATGATATATGTATTAACTTCAATGTTTGGAAAAAAAAATAATACCTTAATAAATTAAATTTTTATTAATAATATATAAATTAATAATTTATTGATTAAATAATATCTTAATTAATTAACAAATTTAGTATTATGAAGTGCAAGCATTTATAAGCAATCATGTCATTAACTTTACTTTGCATGCAGGTGAGTAATTTTATGATATTCATAAAGTAATTAGTAATTTTAATAATTATTTTATGAAGTTTTTGTTAAAGAAACAAATAGATACAAGTAAGAGAGAAAAATCATATGTGAAGATATATTTATCATTTTTAATAGGTAATGGATTTTATTCTCTCTCTCTTATATACGTTTCTTTTTTCAAAGTGAAATAAAAGAAGTAATTAATAGGATTATACTAATTATTCTCCTAGCATCACAAAATCTATCTTTGTGCAGGTCATGTTGGAGTATTGACATGGTTCAGAATATTTTCCTTTGGTATAATAAGTAGACGCTGTTATTGATAAAAGCTTACCTCATGCTTTGAACTAAAAAAGCCTATTCTAAATGAATGGATCCCTAAGAGCAAATGATTTCAAGTTGAAATTATCATGAAACAAGTACTGGTATTCATATATATATATATATATATATATATATATATATATATATATTATAACATGCTCTAAATGGTGTGGGGGGAATCACGGTTCCCACACCTAAATCACCATGGATTACAACAGTAATCCATAATGATTCTTCCTTCCTTTTTTTTTCTAACTTTTTCCTTTTTCCTTTTTCCTTTTTTCTTTTTTCTTTTTTTTTTTCAGTTTTTTTCTTTTTAAAAAAATTATTTTTTTTCAAAATTTATTTTTTTTTCATTTATTTTTTTCTAAAATTATTTTTGTTGATTTTACTTTTTAAATATTGACCTGGTTAAAATTTTTGCTTTGTAATTTTTTTATTTAAAATACTGTCGATTGCTGCGATATTTTTTCACGTGGTTTTTCTATTTTATTTTTTTATTTTTAAAAATTATATTTGTCGATTTTTTTTAATATTGAGCTGATTGAAAATTTAGTTTTGTTACTTTTTTTAAAACATTGTTGATTGCTACAGTGTTTCTCCGCATGGTTTTTTATGATTTTCTTCGAAATTATCTTATTTTATTTTATTTTTTAATATTGAGCTGGTTAAAAATTACAGTTACAATATGTGAGGAAAGCACTATAACTTTTCTCTAAAATTACTATTGATTGCTACAGTGTTTTTTCTCATATGGTTTTTTCTCCTTTTGTTATGTTTTTTCCTAAAATTATCTTTGTCAATTTTATTTTTTAAATATTAAGCTGGTTAAGAATTGCAATTACAAGTAAATACAAGTTTTTCCTCACAAAACACTATGGATTGATGCAGTTTTTCCTCACATGGTTTTTTTCTAGTTTCTTTTGTGTTTTCTTTTTTTGTGATATTTTTTTCTAAAATTATCTTCGTTAATTTTATTTTTTTTAATATTGAGTTGATTATAATTTAACTTTGTAATAAACCTTAATCATGTGGGGAAAGCATTGTAGCTTTGTTCATAAAACATTGTGGATTGCTACAATGTCTCTCTGCATGGCTTTTTTTTGTTATAATTTTTTTCAAATTAACTTTTTCAATTTTATTTTTTTAATATTAAGTTATTTGTGAATTACAATTACAAGTCATTACAAATAAGGCTAAATCATGTAGGGAAGTACTGTAGCTTTCATCACAAAACACTGTGAATTGCTACAGTGTTTCCAACATGATTTTTTTTCCTTTTTTTGGTGTATGTTTTGTTTTTATTTTTTCTAAAATTGTCCCTGTTGATTTTTTTTTAATATTCAGCTGATTAAGAATTTAGTTTGGTAATTTTTTTCTTTAAAACACTGTGAATTGTTGCAGTATTTTCCCATGTGATTTTTTTATGATTTTTTTCAAAATTATCTTTGTCAATTTTTTTTAAATATTGAGTTGGTTAAGAATTATAATTACAATAAAGCTAAATCATATGAGGAAAGCGTTGTAGTTTTTCTCACAAAACACTATGGATTGCTACAATATTCTCTAAATAGTTTTTTATTTTATTTTATTAGGAAAAGAGCTATAGTTTTCCTCACAAAACATTGTCAATTGCTGCAACGTTTTTTCTCATGGGATTTTTTTCCTTCCAAAATTATCTTTGTTGGTTTTTTTTTAATATTAAGTTGATAGAGAATTTAACTTTGTAATTTTTTTTCATTTTATTAACTAAAAAGCTAAATCATGTGGCGAAAGCACTATATCTTTCCTCACAAAACACTGTAGATTGCTACAAATCATTTTGTTCAGTTTCTAAGTTTTTGATTACCAACACAACTTTTTTTTTGTCATGAAATATTTGCTCCATCATACCTTTAATTTCTAAATTTTTGATCACCAACACAACTTTTTTTTTTCGTCATGAAATATTTGCTCTATCATACCTTTAATTTCTATTACTTATCTAGCGCTGGTTCACAATTATAACACTATCAAGTACATTTGTTTTATAAGCCCGCGGCAGCGCGCGGGCATGTCATCTCGTGTGTGTGAATATATATATATCTTAAGTTGAAAAACCTACAGCTTATGTTATGCTGTCAATTCAACATTTTGAATTGGCAAACTCTGAGGTCAAGTGAAAAAATCCTCGAGAACCAACTCATAGATGAAAAAGCAAGAAAACTGCCGTCAGCCAAGGCTTCAAGAATCTCTCAGTTTATGACTCTCCTAAGAAAACAAACCAGGCCTTCTGTTCATACGATGAC
>Ga0325402_1006702_pt1 | contig 10913 bp, 4 predicted proteins | sample PopdelMetagenome_22_FD_207212 | JGI IMG/M metagenome (GOLD analysis project Ga0325402, IMG submission 207212) | Populus deltoides microbial communities from Bellville, Georgia, United States - Xylem-PdKOR-R3 | ecosystem: Host-associated > Plants > Phyllosphere > Stem > Wood/Secondary xylem...
TATATATATATATATATATATATATATATTACTTTTTCTAAATTATCAAAGGTTACCTTCCTACAAAGAAATACAAATCCTCCTATGCCTCAAGGATTTGCAAATTTTGGCAGCAAGTTAAAAAATAAATGTGAGTTTTTCTCTTGTTTGTTTGTGGCAAAACAACCTTTCATTGCAGGGATAAAAATCATACATTGACTTATTTAAGATTAACTAGTTTCGTGGGGTCATCTGCATACTTAAGGTTCTTAGATACAAGGTTATCTTTAGGTATAAGTTTTTTTTCCAATGCCTTTAGTTCTTAGGTACATGGTTACCTTTGGGTTAGAGTTCTATCAAACTTGTTTGTCAGCTTTCCAGGTTGTTAGCTATTTCGTTGAGAGTTGCTTAACCACATGATCAAGAGATCTACATTAAAATATTTTAAATTAAAATAAATCATGAATAAATTCATAAAATAATTTAGATAGTTAGTGTCATGTTAATGAATTTATGAGAAAAAAATATAGCAAAGGTAAACTTTCACTCTAAAATATATGGTTAGGGTGATGTCTATCTTCCCTTAAGTATAACCAACCCTTTATTTGAATTTTTGAAACCATTGCTTATTTTAGAATTTCTTATTTTCTTTAATTACTAGGTCATGACTACATTTTCCCTCTCTAATTTTCCCTTTATTTTTTAAAGGTATTAAATGTTGTGTTAGTGCGATATTATGAAAAACAAACTAATTCAAAATAATACATGATATTTGATACTTAATGAAGAACAATTTGAGTTGTTCTTTTATTTTTCTGAAGAGACTTGTTCTTTATGCTTTGATTGCACTTAACTAATTAATTTAAATTCTTATTTGTAAAGGAAAAACATGAACTTAAGATAACATATAAAACAAAACCTAAACACAAGGTCTAATGTATGATTAACATACTCCCAAAGTGATTTATACACGTGATCTTTAGATTGATCATTTGACATTTTTTGGAGTACCATATTTCAATATTGTCTTTATATAATTATAATACTTCTTTAACTATCAACCATTGATGTATTGATAATACATTTCTCCATCTTATTTTATTAGATGATAAACATCTCATTTCAAAACTTTGACAATAATATATAGACTAACCCAATTAAGAGATTATTTGCTATATTTTAGGTTTTCATGGCTAATTGGAAGTATCCAAAATACACCAACAATGAATCAACACACTCATCACAATTCAATTTATAAACAATTACATAATTTATAAAACACATGGTGTGTAATTAATTCAATCCATCACTTACCTAAGGAATATACAAACTCAATATTGAATTAATTTCAAATTCAAATAAAATTAATTAAATATTAATAATTCACCACCCATAAATCTAAATTTCTTTCTGGAAAACATCTTAAAAACTATCTTTTCAATCGTAAATCAAATTGCAATTTTCCTAAAATTCAGGGTCAAATCAATTTTTTTAACAAAATTAAAGGACTGAATTGCATATATTATAAATCAATGACTAAATTGAATTTATCATATTTAATCCCATAATCATTTTCTGGCCTGAATTCCAGAATAAGTTCCAGGAATCAAATCATAATTTTCCAAAGTTTTTGGGACTAAACTATATTTTTTATAAATAAAAGAATATATATATATATATATATATATATATATATATATATATATATATATAATCTTCAACCTCACATCTAGTTTTTGCCTAGAATTTTCCAGCAAAAATTTCTTCGCAAATCATAAGATTGCTTACTAATAATAAACTTTAATTAATCAAACTCAATTTCAAATCATTATTCTTAACAATCCACCAAAATCAATCAATCTAATAATTACTTATAACAATCATCAATTAATTTTAACAATAAGAACTTCAAATCTTTAGAAACTCATTTTTACCTTAACACTTAATTCCTTCATCATCCATCTCTCAACTTTTTCTTCATTTCTTCCTTCATCTTTTTCTCTTCTTCACAATCTCTCTCGTTCTCTTCCTTGAACTTATGGTTTTCTCTCCAAAATCTAATCTCTTCTTCTTATTTTTTTTATTGAGTATGTGTGTGTAAATATATCACAATATATGAAAAAAGGCTATAATACCCCTTAATCATTAATACCCATAATAATGCACACAAAGGCACTATCATCTTTTCAAATTATTTTTATTTTTTATTTTTTTACATCATATATATTTTTCATAATAAATGAAAAGACAACAATGCCCCTTATAAATATCTATAAGTTCCTTTCTATAAAATCTGGGTCTTTTGGTATTTTTGTGAGGTCTTTCTAGACTCCTATTGACTTGAAACTTTAACTCAACGTAGAATAATATGTCCAAAGATTACTCGTAAAAATTTAGCCCGATTTAACGGTTAGATTGAAAGATATGATTAATACTGTAAAATTACATTGGATAATTCTACAACAAAATTCTGAATTTTGCGTACCATTTTATTTACTTACATCGTCTTTATTTTTAATCTAATTCATTGATGACTCCTATAAAATACCATCATAAAAACTTGCTCAAGGTTTTCACCAGTTTCGATCAAAACAATACGACTGTATGTGGGGCTAATACCGGAAATCAACGTTTTTACATGTAAAATCATACATTATTTTTTTCTTAGAATCCCAATCCATTATTATTGTTGTTGTTGCTGTTGTTGTTTTTCTTCCCAATGTATAAAAATTTCCCCTTAGATAATTATTTCACCCAATTGGGGAATTTACATGATTCGTCATTGAGTTAATATTCCGTGCATTGCTTTAATACTTTATTCAGTCCAAAATTTAAGTTAAATTTATAAAAGTTTATTATCTCCATATATAACAATTTTCCTTCTTAATTATTATTTCTCAATAAAAAATTACCATTTCTAACATTGATTTACCAATTTTAGGTCAGGAGCTTACACTTCTCAACAACAAAAAGCTACACAAGGATAAAGTCATAGCGCTCCCATGCAGTCTAAAACCATGCCATCATTATCAATATCATTGTCTTTGTCATCTTATAAAGGATACAATGACATTCCTACACCTTTAGCACAATATCATGCATATCCTTTTAGGGATCAATGGTGTAGTCAGGTGGTCACAACAAGTATGACCATATTCCATCAGCCACTGATGACTCCTTTTGAATGGTCATCTTTTTTATCAACAAATAAACTTATCTAATATTTATTTAAGGTCCATCTTGTTAGAGATGAAGAACATTGAAAATACAACTTACCATAATAACATTGTGGTAGTCAATAAAACTATATAGGTCATAATTGATCAACTCAATCAAATTTAAAATGAACTAAGGTAGAATTGATTTTCTATGCCTTTTGTCTACATATTTAGGACTAAATACTAGGGTATCTTCCAACAATAAATAATATAATAATAATGTATGCAAGTTCTTAATTACATATTGGATATCACATGCCTATGCAACAAACAAAATGAGTAACCTCAATAATAGATAAGCACAATCACACATACAGTGCCACTTACTTTGTAGGTGTATAGGCAGCCTTATACAAATTACATGGCTCAGTAACCTTACATGAAGACATTTTAACTTGTAATTAGGAAATATAATACCCTAAAGGTTACTTTCCTATAAAGAAATACAAATCCTCCTATACCTTAAGGATATGTTGTTGACCAATAACTAAAGGGAAGGATTGACATCATGGAACTAGCCTAACACATATGATAGATATGACTAGATGTTGGATATACAACAAGGCCTGCATACCTTTATCTATACCCTAAATGGATAGATCGACTCTATCCAATCCCTAAAGGAATCAATATGAGTGATTTTAACTAGTTATCTAGTGAGGTAATGAATAAATAAGGGAATATATCACAAAATTCACTAGTCAATATGGTGAAAATGTTGTCAATCCCTTTGTAAAGCTAAAGGTTGTTTATTTTTACATTAACCAAAAGTCTTTTCTATTGATTTTCTACACAACCACCCAACTTTATCAATAATTGGGAGTAAATAAAGGCTTGTTTTTATGAGCACCTTTGCAGAACAAAACTATAGTTAACGTTGACTATCTTGGATAGAACTGTTTAGGACCTAGGACAATATGTAAAAAGCTATGCACTTTGTTTCAGGACTCTCAAAACTAAATGAACTAAGCTATAAAAGAGTATACATCGAGTTAATTTTGAATAGAATTAAATAAAATATCAGAAAAAGGTTAATAGAAATCAAATACAATGATATTTATACCATTACACCCAATATTGCTCAATAAGAAAAGATGTTTGGCAAATAAGCAAAAAAGAATTTATTTAAAGGGACTTACCTAGTTGGCTGCTTAAATAAGGTTATAATGGTCCATTTAATGATATAACCAAAATTTGATGAGATATTTTAAGAAGATAAACAATAATTGATATTAGTCATATAACTTTAATAAGGTAAACCATTTGAGTTTTTTTTTTTCTAAGAAAGCCTAAAAAGACTAGTAATCCTAGTAGTAAAGAAACAAAGAACCAAAGTGGTCAATAAAGGAGAGTTAAAGAAATTTTTGAGAAGTTGATGTGTGAAGGGAAAATCAAACCAAATGACAATCATATAATTTCCATTGCTAAACATATCAAGGGTGTCACATCATGATCACAACAAGACTATTTCAAAATTAAAAAGGAATATAAAAATAATGAAGTCCCATCTAGTAATTAAAGGAAACTAGAAATCCTAAAATTGACATTAATCTTAGAGATTCGGTACTGGGTTAGTTATGCCTTAGCGAAGATAAATGTCATCCTTATTGTATCCTTTCAAACAAAAGTTATATTTTCTGTGTGTTTTCCTAAATTTATTCTATGCATATTACTAATTATCTACATATGTTTCTAAGCTTATTTGCAATTTATTTTAATTAAAAAATATAATGCTTATCTCTAAGAATAAGAGACCCATCAATAAAAGAAATTTTTGATGTTAATCCCTAAAAGTAGAAGAATTCATCGATTTTGGAATTTTTGATGTTAATCCCTAAAAATAGGTGATTTTGTTGATTTAGAAAAATTTGTACATTAATCTTTAAAAATAAGAGATTTTATCGATTTGGAAAAAAATGGACTTTAAAAATAGGCGATTTTGTTGATTTAGAATAATTTTTTATGTTAGTCCCTAAAAATAGGTGATTTTGTCGATTTAGAAATTTTCTTTATAATCCTTAAAAATAAAAATTTGTCAATTTAGGAAAAAATTGATGTTAATCCTTAAAATTAAGCAATTTTGTCAATTTTGGAATTTTAGACGTTAATCCCTAAAATTAGGAGATTTCATTATTTTCTTTTATTTCTTGTTTCTTAAACAAAATATTTAATTTTAATGAAGTCTAAGATTAACTTAAGATGTAAAAATTTGATTAAACTAATTCTTTCTTATCCAACAAACCAAACCCCACAAATCGGGCTCCAAGTTTCCTTCCATTCATTCATGTTTCATTTGAGCAAACAAAAACATGCATATATGGTCAATAACTTTTCATATTTATAATCAAGGAAATATAGAAAATTTGGATTAAAGTATTCCTAAAATCTAATGAAATTTGAAGATTTCTTTCATGTACCATCATTTAAAAATACAAAACACATTTTGAAACCCTAATTTTATATTCAAAGAAACATACCATGTCTAGATCACAGTTAAACCCTAAAAGAATACACATTTTAGTTTTTCCTTCATGCATTAATTTTTTTAATTAAAAACATATATTTAACGCTAGGATTTTTTCATATTTTAAAATAAAAAGTATATGAAACCTAGATAAACAAAACTAAATCGTAAAAACACAAACTTTAAATTTCATTCATCCATTTATTTTTTAAGAAACCCAAAACACATATTAGCCCTTAATATTTATATTCTATGAAAAAGAACATACGCCATCTAGATTAAATTCAACTAAAATCTGAAAACACAATTTTTAGTTTCCATTCATGCATTTATTTTTTAAAAAATAACCAAAACACATATAAGCAACCATTTTAAATAAAACCTTAAGGAAATAAAATGAGGGAAAAGAGGTTGTGACTTACTCTAAAGGTGGTTCTAGTTGAGAGGGGAGGTGGTGTGGTCGTCTTTGATGGCAACAATAGTGGGTAGTTGGTGGTGGTAGGATGTTTTTAATGTTTTTTTTTTTAATCTCTTTAGCTTTAGGTAACTTTTTCTCTTTAGTTTTGGCTTTTCTTCCTCCCTCTTTTTTTCTTCTTCTTTCTCTACTGAAACTCTCTAGTTCAAAATTAACTAGTCCATGACCCAAAAACCCAACCTTTCTCTTTTTACCCAATTCGAGTTTTTATGGTTTTATAGTGGTTTTTCTCTTTGTTCTTTTTTTTTAACCATTAGGATAACTACTCTTAGCTCAAACCTTCTCTACCCTCTCACTCTCTCTTTCTTGCTATGTCCCTTCATTTATAGGCAGGGGGAAGGTTCTAAAACCTTTCTAGATATAACAATCTTATCCTTTGATTTCTTTGGTTTGACCTTGGCTCTTTTTCAGTCATTTCAAAGGGGCACTATAGTGATTTTTGGGTTGAGGGTGGAGTACAAGTGCATGTGAGGTAAGACATGTGTCCATTGACTTTATGGAACACGTGGGAGAAAGAAATAAGTACCTAAAATCCAGCAAAAAACTTGTAAAGAAAAGAAAAGGAAACCAAAGTTGCAGGGGCATGCATGCGTTAGGGGAATAAGACAACCCCTCATGAAAACTATAACGACACTATTTTGGCATGATTTATTCATTTATTTTTGAATTTTCTTTCCAGAACGCACCGTTTCATTAAAACCTTATTATTATTATTATTATTATTATTATTATTATTATTATTATTATTATTTTCAATTGGTTCTTGTACTTCTACTTTATTTATTTTTGTTCGATTTTGATGATTTCTTCAAGATTTTTTTTTCTATTCAGCCTCTGATTGCATTCAAAACAATCCCCTAATATTGTTGCTTTTCATAATTTGGTCATTGGATTTTCAATTTGTGCATTTTTTTAATTAAATTGACCTCAAATGTTTTTTATTTCAATTGCACTTCTGATTAATTGATAAGACCCCTATATTTTAGTGCTTTTGTTTTTAATTTTGATTCTTTAATTCTTTCATTTGTGGTTAAATTGACTATAAATTTATATTCTTCTCTTTAATTAAACCACTAATTGAATTAATAAGGCCCCTAGACTTTAACGTCTTTTCTATTTTGGTCATTGATCCTTTACTTCTTTTATTTTTTGCCAAATTTATTGTCGATTTTAATCTTTTTTTTTTCTTTTAATTAAGCTCCTGATTGTCCCTCAAAATTATTATTGACCTTTGATACCTATTTTGGCTTAGTTCTTGCTTTTAAAAATTTATTATTTGTTTGATTTTACCCCTAGTTGTTTTTTTCTTTCTTTTTTCAATTATAGCTATTTTTTTGCATTTTTGTTATTTTTAGTAGTTGTATTTTTTAAAAGATCTATCAAATTTTATCTAGAAAATATTTTGATGTATTTTTTTAGGAAGGGGTAAAAATTAAGTTATGACAAAGGAGAATATATATTATAAATAACATGATTCATAAAGACATGACACCAATAATTGTGTAGTCTTTAAGAATGAAATTCATGTGTCATTAGAATGTAGTCATATTTGCTTTCTTGAAAAGAAGATGAAAGTGGACAACAACCTTTTCCCAAAGAACACAACAACAATATCTATCCCTACATTAGAAAGACTTCTTGTTAAAGGGGAATTGGAGAAAATAATGTCTGATCAACAATGATAGAGGCTAAAATTAGTCATAAATGCTATTACCACAAAAAATGTATATAAATTATAGTAAGCCCATAGAATTGGCATATGAAGATTAGAAAACACCTTGTGAGGTATACTTATGCCATACTTGTCATACCATCCTTCCTGAAGAAAAAGACTTTGGAAAAAAGTTGACAAGTTACAACACAGTAACATGCCAATACCTTTAGGTCTAAAAGACCAATTATACTAAGTGACATAAACATTAGTCACAATAGAATTCATCCAAACCTAGTAATGAGAATGATAATTTGGTTATAAACCAATATCATCTCCTAGATCTAGAAAAGATTTAGAAGAAAGGTCAAATATGCTTATTCTTTTTTCATCATGATGAAACACATCTTTTTTTCATTAACATGTTTTTTTAATAAAAAAACTTAAGGTAATTAAAATAAATATTTGTAAGAAATTTAATTATTTAAACTCTAGAGAAAAAAATGTATTTTTAAGCTATAGTCCCTTTTTCCTTATTCATTTTTTTTTTTGACAAACACATGCCTTTTTATTAGAAGCACATTTTGTAAACTAAACACTTATCATGATTTGGAAAGAAAGTTTCAATAAAAAAAATCATGTCTTGATTAAAGAATAATTAATTCATTAAAAATATATAAAAAACAAAATAAAAAAAAAATTTTTTTATTCTCATTGAATATTCAAATGCAATGTTTTTGCAAACTTGTTGTATATTTGGTTCATATATAATATTATTCATAAAGTAAATGCAATTATTACCATAAAACTCTAATCTTATTTAAAAATTATTGCACAACCGGTGGATTTATTTTAAATATATTGTAATTATTTATTTAAAGATGATTTTTATTTTCAAATAAAAAAAACATGAAGAGCCAAGTGAATGAAGCTCATACGCGCCTGAATTTGGAAGGACAACCTAGGCATACCTAGGCTTCCAAGGCCAAGTACATGCACCTAGCCTTTGAAAATAAATATCAAGTGCATGACATTAGAAGGTGAGGCCTATGAGCCTTTTGTTTTCACAAATTAGATGACGCGTCTCTTGTATAGGTTTTTGACCTGCAAACATAAAAACAATTTCCAAAAACCTTTATAGCTCAATTCCCAACCCTAAAACACAGTGCAATAAACTTAATAATTAAAATTTAAATTAGATGAAAATAACTTTACGGATCTCAATCTACTTTTCTTAGCACTATCCAAAACCTAAACCTTTTTTGATTAGTACTTAAAAGTGTATTTTTATCAAGGTTTTATATCATCATGTTGCACTTGAAGTATCAATATCTCCTTAACTAGAGCAGGTTTTATAATAACATGTCTAATAATATAAAATACCTTTAATTTATGGTAAATGTTCATCTTAAATGTAGGTCTATCTCATAAATCAAAGGATTGATTGATGAGTTTAACTACCGAAATTGAGAAGACAGAGAGGGCTAAGCTTAGAAAAGAGATGTTAGTTCAGTTTAAAGTGGAACACTAGTCGGTCATTGGATCATAACTGGAGCTGTAGAACCTGGATTTAGGTCTGGTTTATATGTATGGAAAGCTAAGACATAGGCCTGAAACTTTCATGAGAGTCCAAGATTCAAAATGACCGTTTTGAAGTTCAAATTATAGCAACAACAAAGAAGTCAGAATCTGTCCTGCAGCCTAGACACTATTCAGTGTTCAGCCCATATCTCGAGTTCTAGAAGTCCAAATACACCGATTCTTGTTTTTTTAGAAAGCTGAGACAATTTCCCAGAACTTTCATGCAGACTATTTGCTCAAATTATGATGTTAGCAATGGCGTTTTCTGCAGACAAGAAGATAAGGGTTGTTACCAAGTCAAGAAGTGGTCACCCATTCAACAATTAGTCATCAAATCAATAGTTTTGAATTTTGGCCTATGAAAGGAGGCATTTGCCATGCATTTAGGCATCTTGGTTTTCAGATCAAGACCATTTCCGTACTTGCTTTCTTACTTTGTAGTTTTAATGTTCTAGTTTTATTTCATGTTATAGTTTCATTAATCTCTTATTTATGCCTTTCATTTCCTTTACTATACTTATATAATCATGTTCTCGTCTTGTTTATTTATGTTTCTATTCTTCATTATGTTTAGCTAAGTTTATTATGTCAAGGTGAAAAAGTTTCACTAACAGTGTTAGGATAAGTATAATATAAATTCAATATGGACTTCAATGATTATATCCTTAACAACTTACTATTAACATGTCTTATCATTTTTATCTTATTAATTCTTAATACCTTACTTGTTAAATGGTTAATCTAGATTTGTGTTGTATAACACATGGTACAACAAATGCTTGGCACTTTCATAGCCAACCGTATGGTATAACCTACACCTGTGCTATGGAAGGAATTTGATTTGTTGTTAACATAAGTTAGTATCATGAATTCTTGACAATATTTAAAAGTTTGGTGTTACTTGAATAAGATAACTAATATGATCATATTAATAATTTATAATGAGCTATTAATGATAAATCATCCAATTAGAACCTCCTTAAAGTGTGGTTTCTAATTGAGTAATAAAAAGAATTTATATTATACTTATTTGAAATATCATTAGTGGATCCTCTAACCTTGACAACTATTTTTATCATTGTTTAATCTTCATATTAATCTTACATCTCTAAATTCTCTTTAACTCATTATTATTATTATTATTATTATTATTATTATTATTATTATTTATAATTTATATAGTTAACCTCCCTGTAGTTCGATCTCGGTCTTGCTGGATTATTTATTATTTTGACACTCCTGCACTTGGAAGAAAACATCAATCTTTTGGTCGTGTCAGCCTTCATTGAACTTCTATATTCAAGACAAATCTATTAACACCAAAATCGATGTTTTTTAGGCTAGATTGTGGCCGTCCATGAGCTTTTTCTCTTATTTTCCTTTTCTAATAACTTTATCTCTCATTAATAATGAAGGATTGAAATGTAAGAAATATGAAGTTTTATGATTGAAACTAAAACTTTGAAAACTACAAGGACCAAAACATAGAATGACATGCTTCTTGAATAGTACAAATGAGAAAACCATTTCTTAATCGGTCCTTGT
>Ga0325402_1006703_pt1 | contig 10912 bp, 7 predicted proteins | sample PopdelMetagenome_22_FD_207212 | JGI IMG/M metagenome (GOLD analysis project Ga0325402, IMG submission 207212) | Populus deltoides microbial communities from Bellville, Georgia, United States - Xylem-PdKOR-R3 | ecosystem: Host-associated > Plants > Phyllosphere > Stem > Wood/Secondary xylem...
TTGTTATTGTATATAATTGAGTTTTTCTAACCTCTATTTATCAATCTTTCTCGAGTATTAATATAATATCTTAACAAATAATTTTCAGCATTTCTAGCAAAAATTCTATAATTTCTTAACATTAATGAAACTCAAACGATTACATAAGGCCATTATCCTATTAATTTCTTATAGTATCTTAAATATTAGCAGAATAATTATCACTTTTCAGTCCATAGTTAATTCCCTAATCATGTAATTAGTGATTAATCATTCACGGGCAATAAATTTAGAGAGAGATAGAATTAATTCAATTGCGTAAGTATTTGCATAATCATAATTAAGCAATATCATAATCCTATAAAAGAAAACTTATTTCATAATTAAACTGAATTCCAACGTATTTGATACATTTAACATCAGGAAAAATGATTGCTCCATGATAAATCTAGCTCCTTGAGGCTCACGTTTCCTTGAGGAAATTGAATTCCAAGTTGTTGGCTCCTTGAAGAATTTGTTCTTCTCTTTTCTACTGAAAGACGTTGCCTCCCTTTCAAAACCAAAGAAAACCGAAGCGACCCTCAGCAGTTGTCGTAAGAAGCTTTCAAACCCTTGGTCCTTTACTTTAAAGGAAAGAAAACAAATTTTCTCATCAGTCAAACAGTGTTGTAGATTTTTATCTCTGGATTGCGGGCGATGAAAAACATGTGAATTACAAAATTTCTATTTCATAAATAATTTTTTTTTTAGTCATATTTCAATATATTAGCAGTTAAAAGAGAAAGAACATCATTAGAACTTCAAAGTTTACTCATGCATTAGCACAGTCATGGAAAACCAGCATTAATTGTTTTATGCACTCTATCAAAGATGAATTCATCCTCGTATATAATATATCAGTTTTTTTTTTCATTCTCTTCCATTTTCTTACATTTACTCTCTCTTCAGAAAAAAAAAACCAGTTCATCCTCCCCAGATCAACAGCCATAACCATGCCACCACCCACAGAACAGCAATCACTGCCATGCCATCACCCACGAACAGTAGCCACCCATTGTTGACCAACCTAAATGGTCCACGTCAAAGACCAGTCCAGCACCACGTTGTCGAACAACCCCACAACAACCAAGGGACTCCAACTGAGAATTCAGAGCAGCAGACCCATACAACAACCACCACAACGAAGACCAGCAATCCCTCGAGTAGTCTTCCCCTCTCCCCATCACTAACACCGGCAAATGCAACATCAGTGACTTTATGGGAATTTTTTTTGGAGAATGAAAGGATATTATCCTGACCCAAGAACACCATATTCAGTTGGGTGCTAGTGCATGCCCGTTCCAGATTTTAAATTCTCCAATTCAGCTTAATGCATCAATTTCGTATAAATGAAGTAATTTATTTCGGTTGGAAATGGAAGAGTGCTGGCTGGAGTTGGTGTTTTTTATATTGTAAGGATTGCATGGTGGTTGTGGAGGAGATGGAAGAGAGAGGGGTAGATGAGAGGGAAGCTGCTGGTGACCCTGCTTGAATGGAGGAAAAAAGAGAGGAAGAGTTGCTAGTGGCTAGGTTTTATGTAATTTACCCATTATAAACACATGACAAATTTGAATAATTGAGAGAAGGGCTAATCGACCAAGTGTATTCAACTCTTCCTCTGTAATCCTAAAATACTGAAAAGGGTCATTCAACCAGCCCAAAGAACAAAATTTTAATGGAGTCCCTACACACAAGCATACCTTCAAAGTATATGGAATCTGTGGTGTACGAGATTCAAGATCTTAGAGAGGTAATATAATTTGGGACCTAAAAATTTTACTTTAAAGGTTTGCGTACCTTGATCATGTTAGTGTGGACCATTGCATTTCATAATCTATAATGCTCTCAATCTGCTAGTGCATTAAGGACCGAGTAGATCAGTTTCTAAGCTGTTATCAAGAGAGCTTTCAGGGAAAACAAAAGCCAAGGCTGTTGATACACTTGATTTCTCCTGATAAAATCTAAGCTGTAGAATCGCACTCGGCCAGAGTGAAATAAATAGTGTTGCTTCACAGAATAAACGTAACAACAAAATTTACAATTTTCACAGCTAAGCAAAGCACATTAAGAACAAGGGTCTAACCGATAACCAAACTCTTGTTAAATGCAAGTCTGATTTGTCCGCATGGACTGGAAACATCTTCTTTATCGGATACTCTAAAGCAGGCCATCTTCCTTGATTTGAAAGGGCAGCGTTCTTAGGATGGGCAGCAAATGCTCCACGCTGCCCTCTGATGGCTTCTCATAAACAAGATTGGTGATACAGCCTGTGTATCAACCCTTTCTTCAGGGAAACAAACAAGCGGAAGCTGATAATATGTTGATGCAGAGATCAAGGTCATAGATGCCCAAACACCTCAAGTTGAAGATTGGTCACTGAGATCAGTACTTTTTTGCATGCTGCAAATGTCAGGGGACTTTGCTGCAACAGCAGAAGGCGGGTGCAATTCCAGGAACACTTTATTTCCTTCACTATAACTACCTACACATATAGTATCACCCCGACCATGCCAGATACCATCTTGGACATTGTTCATCTCCAATGTCCTGGATTCCTGCTCCATTACAGATGAAATGCTTAAAGTTAGGTTTCATAATCGTCCAAGTGTTTGGCTATGATTAACAAGAATCAAAATTTATGCGTAGGTCGGCAGAAAAGAACCTGGGATAATGAACAGCAGGAGCAGATCAGATGGTAGACACAATCATCCAAGGAACTATCACTACCCTAAAATGAACACATTCCAAAAAAACAAAAATAGAGTCAGTATGATTTAGTTGCAACTTATAGTCTAAAAGATAGAAAGTTTCAGAAACAAAAGTAGAAGAATCAGGTAGCCTCTAATAACTAATAAGTAACCAATGAAAGAAAATGAGAGAGAGTATTTTGATAATCTCCGTGGAGGTTGTGTTAAAATCAAACTAAAATAGATCTACTTGACAGAAGTTCAATTCCTCCTCAAATGTGGTTAATGCAAAGCACAAATAAGATAATCTGACCAAAACTTGAAATTGATGAAAATGTAAACTGCAACCATTAGGTTTATAATACAGATGTTCAAAGTGATACAATGATATAGAGAAAATAAACAAAACTCAAACTAATGAGAGAGCACTGTCAACACATTTGAACTGACAAGTTTGGAGGTCACACAATAAAAGTAGTTATGCCTATCAAACCAAAAACAGTTAAAGTCATTCCTTCTAGCTCCACTTCATATGCATTAGCTCCAGAACAAAAAAATCTGCATGATGATTCTCATAAATGCCAGTAAACTTTGAACACTTATATATGCAGGTCTTCCAACAAATTCCCATTACATTTGACAATTGAAGGCACAATGTACATCAAATACACTTAAATGTCAAAGTTCGATTCACAAAAAGAGAGCTAATCTGAATATCAAATACAAATGTGAATATAGCTGTGCTTCTACGCACATAATCTAAAAGATAAAACAAGAAGCAAAAATCTAAGAATACAGCCATCTCATGGTGCAACTAAACCAAATAATCAGCAAAAGTTAAACACAATGATATAAAATGCTCACCCTGATGTTAAATTTCTTTTTCATTTGTGTGCGGAAGAAACCCAAATACATTCCTATAAAGAAGGTAATTGCAACTGAAAAATACAGAAAGTAGAGACGCTTCGTCACAATAAAGGCAACAAAGCTGAGAAGGGCACTGAAAGCAAAAGCGTAATAGACGACTCCCTGCAAAATCACATTTATGAATTCAGAATTCATTTGCATAAAGATCACATTTTGAATTTGTAAAAGCCAAAATCTTACTTTAGTTATCTAAATTCTTAAAATTTAAAGAATTGCAAGAAAATGCCACCTGAAGAAAACAAGAACCAAAACCAGTTCGTCTCATGTTTTTTCCAAATCTATAGCATGGACAGCTGCAACATCAAGTGCACGGTTACTTGAAGTCAGAGCAAAATTCAAACACATAATACCAATAAAAAAATGGAAGAATCCAATTTTGCCTGAAACACTCTATGTTCAATGGCCCAAAGACGGCATAATTGACCAGAATAAACAAATCAACATTGAAGATAATTCATCATAACACGCACAAAAAAAACCCCTTCTGAGCATTGCCTTTAACTATTAAATTCCCATAAAATTAAAGTCAATATCCACACATAAACAGTTTTTTAGAGAAACAATACAAATATATATTTAAAGCTACAAACATGAATTCTTCACCTCATGTTACACAAAATTATTATCAAATAGTAACATTTATAAACCAAACTGATATTTTAAAAAAATACAAATTTAAAGCTGCCATCATGAAATTTCCATATCCAATTGAACTCCCCAAACCCATTAACATTAAAAGACTCCACACAAACGTAAACTAAACTAAAATAATTTTTCATTAAATTTAACGCAAAGCAATAATTAGCTAGAAACACAACAAAACCAAAGGAATAATTAAAAAAAAAAAAACGAAAACAAAATGAAAAGTTCCATCTTTTCTTTATGGGTTTAGCTTCTCCTTGTAAATTCTAATCACGGAACACTCGGAAAACAGAAACAGAGATAGAAGATTACCAAAGAGATTCAATGGCAATGCGGCGGTCATCAAAGCAATCAAGAACTTCACCTTCCCACATCCTGAAACCACCACCGCCACCTCCAACTCCATTATTATAATGACGCAAATCACCTTCTTCCTCTTCTTCTTTGCTTTCAAGTTTGGCCCAGTATTTGCCTTGTGTTTGCATAGCCACAGTAGAACATAACATATCAAAATCCAAAACACTCATTCCTTCCATTAACAGCTTCTCCTCTTCATCTTCCTCCTTCCTTCCATTCACCTCTACTTGCTTTTCCAAATCCCCCATTTCACAAACAAAGAAAGTTTGATGAATCTCTTACCAGTAAGCAAACACACCAAAAGTTTTCCTTTCTTTCGATCTCTTCCTTCTTATCCTTTGTGCATTAAAAAAAGGGCTTCTCTCCTTTTTATATATGGCAATGTGTTTTCAGTTTTATTTTTTATATGATAAACTATATTCTAGTCCCTATAGAGTGCGCAATGCTCTACTTTGTCCTCTATAGTTTATAGTATTTTTTTCGTGTAGTATATAAGAACTCTTTCTTGATGGTTTTATTTAAGTTTACAGTAGGGCTTTTTGTTTTGTTTTGTAGCATTATTGAAAACTTAAAAGAGTTATTTTGGGTTGCACTCTCAAATCTCACGTGAAGAAATTTCATACTATAAGGACTATACTGAAATAGATATGGACATAGAGGACCTAAATAATAGTTTACCTTTGTTTTATACTCATGGGAGGCCGTTGCTTTTAGGTTTTGCAAGAGACGATTCTCTTTCTTCTAGTTCGGTGGGGTTGGCGGGGAATTAATGGAAAGTGTGACCCACTTGGATTTTTAGACGGTACAGCTGTTGCCACGTAATAAGAGTAATTGCTTAACACTTGTTTCCTAACCGTAAGAAAAAAAATTAATATTAATTGATAATTCTAAATTCTCAAAAAAAACAAAACATAACGAAAAGGTTTATTTTGAAGATTTATTTTATTTTATTTTTTCATTTTAAAATATATTTTTTAAAATCTTGAGGCTTATGGTTTTGAGTCTAAATCTAGAAAAAGGAAATTAGAAAGAGTTTATTTAAAATATATATATATACCAATCCAATAATGATGAGATGACCTAATTAAGATGGAACTTGGAAAAAAAATTAATCCCAATGCATGAAAAATTGGAAACCGCTTTGCTAATGCATTAACCATTAAGAAAAAATACGATTTTTATTCTTTGATGTTGTCACCTTCGAGTCCATTGAATATGAGAGATATGAAAAAGAGAATATCCCTTCTTTTTTTTTTTTTGTTCCTTTGACTGGCCCGTGTATACTAGCAGAAAAATACATAATTGATAATACTCCTTGATTAATTCTCTGGTTCTCCAACAAGCATCTTAAAATAAAATCTATTATATAACTGAATTCACATTAATTAGAACAATATCTTTTCTTTGTTTTTTGTTTTTTTTTTTATAACCATAATATTTCGGTCAAATTAGAGATACCTTAATTAATTTTCCATGAAATTAACAACAGAAAAGCCTTTAATAATACTGAAATTTATGATACTTTAACTAATAATTTCTATATAATAAATTTAGAATTTGACCAGTTAAACTACATCTTCAAGCCAAAATAGAAACGCACTCTTTTTAGACCCGAGAAATGACTTTTTAAGAATCCATGTCTTATGTAAATGTGAATACACATCATCATCAATAGCTCTCATTCATTCAAATTGGTGGCTTGCAGCTAACCAGTGGGGAAACAAGGAGATGGATGTGTTTTCTATTATTGGAAGGAAAATAAGGTATCAAGTTGAGTGGAAGGCAACGAAGAGCATGGCGTCATGTGTTCACTGAAAAACAGGCCATGCCCATGATGAACTAATTTTACAGGCAAATGCCTAATCAGATACCATTCATAATTAACAAACAAATCTGTTGGTTTACCTGTTTAATGAATGAACGCATCATCAGCATCTCTATCTCACCCTTGGAGAATTCCTTCAATAGAAGGGCAACATGGTGCTGATCATGGTGGTGGGACCTTTAGAAAATCATGCCTGCACGGAGTTTTGTTTTTGCTAAGATAAGCTTCTGATTCCTGATAAAGGTCACTTTTTGTGCACCTAGTGTGAATTTCTCCCCAAACCATGTGCAAAAGGCCATTTTGTAGTGCTCATTTGACAAAATCAAAGGAAAATGATAGTGGCAATTGGAGCACCAAGGGCCTTGGCATGTACCATGTGTATCATGAAAGGTGTTGCGTTATATGATGTCACCAACGGCCAAAGAAGGGCCGCAGGCTGGAACCAGTCGAAAAAGCACCAACAAGCTAAGAACAGTCCTTGCCCCTCCATGGCCTTACCAAAATTGTGCAGCCAATCCATGCATATTATTCCCAATTATAAGCAACAATTCCAGCCTAAGTCATTTCTCACCCTAGTTCTTAGTTCTTGGCATCCCTATGATCATACACGAGTGCCTATCACTCTATTCAAGTTATCTCAGTTTAATTGACAACAAAACTGCCTAACAGAAACTATATAATATATCCCGTCAAAATATTTGAGATACTCCATTACCAATTAGGTCTGCCCAACGTCGTTCAAATAAATTTTTGCAAGCCACCTGAAGGTCCATCTTCATAGGATGAATGGTGCCCTAATGAAGCAAGTCTAAGCAGCCAAATGGGGTAGAATTGTGAACCCAGAATTCATCATAAATGATGTTAACGCCATGACATACCAAAATTTATCAGCTTGATATAGAGAAATGTATTACCATTAGTTATCTGACAGTATACAAATGATACATATCACACTGCAAACCAGATTGATGCCAGTCTAGGCAAAAGGACCTTGGTTTGCCATTTTCAGATGATGCAAAAGTAGCTGGAACAAGATTACCATATCAAACAATTGCTTGGAGTTTAAGACTTTGCTGCTGGTCTCACAAGTCCCAATCCTGAACCACTACCCAAATGCTTGAACTCTGTTGCCATGAGATGATCCCCATGGCCAGCAAAGCCTGTTCCACCTTTTCCCAAGTTCACCAAATTGCGCTCTTTACACCCCTTAGTGCAAACCAGACAAACCTTATCAACAGCCATAAATTTGTCAGAGCATTTCTTGCAGAAGACATGACCACAGGAACTAAGTGCCACTAGTGATAGTGTGTTGGTGAGAGTAACCTTGCAGCTAGGACAAATGTAGGTCTTATCAAGAGAACTGGATGATTTCTTTTCACTGGTGTCTTCTGTAAAGTAAACAGGGAACAGGCTCTTCAGCTTGAGCTTTTCCTTGCCTTCTGGGCAGACAGTACTTGTGGAAGGAGCATCTACTTTAACAGGAGCATCTGGTGTAGCTGAGGGTAGCCAAAATGCTTTCATTGTCCGGAGAGCTTCCTCTTCATACGAAGTGACCTTCACACTGTTTGCCCCGTGGAACCCTGGCTTGTCTTGGCTGTGGTTTCTATCACTGTACTGTGGAACTGCACCATGATTTTGCTGATCAAATGCATCAAGCTCCCTTGCTTTCTGCAACATTAACTTCTCTTTCTCCTCATCCTTCTCCTGCTTCTTCTGTAATTCATGGGCAGCTAGCTTCCTGACAAGTAAGAGATAAACACACTTCTCATCGCAGCATTGGCACTGTCAAGAATAAAAGAAGATCACGCAATACATGGAAACAGCTAAAAAATGTACAAAGCAGTTCGATCCTTCAGGTAAAAAGGCTGAGCTAGCACAGGGTCTCTTATCTTTAATTGATGTTCCAATCTGCTCTTTAAGTTCATATCAAAAAAGAAAAGGGAGGGCAAATTGCACTTAAAGCCAGTTCTAGTTCGGGTATAAAATAAAATTGTTACAAGACCCTTTTCCATCTAAATCTTTACCATAAATGCAAAGATTAATATCTTCTTAAATTTTTGCCCTGATAAGACTCCTATGCTTCTGAAAAAAAAGTCAGTAGTATATAGTTTCGCAGACCACTCGTGCCCACAAAGACACAGTCACCATGAAAATTGTAGAAGCTGGCTGGTGACCTAAGATGACCAATTAGACTGTTAAAATGACCAACTTTCTTTCACCATGAATTCCAACCCACTCAATTGCCCAAGATCCTAATTTCCAAAATTCCAAGAAAAAGATCCTAATTTCCAAGATTCCAAGAAATAGTGTATATCAGATAAAGCAATAAGGTAAAAAAACTACAACAGCATACATTCAGAACAGATAACTGCTTAAATAAGGGGAAAACTTGAATCATGAGTTCTCTTCGCGGTTTAACACAAACCTTCTCCACACACCATGTCGCAAAATAATCTATAAAGGCAGGAATACTTCCTCACGACATTTTAGCTCACACACAACCAAACAGTTACTACCCAAATCAATCAGAGCACAAGTACATTCATGTATCATCATTTGTCACAAAACTAAAAGAGCCTAAGCTTCTCAACACACAAAACCATGGCCTGCCGCAAGAAAAGTTCCCAATTTAATCTCCAATTCAGATTGTAACCTTTCAATCAAAATTTAAACAATCATCTCTCACTTCTCCAAAAGAGCTACATTAAATTAAAAATTTACTTCATCGAGGTCCTATTTCACTTCACCAACAAAACAAATCCCCCGCTAAACCAAGTCCAAAAAATAAACATTTAAAACAATAACCAAAATTCAAAAACAATCTTCCTCTATTGTCAACAAGCAAAAATAAATAAATAAAACAAAAATCCAAATCAAATAAACAACAAAGCAGAAAAATTCTTAAGAAAATAGAAGGAACCCAAGTTGCTGTTACCTTTGAATGTCTTTCTTTTGGGCTAAGAGGCATTCTAATATGCATTCTTTACAAAATACATGACCTTTCTGACAAGACATTGGATCAATAAATGGTTTCAAGCAGAGACAGCAAGCATCGAATGGCTTAATCGAATCCCTTCCAAGTCTCTCCTTTTGTGTCCCATAACCTAGCTTTCTCTTCTCATCGTACGTGAAAAAAGCTAAATCGTTGTTGTTTTTTGAGTGTCTTTGAGGCATTTTTCACGTAAACCTTAAATATTATTTTGGGTTTGAGAGAGGTGAAGCAGACGAAACCCTAGGAATTAAGAATTTGGGGATTTGAAAGTAGATTTCGGGTTTTTAAGTCTGACCGACATGCCGTGGGGAGAAAAAATATTGCCTAAAAGCAACAAATCGTCTCAAGATGAACTATAAAATTAGAGTTGTATACCTCCCTCAAATATATATTTTTTTTTTTAATCAAAGTAACTCTTTTAACTATCAGTATTGGTAAACCTTTAGCAGGGGCAGAAATAAATCAATATCCAGATCTATCATCAATTATTAATTTAGTTAAATCAGATAAAAGATTTTTTATAGAGTTTTTTTCAAATTAATATTAAAAAAATCAAAAAATAAATTTATTTTCATCTGTGAACCACAAAACTAAAAAATAGACTAAATTTTAACTATAAACATAAAACTATAAAAATAATTCATAAGATAAACGTACATACATTATATTAAAACAATTCTGTATTGTAACAGCTCTATACTATAACAGTTCAAGATTAATTAAATTAAACCAGTATCAACTCAAGGTTAAAACAGTAACAACTCAAATTGAAATAGTATAGGTTCAAAAAATAATTGTAACATGTCAAAAGTCAGATATCAAATTATAGACAGTAACAGATTAAAATTGAGAGAGCAACAGATTAAAATTGAGAATACAAGTTCAAAATTAAAACAATAACAGTTCAAATTTAAGATAGTGACAGTTGATTATAGACAGCAACAAATTAAAATTGAGAAAGTAACAGATCAAAATTGAGAGTACAAGTTCAAAATTAAAACAGTAACAGTTCAAATTTAAAACAGTAACAATTTAGAAGTCGTATTATTGACAGGAAGTTCATAATTAAAAAGTAATAGTTCAATTAATACAGTAAATTATCAAAATTAAGAATATAAGTTTAAAATTAAAAAAGTAACAGTTAAAACAAAATATAGTAACAGTTGAAACAAAATACAGTAAGAGTTGAACTAAAGAGATATTAATTGATAAACATTGATTTTAAACAATATATTATCAAATAAACTTACATTATTTATTTGAACATTAAACAAGATATATTTTTTTTCTGAATAAAAAACAAATTATTCAATTAATAGAAGCAAAATTACAGCAACATAAACATGTCAATAGAGGAAAAACAACAGCAACTTATTACTGGTCCAAGAATGAATTCATTGAGATGCCCCTAGAACATCTCTCAGAAGAACTGCTACATGTCCTTTTATCGTGCATTTTTCATTA
>Ga0325402_1006706_pt1 | contig 10910 bp, 10 predicted proteins | sample PopdelMetagenome_22_FD_207212 | JGI IMG/M metagenome (GOLD analysis project Ga0325402, IMG submission 207212) | Populus deltoides microbial communities from Bellville, Georgia, United States - Xylem-PdKOR-R3 | ecosystem: Host-associated > Plants > Phyllosphere > Stem > Wood/Secondary xylem...
AAAATAAATAAATTTAATAAAAAATAATAAATAAAATGAGAAAGACAATAATGTACCACTATTATTGTGATTGATAGAAGGAAAAACAAACCCCCACGCAAATGTTTAGGTGCGCACAAATTGATGTATAAATGCTTGTTAAATTGTAGAAATACATGACATGGTAACTTGGTGAGATTATTTTTTTCAACTGAGATGGATACTTTTTTTTATAAAAATAATACATTAGACCCGTAGAAATGATTATATATTGTTCTCAAGGGGCGTAGCATAATGGTAAAGGGTTTGAGATCTGCATAGTAGGTCTCGAGTTCGAGTCAGGGCGTGCACCTCTTGTAAGAGCCTGGGACAGCTGAGATTTTGCTCCCTCACCTGAGTCCACAAAGTGAATTTTTTGAGGAGATGATGTTTTCTCGAATCCAAAAAAAATTTTATATATTGTTTTTATGTATGAGAATGTTTTTACTTTATTTTATTTTTATTTTTATTTTCTCTTATTTTGTCCGTATTATCTTTCTTTTATGGATGTGTCGTGGACTAACCATTGCTACATTGCCACATGAGTCGCTGCTCTACTAAATTTTCACTCAAAAGGGTCACTTTCCGCACCTTCTCCTCCATCAGTCATCCTTGCTGGTCTCATGTCATGTCACTCTAAAAAAACCCATCATAAGCAGGTGAAAAGACCACGATCCTTTCCATGTGATTTGGTGAGTGTGCACGTTATGCACTCGATACGACATCATTTTGTGCCCTCGTACAATAATTTTTATTTAACAACAATTGATCATCATTGAAAACATTATTGAAAAACATTACTCGGTCCACGTGTTATGATTTCATTAGTAAATTATTAAGAAGAGGTTGGAAATACAGTAGTGGTTACTTTTTAAAATAGCTATTATTTAAAAATATATTAAAATAATTTTTTTAAAAAAAATTATTTTTAACATCAACAGATTGAAATGATCTAAAAACACAAAAAAAGTAATTTGAAGCAAAGAAAAAAATAAAACATTTTTAAATTTTCTCAAAAACTCTTTTAAAATGTAAAAACAAACATGTTCTTAGCAAGAATGATTTTTAAAAGTCTTTTTATTAAAACAATGTAAAAAATTAAGTTTTACCGACCTTTTTATTAAGTAAAAACCTTGTTTTGCAAGAATAAAACACAACATTATGTTAGTAGAAAGGCACAAGAAAATATTTCTTACAAACTATTTCTTAAGCTCCATTTTATTGCTTAGGCATACCATTATGTTAATAATTTATTAGCTAAAAGCAAATTAGTAGTTGCATGCACACTACAAATGTCAACTAATTAAGAAGGTCAAACAATGAACTTGCATGCTTACATGTTGTACTTGAAGGCATGGATTCCTCTAGCTGTTGGTTATTTTTTTATTGTATTTTTTTACTTTAAAATGTATTATAATAATAAAAAATATAAAAAAAAATTAAAATTTTTAAATAACACGGCCACCCTGTAAAAACAAACAGACCGCGGATTCAATCTAGTGGGATCATGGAAAATCTAGTCAGTCCTGATGGAGACACAAAAATACATTGGCACCCAGGACTACGACCTTGCAACAAGAATGGTCCCTACTTGTTTAAAAGAAGCTGTGCTCTCTCCCTGCAATCCTTCCTGCTGGAAGTGCTAGCTGCTGTACTGCAATTGTTTCTTCGTGAGACCGTTCCAAAGGTGAAGCTTTCAAACTTTACATCAATTATTTCGTGTATCCTGTCAAAATTGCTCCTATTTCCATCATCTTTTTCGCAGGGAAAGTTACAGCTGCAACAGGGCTTCTGATAAGCAAAAAGTTGATTCATGAAAAGTCACGCAGATCAATTTCTTTCTTTTCCTCTTAATCTGATGACTTATATCTCACCTCCTTATGTTGTAGCTTTGTCCTTTTAGATCTCTGGTCATCATCGTCCTCCTTGTCTCTCTCTGTCATTGTCTTTTCCTTCTTTCTTTCTTTTCTTTCCTTTCCTTTCCTTTTCTGCTTTTTGCCTTTTCCGTGGTTGCATGGTCATCTAAATAAATGGCTCGAGAAAGATGTATCGTAACAATAATAAAGCGATTTCTTCTCTTAATTTATAAATTTATTCCATCAAACCTTAGTTTATGTATTTATGACTCAAGATGTGTATCATCACAAATCCAAATATAAGATCTTGGAAAACCAATACCGATGAAAATAAATATAATTTATATTCGATCTCTAGATCATGTTAAAATTTAATTAGCGAGTTCTGCGAATCATATTTTTTAAACATGATCTGGGTTGTTGACCGGGTATAATGATCGGATCACGAGTGAGCTGAGTTAACTCAGATAAACAAAAAACAAGAATTTCATTGCAACACTTTAAACAAACAACATAATTCAATATCAAAAACACAAATCAAATACAATTACTAAAGTATTTAAAACAAAGCATCAAGAAACATAAATTCTAAATCAACAACACATTTATTTTTGTTGAATGAACGCATTAAGTTTTTCAGTTTCCTTAGAAGCAAAATTTGAATCACATCTCAATGGAATTGAATCACTCTAGTCAATGCTTAATAAAACATATCATCATGCTCATTTGTAACTTCATCATCACAATCATCTTCAATCTCATTAGTATTCATGAAATCTACATTTAAAACTTAATTAACAAATAAATATTACGTGTTAAATAATATTTTGTTTTAAATAAAATTTTTCACTAAAGAATCAATTATTAATTACCAACATCTAAAGTATCTTAAATGGCCATTGTTGATAGAATATGGTGAAAACTCTCTACTTTTTCAATTGTCAAAATTGACAGGTCATCTTCTATTATCTAATTTTCAATGTTATAAATTATCTTAAAATTAATTGGATCATAATTTTGTTCTTTCCAATAATTTTTACATATTCAAAGTGAAGGTGAAGGTAAACATAATATAAATATTAGTAATGCAACTAAATAAAATAAATAATATTTAAAAAATTAAAGAAAATAAAATAATTTTTTTTTCAATCTCAAATTATGGTGGACTTAAATAAGATCATTAAGCCTTTGGTGTTACAACCTATTTTTCTTCTTGGAGTGAATATGTTCAAAACTATTCCAATTCCTCTTACATTCCGAAGAATTACAAGTTTGACTTAACACTTATATAGCCAAATATTGTATATTTGTTTTTATAATCGATCAATTAAATAAAAAATATATTTCAAAAAGTAAGGTTATTAAACATGGCAAGGGCGGATTAATCGGTTTGACTCAAGCATATACAAAATATTGTTGTTCCTAGATTTTGTTTTGTAAAGAAAACATTAAATCGACGTCATTTTTAAATTTTTCTAAACAAGATAAATTGAGTTTTGACCGAGTTTACTAAGTCGTGAGTGCACCTGCTAGGACATTTAGGTCACAGGTCAACTCCCACCCAATTAACTTTAAAATGTGGCCTGATTCAGAAGCTATGTCAATAGATCATATGTGAACCTAATGGACTTGGCTGAGATTAATAACATTGTTAAAGAGCAAACAATAACGTTTTAAAGACCTAGGTTGATCTAAAGTATCATCGTCTTAATATTTTTTAAAAGTAAAATGATAGCATCTAATTTTTTTTTAGTCTAACCAGGTTTTAATTGGGTTAAATGAATTAGTTTTAAACTTATTAAATCAATCAAGTCATATCAGGTTATTTTTTACTAAATTTTATTTCAAAATATAGGTTAAGTAAGAAGTTGGGTTGACCCACCAAGCTATGCTGGTTTAATTATATTACCAAAAAGTTCACTATTCTTATGTTTTTAATGCATTCAATTCTTATCGTAATAATTTTATTTTTTTTTTTAGCTAAAAGCTGCTTCTATTATTGTGATAAGATGTTTTCTTAAACAACAAATATTATGGCAAAAAAAAAATTGATTAAATCGAGGACGTTAATATATAAAAGTCCTTAATGTTTATCCATACCATTGTTTATTTATTTGGTTTTGGTGGGAAGGGGCTACATGTACAGCACAAGCACTCAAGTCTTGAGTTCAAAGTGCATCGGCATGGAAACACAATAGGCCAAAACATCACTTCAGGATTTGCAGTCTCTTGCTAATACAGTGCTTGACAACTCTGATGTATTAAAAAAAAGAAAAAAAAAAAGAAAGAAAGGAGCAAGTGGCCATATTCTATGCATTGCGACGATTAAGACAGGTCCTCATCAGAGCCCCTCCAGATCTGGGATCAAAATTGACATTTTCTTTTTATATATAAAGAAAATGGATCGATTGAAATCGACTCTAAAGTCTGAAGGGACGTTTTAGGCTACTTAATATCTAAGAAAATTGACACTCGAACGTTGCTTAGTGACGACTAAAGGTTGAGAGTGCTTCGAGATTTCAAAGTTTGAGGCTCTGGAAATCATTGTTCAAATCTTGGATCTTCCCGATTTTAAAATATCAGCTGACCCCTAAAAGATAAAATCCTCTTGCAAGAAAATATATGTCTTCAAGTTGAAACAATGGGCAGCATGCCACTGGATTTGAAAGACTGCAGTGTAAAACAAAAACAAGACAAAACAAAAAAAAAAAAGATTTTTTTTTGCTGTTGTTGCTGGGTTTTGCTTTCTCAAGTAGGCCTAGATATTAATAAAAAATAATATAAATTATATTTTAAAATTTTATCTATTTTAAATTTTTGGCTTGTATTGATTTTTTGACATGTTATCATAACTTTGATAACCAAGTAGTCACGAGTTCAAATCTCACTATCCCTATTTATTTAATAAAAATCAAGCACAACATAGTGTGAGTCTATATAAGTTTCAAGCTCAAATGACTTTAACTTGAGAGGGGATATTAGAGAATAATATAAATCATATATTAAAACATCACCTAACAACTTAAGATGCTATCTTGAAACACATTTAAAATCGTGTTTTTTTAAAGTTTGTATATTTTTTGTTTAAAATTAATTTTTTTATGTTTTTTATCATCTTGACGTACTGATGTCAAAATAAATTTTAAAAAATAAAATAAAAAATTATTTTGATGCATTTACTAGCAAAAATAACTTTAAAAAGCAACTCCTAAACATTGCCTAAATGCATATACATAGAATTAAAACTAGGTGCTTAAAAAAAAATAAAAAATAGTGAAACTGCTTTTTCTTCTTTTATTCTACAAATAAACCCCCATTTTTCTATCCATGACTTGTATTTCACCTTGACTTGAGAATAAGAAATATTAATTCCTGCATTGCTTATAGACTTCTCAACTCAGCTATGAATTATGAATTATATTTAGTTTTTTTTTAAAAAAAAAAAAAGAAAAACCATTCAAGGATAAGAGCCTGAGCTCACAAGATAAAAAGACTGATCTACTTTGATCTCTTTATATAATATGACATCAAATTTAAATACTCGAAAGAAAGGAAAGGAGTTTGAACTGATAATAATCTCTTTTTAAGTAGAAAGATCTCTCACAATTACAAGACTTGAGTTGATGTTTTAAAGTGAAAGGCAATATACAAATATGATGTGCTGTGTATGGATGAACTCACTACTTTTGTTACCTCTTCATGTCAAACACAATTTCTCGAACATGCAGGAAGGTTTTTCGGATGGAAATTGGACAAATACTCTGCTTCCCTGCATGTTTGTGCGTGAGAAAGATCCTCGTAACTCGGTTGTGTTCCTATTTGGTATTGCGGTTTTGAACTTGTGTAGTATTTATTATAATTGAGATTTAAAGTAAGTTTTACTTACAAAAAAAACATACATGAAAATAATATTTTTTTTTTATTTAAAAACACATTTATCAGCCTTTGTTAAATTGCATTCTGGAAACTGAAAAAAATCACGAATTGACTGTTGAGCTGAAATCCAGTAATTATTAATTTATTGTTTAGAAAACCAGCTATTGGGAAATTGCCTGGCTTTTTTTTTTTTACATTAAAAAGCTATAGAAACTTGTATTAACCACAAAAGGGAGGATAAATCAGTTTGGAGAAGTGAATAAAAAAGCTCGCTCTGGTCTGGACTAGAAGCCTAGCAATGAGCTTATCTATCAACTCAATGCGAATGCTGCTGCAACGAAACGGCTCACAGTTCACAAACCAAATTATGAAACAATCAAAATAATTGAAGGGCCAAGAAAAGACTTCAACAATTATGACTCATTGTAGAAACGTCTGCTGTATTTTCTACTGGCATGGATAGTTGATTATATCAAGAATTCATCAACTACGACAAAGAACCTTAGCACCTAAGTTCATAAGTTATGCGACCTAAAGTTACAATCACATGCATATGAATTTGCCAATACATGAATTCCTAAACTGTACGAGTTCTGGGATTCTTACTATGATTTTTCAACCCATCTCGTCAAAACAAAAGATCAACACCAAGGCAGCAACCACCACCGCGATGGTTTTCCTAACATATGGTAGACTCTGGAGAAGCTGCAATTGTTCATTAAATTACCAAGGTCTACGAGCACCAAGAGGCACAGTATTAGAACCTGAAATCGAACCCCTGTTGCCAAAGCTGCCTCCTCGTCCTCTGGAACGGAAGTTACCTGCAGAACCTATGAACAAGAGAAATAGATAGAGATTCATAATCCTTGTATAGACCTTACACTCAAGCCTGAATTAACAAATCCATATATTTTTACCTCCAAAAGAACCAGATGACCGAGCCAAAGCAGATAATGCTGGAGGCACAATCTGCCCTGACTCTTGCAGAATTCTAATTAGACCCCTAGCAAACTTTGCATTTGAATCCGTGAAAAAGGTAAAGGCAGTTCCCCTAGCTCCTGCACGACCAGTTCGGCCTATCCTGTGAACATAATCCTCGAGGCTGGAAGGAAAATCATAGTTGATCACACATTTTATGTCCTTCACATCTACAAGAAATTGGAGTAGAAGTCAAGTGAAAAGAATTAATGCATAAAGTTCACTGCATGCACGCAAGTGTACGACTATAGGACACAAGACACTCAGATATGAAGGGTGGTTCGTTCTACTTGAGATCGCACAAAATGTAAATCAAAAGATAACTCTGCTTTCAGGATTTTCAATCTCAGAACCAAAGCTATCAAGCTTCAGATTAGATAGCTAAATAAAACTCTGGACCAAAACCTCCTAGGATGAGCATGCTGAGTTTATGAAGTTTTTAGCCACTATGACACCTGATTCCAGCCCGAGAAACGTACAAACACACCCTTATCCCTGCACCTCTAACATCCAAGTGATCAATTTAAGACAACACATTCATGAAATAAATGTGCCCACCTTAACCTTTTGCAGGGATAAGGAGCAGCTTCACTGCCACTATATTCATATCCAACAATCTAGTAACCATATGTCAGTCAACCCGGCTGCCAAGATAAACCAGCTTCATAACTGTGGATGGGCAACAATTGCTTGCAAACATGTTACGTAGACACCTGTTAGTTGGAGCTGTGTCATATTAGGCAATTCATGCAAATTACCGCTTCACTAAAGCCAGATTTCTAGATTATTACTTCCATTAAAAAACAGAAATGCAACTTCCACAGCCCACAGAATACAATGACATCTCCATGATAAACAGACACTCCACAAAATCTTAAACTGCTGTCCACAATACCAATGGACAGTGCTCCCTGTGTCCATGTAACATGAGCTATAAAATTGCAGTAGCTCCAAGCAAGGCAAACTTATGGGATATTCTGGTGAATATGAGGAACCAACATGCCTCTCAATCCAACTTTAAAATCCCTTTGAAGTAAAGAGCCATGCTTACAAGTTAGTACAGCAATCAGGGGGTGATTATGCATATTGGCAGCTCGCTTTGCACCCATACCACAAATTATATTCAGGGAAAACTGGATAGCAGCCGGCCGACTTGCCTATCTTCAAATTTCTAGACAGATGCAAATAGACCTAGGACTCCAACACATAATGATCCTACCAAGACCCCGTGCAGCAACATCAGTGGCAGTCATTATCGCACTTCTGCCACTTTTAAATTCTGCCAGGACCCAATCCCTTTCAGCCTGGTTTTTATCACCATGGATGGATAATGCTGGCCATCCATCCATTCTCAACTGCCTTGTAACTTGGTCACAGCCTTTTTTTGTCTCCATGAAAATCAGAATCCGACTTCCATCCATCACTTCTTTCAGCAATTTGATCAGCCTGCACAGATAAGACATTAAAGCATCTACATCAACATGCCAAAACATCAATTTTACCCTGCAACAAGCTGACGTGACAAACCTATTATACTTCTCCATGTCCATGACGACCTCAACAACTTGGTTTATAGATTGGTTTGCTTTTAAATCTGCCGATCCTATGATTACCTAAACAAGGTAAAATTTTCAACAGTAATGGGTGAACATGTGTGTATCCTAAAAGCAGACCATAATAAACTCAAAACAATTATATGACAGTAATTGAGAACAGCTAAAACTGAGACCTTGTATGCGTTGTGCAAAAACTGCCTTGCTAAAATTTCAACCTCCCTGGGCCATGTTGCACTCCAATATAATGTCTGTCTATCTGGTCGAATCTGCAAGAAAAATAGACCTCTTAGAACTCAGTGTCAAATGATTTCCTGGCTGATGAAATTCCATTTTAATAACAGTTTCTGGGCTGGCATTCTGGCAAAACATACAATTCAGTTCAGCATGAATTACTTACCTACAAAATTAAATATCCCACCAACATTCAATTTAGTTCAGTAAGAATATTTTTTAAAATCCATGTTATTCAGTGTGAATTTTGAGATAGACAGAAAATGACACCAGATCCCATGCTAACAATGCAGTTCAATCTAGAGGTGAAAGTCGCATTAACTTGTTCAAAAACGCTAGCAGACAAATCGAGCTTTAAATGTTTAAAGACATTAACATGACTACCTTCAAAGCTCCAAGCCAACAGTTAACTTATTTGGAAATGATTACAAGATTATCAGGAGTTAAATTAGTTAAATTAAAAAACTTAATAGAAATCCTTACTTTGTCAGGCCATCATATTAAAAGATGAAGCTAAAGATAGATGGTTACTTGAGATATAATTTTCCTAATTTGAGGCTCAAACCCCATGTCCAACATTCGATCAGCCTCATCCAACACCAGGTATGTGACTCTTCGCAAATTTGTGTGTTGAGCTTCCAGCATATCTATTAGACGACCAGGGGTAGCGATGACAATTTCAACACCTGGCATAAGACAGATCTTGAATCATTACCACCCTCCACCAATCTCAATCTGGTTCGATTTGCTAATAGCATAAAAACTAAACAAAAAAAAGTAAATTACCTCTTTGGAGATCACGAATTTGGGGTCCCTTTGGAGCACCACCATATATGCAAGTGCTCCTAATATTAGCATGCGAACCAAACTTTAAACCTTCTTCTTGAATTTGAACTGCCAGCTCTCTGGTAGGTGCTAATACTAAAACAATCGGACCATCACCTTGTACTACACAGCGAAAAAGTATAAAACAATAAATGCCACACAACTAAATACGATAATGCAATTTTAAAAATCCAACTTAACCAACAAGGCAATCATTACTAACCCAATCGAGGCTGCGCAGCAACATGCACAAAAGCTGGTAGCATGTATGCCAATGTCTTACCAGAACCGGTCTCGGCAATGCCAATTAAATCTCTACCCTTTAGAGCCATCGGCCATCCTTGAGCCTGAATTGGTGTTGGCTCAACAAAACCCAACTTAGCAATCACCTGTAAGCAGTAATCTAGGACATAAAACCATAAAAATCAGTCTAACAAAACACAGTTTTCAAAATATACCACGTTAGCATTGATGTGAAAAGATTGAATTACCAGGAAAATTGGCCTCATGAAACAGGCGAATAGGCCTAGGCACATCATGGCCTTCAACAGTAATCTCTCTTCTTGTACGATACATCACCACTTCATGCTCAGACAAAGCCCTAATCGAAGGATTCTCAAAGTAGAAATTCTTCTCGAAAGGTACCAAATTCCCAAAATCCTGCTTTGGAAGTGCAATATTATCCAATTCTCCTTTTGGACCTCCCCCTCCATGCCTCCCTCCTCTTCCACCACCACCATACCCCCTCCCACCACGGCCACCACCAGAATTCCAGCCTCTCCCATGACCAGCATCATTTCTTCTATCCCCAGTATAAAAATTAGATCCACGGCCACCACTGAACCCCCTTCCCCTTCCTCCTCCGCCACCACCCCGTCCAACACTGAATCCACTAGCAGGGGGCTCAAACGCAGGATAACCTCCACCAACTGGAGCAGGACCTCCTCTACTCGCAAAAGACGGAGGCAGAAGACCACCTCCACTTCCATAAGGAACAGGTCCACCGCGTCCGTAAGTGGCCCCCAGTGGAGGCTGTTGGCCCATTAAATCACTGAAAAAAGAACTGATTAACATAAGAATCCAAATTTTTTAAAAAAAATTGAAACTTAAGAGTAGAAAAAGAAAAAGAAAAAGAAAAGGAGATTCGATTAAAACAGAGAGAGAATGGAAATGCCTGCGACGGTGACGGTAAGAGTCGGGGTCGGTGTACCGGTTATCGTAAGGGTTCATCATTGGCAGCGATTTGATTTCTGCTTACTGGGCTTAGCTAGGGTTAATTCGGTTTTCTTCCAAATTTTAGGGACAATTGAATAAGAAGAAGACTGAAATTTGTTTTTATATATCAGATCGCGGGAAATAATAAATTTTTTTCTCAGTATTTACTTTACTCCTCCGATTAGTTTACTTTTTAAAGCGACCGCTCTGACGCTTTTGCCTTTTGGTTTGTAAACTAGTGTGTGTTTGCAGCGGTGTCATGAAATTTTGAATTTTTTTTTTAAATTAATTTGTTTATATTTTTTTATGTGTTATATTAAAAATAAAATAAAAAATATTTTAATATATTTTAAAT